>Ga0207104_1135_pt1 | contig 18209 bp, 20 predicted proteins | sample Alteio_BWMinHeat_79_FD_153538 | JGI IMG/M metagenome (GOLD analysis project Ga0207104, IMG submission 153538) | Enriched cells from forest soil in Barre Woods Harvard Forest LTER site, Petersham, Massachusetts, United States -... | ecosystem: Environmental > Terrestrial > Soil > Temperate forest >...
ACAGAATTGCAAAATAAAATAACTGTCCTGCAACAATCCATGCAAAAATCTGCAAGCCTGTCAAATCAGCAGGAACAATTGTTGTCTGAATGGCAAAAGGCGCAAGCAGGAGATTTGGGCAAATGGCATGTTGTGCAGGCAGAATATCTGGTCAGAATGGCAAATGATCAATTGTTTGTTGGGCATAATATTCAGACAGCCCTGCAGTTATTACAGCAGGCAGACAAGGAATTGCAATTTTCACAGGATCCTGCCTTGCTCGAAATACGTAAATCCATTGCCACTGATCTTGCAAATTTGCAGGCCATTCCAGCAGTGGACATCACTTCCATTTTTTTACGCCTGGATGCCATGCATGAAGTAATTGATAAATTGCCTTTGCCAGTGCAGCCGTTCAAGTCAGAACAACATTCAGTTTCGCACCAGGACTCCACATGGAAGGCAGGATTGCAATCTGCACTGGATGAATTAAATAAAATTGTGATTATTCGCAAGAATGATGCCAGTGCCTTGCCGCTGGTCATGCCGGATGAAAAAAATATTTCTTTATCAGAATCTGCACGCGCAAATTAATTATGCTGCATGGGGTTTGCTGCATGAAAATACTGCAATTTATGCCGCCAGTCTTGCGCAGGCAAGCAACTGGATAAAACAGTATTTTGTGCAGGATTCACAAACCACACAATTTATCCTGCAGCAATTGACAGAACTGCAGAAAATTAATGTGAAGCCGGCAAGCACTACACTTTCAAACACCCTGCAATTGTTTGATCATGCAAAAGGTGTTTCATGAAACGCTTAATTATTATTTTATTATTGCTTATTGCATCTGTCTGGCTGGGATTGCTTGCCATGCGTCATCCAGGATTTTTGCTGATTGTGTATCAACCCTGGATGATACAAATGCCGCTCTGGTTTGCCTTCATCAGTTTTCTTGTTTTTCTAGGCTTGTTTTACTTTGTCATTGATAGTTTTGACCGCATTGGATTTTTGTGGTTTCGCCTGAAAAACTGGTTGCATATTCGGCGCGAACATCAATCTTACAGTAAAACACAGCAGGGACTCGCCTTGCTGATTGAAGGCCGATATAAAAAAGCGGAAAAATACCTGATTGCTGGTGTGAATCAATCCATTGATCCCTTGATCAATTACTTGTCGGCAGCACGTGCTGCACATGAGCAGGATGCTTTTGACCGGCGCGATCGCTATATTCAAAAAGCCTATGAACTTGCACCGAGAGCAAGTCTTGCGATTGGCATCACGCAAGCAGAACTTGAATTTGATCAGCACCAGCTTGAACAGGCAGCAGCCACACTGTCTCATTTGCGCGACATTTCTCCACGTCATCCACGCGTGCTTTCCCTGCTGGAAAAAGTGTATCTGCGACTGGCAGACTGGAAACATTTGCAAGGCTTGCTGCCTGCCATGCGCAAGGCAAAAGTATTAACGAATGTGGAATATGCATTATTCGAGAAGAATATTTATTGTGAAATTTTCAATACTGCTTCTGACAAACGTTTAAGTGATGTTCGATTAATCTGGAATGAAGTGCCGCGCAATGTGAAAAAAAAATCCGGATGTGGTGGCAGCTTATCTCAGGCAATTATTACGGCATTTGCAGGTGACTGGTGCAGAAACCTCACGGGAAATTGAAGCGCTGATTCGCAAGACACTTCGTCATGACTATCATCCTGAGCTGGTAAAAATGTATGGCCAGCTTTCCTTTGCAGATATCAATCATCAACTGGTAGTGACAGCGGCCTGGATAAAACTGTATGGTCCACAACCCGAATTATTGCTCCTGTCCGGAAAATTATGTGTACGTCAAAAATTGTGGGGAAAAGCCCGCGAATATTTCAGCAGATGTCTCGCACAGGGCCCGAATGCTGAGGCTTCCCTGGAATATGGAAGATTGCTGGAATCGCTGGGGGAAATGGATGGGGCGAGAAAAGTGTATCAAGATGGATTGTTAGGGCTCGTGCCCGTCTTTTTTCACAGCTGGGAAAAGACGGGCACGGGCACGCACACGGGCACGTTCACGATTGGCGCAGTGGATGGCTGAATTTTTTTTGCCAAATAACCATGCTATCATCAGCCTTTTTTAAGCTTGGGCCATTATGGCATTACTTGAAATACTGAAATATCCTGATCCACGCTTGCGCATCAAGGCACAGCCAGTGAGCAAGGTGGATGCTGAATTGCGCCGCATGGTCGATGACATGTATGAAACCATGTATCATGCCAAAGGTGTTGGTCTTGCTGCTACACAAGTCAATATTCATCATCAACTATTTACCATGGATGTTTCTGAGGGACAGGATCAGCGAATTTGCGTGTTAAATCCGGAAATTATTTTTCGGGAAGGGATTCAATACGAGGGAGAAGGCTGTCTTTCTGTGGGCGGTGGTGCCTTTGACAAGGTTGAGCGCGCCTTAAAAGTGAAAATGCGCGGTCTCGATCTTGATTTCAAGACAATTGAACTGGATGCAGAAGGATTGATGGCGGTTTGTATTCAGCATGAAGTCGATCATCTGAATGGTATTTTATTTATTGATCATTTGTCGCGTCTCAAACAGGATCGTATTCGCAAGAAAATAGAAAAAGCCAGGCGTTGATCAGGGCTTCAGATAACAGGAATTGCATGAAAATTATTTTTGCCGGAACACCAGAATTTGCAGCCATTGCATTAAAGGCCTTCCTGCAATCATCACATCAGATTATTGCTGTTTATACTCAGCCTGACAGGCCATCAGGCAGGGGATTGAAATTAACAGAAAGCCCTGTGAAAACCTTGGCACTTGCGCATCACTTGCCTGTCTGCCAGCCAGACAATTTAAGGGATGAAAAGGATCAGGAAATACTGGGGAATTTTCATGCGGATGTGATGGTAGTTGCAGCCTATGGCTTGTTGCTGCCCTCGGCTGTCTTGCGAATTCCGCGTTTGGGCTGTATCAATATTCATCCTTCACTTCTGCCGCGATGGCGAGGTGCAGCGCCCATCCAGCGCACGATTTACGCCGGTGACATGAAAACCGGTGTCACCATCATGCAAATGGAAGAAGGTCTTGATACGGGTCCGATGTTATTGAAGCGCGAATATACTCTTGCCCCAGATGAAACGGCAAAAACACTGCATGATAAACTGGCTGATCTAGGTGTGGCAGCCTGTCTCGAAACCCTGGATTTGCTTGAGCAAAATAAAATAACACCGATGATGCAGGATAATTCACTTGCCACTTATGCACAAAAAATTTCGAAGGAGGAAGCCTTGATTGACTGGGAGCAGCCTGCACTGATGCTGGAGCGTGAAATTCGTGCCTTTAATCCCTGGCCTGTTGCCTATACTTCCTTTCAGGGAAAAAACTTGCGCATCTGGTTAGCAAAAGCCTTGCAGCAAGTTCATGACAAGAGTGCGCGAACGATTATTCAGGCATCACGGGAAGGTGTGGATGTTGCGGCGGGTGAAGGCGTACTGCGCCTGCTGCAAGTGCAATTGTCTGGGGGAAAGCGGATGGATATTGCGGATTTTTACAATGCCCATCATGAAGCCTTGATTGTCGGTGAGAGATTAATGTAAATGCTCCGTCTTGCCGCATCCCGCATCATTCTGCAAGTTACCGAGGGCCGATCGCTTTCAGATTGTCTCGATGCCGCACTTTCCTCGATAAAAGACCTTCGTGATCGTGCGCTGGTGCAAGCCATTTGCTATGGTGTTTGCCGATTTTATCCTCGTCTTGATGTCGTGCTTTCTCATTTGCTGCAAAAACCCATGAGGGAAAAAGACAGTGATGTGCATGCATTATTGCTGGTGGGTTTGTATCAGTTAATGGAAATGCGCATGCCAGAATATGCAGCAGTCACTGAAACCGTCAATGCCACGGAAAAATTGAAAAAACCCTGGGCGCGGGGTCTTGTGAATGCAATCTTGCGCGAATATTTGCGAAAAAAGGAAATCCTGCAAAAAGAAATTGAGCAGGATGAAGAAGCTTTTTATGCGCATCCAGACTGGTGGATACAGGCCATGAAAAAATCCTGGCCTGATCAATGGGAGAAAATTTTAAATGAAAATAATCAGCATCCACCCTTTGCCTTGCGCATCAATCAAAAAAAAATGTCACGCGAACAATATCTTGAAAAATTGCAGCTAGCGAATTTATCCGCGCATGTCATTCCTGCAACACATCAGGGCATTATCCTGAATGAGGCAATTTCAATGGATAAATTGCCTGGATTTTATGAAGGTGATATTTCTGTGCAGGATGGCGCAGCGCAATTGGCAGCAGAATTGCTGGATCTTGCGCCGAATCAGCATGTGCTTGATGCTTGCGCAGCACCTGGCGGCAAGCTTGCCCATATGCTGGAAGTGATGCCAAATTTATCAGTGATTGCCGTTGAAAAGCAGGCATCACGTATCAGGCTGATTCAGGAAAATCTTTCCCGTTTAAAATTACAGGCAGAATGTATTTGTGCGGATGTCAGTGAAACTGAAAAATGGTGGAATGGGAAATTATTCGATCGTATTTTGCTGGATGCACCCTGTTCTGCAAGCGGTGTGCTGCGAAGACATCCTGATATCAAATTATTGCGCACACCATCGGATATTCTGGCTTTTGCTGCCGAACAAGGAAAATTAATGCAAGCATTGTGGCCCTTGTTAAAACCAGGAGGTTTATTGCTTTATGCAACTTGTTCAGTATTCCCGGAAGAAAATACCAAAGTGATGGAAGATTTTCTGGCGATACATGCTGATGCGAAAGAAGAAATAATCACTTTGTCTGCGGGTATTTCCTGTGGGACAGGCCGGCAAATTCTGCCAGGCATGCAGGAAATGGATGGATTTTATTATGCATTGATCAGGAAGTGAACCACGTTTGAGCAGGTGCTGGCATGCTTTTTTCTCTAAATGTAAATTCTCCTTCCTATTTTACATTTGAAATGTAAAATATCCAGCGTATTTTACATTTTTGGTAACTGTTCAGCGTTTTCAGCAGGACTAATCGTGAACGTGAACGTGAACGTTTGCGAGCCCGCTTGCGGCTTTTTCTAGCTTTTATCAAAGGACCTTGCCATTTTGGTTAACATTGCAACTATCCGCATCAATAATTCATTTTTGATGCTATTCCAGCTAAATTTCGAGAGAAAAGGAATCCTTGAATGCGTATTGAATATGATGTCAAACTCGATTTTCGTGATGTCCTCATTCGTCCCAAAAGAAGTGTCCTGAAAACCCGTGCGGATGTTTCCCTCGAGCGTGAATTCAAGTTTAGACATGCAAAAATCACCTGGCATGGTGTACCCATTATTGCTTCCAACATGGACCACACTGGCACCTTCAATATGGCCCTTGCACTGGCTGAACATCGGCTGCTAACAGCCATGGATAAATTCATTCCGCTTGAGGACTGGAAAAATCTTGCTGATGAACATCCCAGACTCTTTCCCCATATTTTCGTTTCTGTCGGCATTGCAGAATCAGATTTTGAGAGGCTCCAGCAAATCATGCGTTTTGCACCGGTTTCCATGATTTGTCTGGATGTGGCAAATGGTTATACCGAGAGATTTGTTTCCTGTCTTGAGCATTTGCGGGAAAAATATCCTTCAGTCATTATCATGGCGGGGAATGTGGTGACAGGCGAAATGGTGGAAGAATTAATTTTATCTGGTGCAGATATTGTCAAGATTGGCATTGGCCCAGGTTCTGTTTGCACAACCCGTGAAAAAACCGGTGTTGGCTATCCGCAATTATCTGCGATTATTGAATGTGCAGATGCAGCACATGGTCTGGGTGGACAAGTCTGTGCTGATGGCGGCTGCACCACTCCTGGCGATGTGGCGAAGGCATTTGCTGCTGGTGCGGATTTTGTCATGCTGGGCGGGATGTTTGCCGGTCATGATGAATGTCTGGGTGAAGTAATAGAAGAACATGGTAAAAAATTCAAGCGCTTTTATGGCATGAGTTCTGCTGAAGCCATGGAGCGTCATCATGGATCGATTGCAGATTATCGTGCGAGCGAAGGCCGTTCGGTCAATGTGCCCTACCGTGGACCAGTCAAAAATACCATCCTCGATATTCTGGGCGGCATACGCTCCGCTTGTACTTATGTGGGCGCACATCGTCTCAAGGAATTATCCAAGCGCACCACGTTTATTCGCGTAACACATCAGTTAAATGAAGTTTTTGTGCCGTATGATGTTGATAAAAATCGATAAAGAACGTGCAATTGACTTACTTTTACCAATAAGTAATCGTAACTACTCGCTCCGTCATTGCGAGGGCGTAGCCCGTGGCAATCCAGCTTTTGCTTTTTGAGTAGGCCTTAAAAGCTGGATTGCCACGGGCTACGCCCTCGCAATGACGGAGCGAGTAGTTACAAGTAATCTTAAATAAAATTGTAATTCAGTGAGGTAACAAGTATGCAATCTTCTTCATTAACCATCAAAGGTCAGGTAACTATACCAGCAGAAATCAGAAATCGGCTCGGCCTGCATCCTGGAGATAAAATCGGATTCACTATTGAAGATGACCATGTGATTTTGTATCGCAAGGAAAACAACATAGAATCAGCTTTTGGGATTTGTCATCCTGAAACTTCTGCCAGCCTTGCAGAAATTGAAGATGCCATAAGCACTTGAGGTGGAAATGCAGGCCGTTGATACCCATGTTTTAATCCAGAATATTTATCTGAAGAGCTCTATCTACCATTGACAGGCCCTATGTATATCATTCTCGATCGTGATGGCGTCATTAATTTTGATTCAGCTGAATACATCAAATCTCCTGAGGAGTGGCAGGCCATTCCCGGAAGCCTTGATGCCATTGCGCAATTAAATCGTGCGGGTTTTCATGTTCTGGTGGCAACGAATCAATCTGGTATTGCCCGCGGTTTTTATGATCTTGCGACCCTGGATTTGATTCATGAAAAAATGATGCGGGAACTTGCCTCTGTTGGTGCTTATGTCGATGAAATATTTTTCTGCCCGCATCATCCGGATGAAAATTGCCCATGCCGAAAACCAAAACCAGGCTTGCTGATGCAAATGGCGGCAAAATTTCCGATTCATTTTAGTGAAACTTTTTTTATCGGCGATTCTTTCAAGGATATTCTCACGGCACGAGCTGTTGGTTGCATGCCAATCCTGGTGCATACAGGAAATGGTGAACTTGTGATGCAGCGTCATCCTGAAGTTGCCGATATTCCAAATTTCAGGGATTTGGCTGAAGCTGTGGAGTATGTGTTGTCCGTTATTGCGAGGGCCTAGTATGTCAAAGAAATCATATTCAACACCCAATCTCTTCATCCGTTCATTAATCTTTTCCATCTATACCATCATCACCATGATTCCATACAGCTTCATTTGCCTTGCAGCCTTGACATGTTCGCTGAAATTTCGTCACACATTAATCCGCAAATACATGAATGCTTATTTCCATGTATTAAAAAAAGTATGTCATCTCGATTATCGCATTGAAGGCAGGGAAAATATTCCAGAAGGCAGAAATGGCATCATCATGTGCAAGCATTCATCCACCTGGGAAACATTTTTTCTGCCGCAATATTTTCATACGCCTGCTCCGATTGCCAAGCGTGAATTAGCCTGGATTCCTTTTTTTGGCTGGGGGCTTGCTGTGTGTGATCCGATTTTTATTAATCGCAATGATAAAAAATCCGCAATGCAGCAAATCATTGAGAAAGGACGAAAATGTCTGGACCAGGGCAGATCCATCATGGTTTTTCCTGAAGGAACACGTATTCCATTTGGACAGGCTGGACATTACAAAAAGGGAGGCGCGCGTCTTGCAGCGGCTACAGGCTATCCCATTATTCCCATTGCACATAATGCCGGCTGGTATTGGCCCAGACGCACTTTTATCAAAAAACCAGGCACCATTACGGTAGTCATTGGTCCCCTGATTGAAAGCAAGGGAAGAGAAGCAGATGAACTTTTAAAGCAAACCCGGGACTGGATTGAATCCACCATGACGCGTATTGTTAGCCTCGTCGATAAACCCTCCAGTTAGCAAATTATGTCGCAGACATTTTGCAGGATGATCAATACAGGGCGCAATTGCTGCATCCGGTGAAACAACGGGTGCAATGACTGACCAGGGAATCAGTACAGTTTGAGCACCATAGCTGCGTGGTGCCACTTTGCTTTCATTGAAGGTAATTAATAATCCATTTGGTTTTAAGTTGAATACCAAATAATTTTCCATGCGTGGTGCAGCTCCGCCTGTTCTGAAAATGCCAGGAAATCGTTTTTGCAAGACAGCATAGGCATATTGCGACATGACATCGAGATAATTGGAATCTGGCAAAAATAAATCACTTAATTCAATTTTCTGGTTTTTATCCAGGTTGTAATTGAGGGAAGAGTATTGATGCAGGGGGAATTTTTTCCCGCCAATATAAGCTTGCGTGCCAAAGCGAATACTGATGATGTGATCACGTGAAGGTTTGAGGGAAGAAGTGTTGTAATCGATATACAAATTATTGCTGATATTTTTCCTGTCCATTTTATTTTGTACCTGGGCCTGTTCCCTGACGAGACTCCTGTAGCGGCTAATTTCATCCTTTACGATTTGCAGGGAGATTGCATTGAAGTCATCTATTCCATCACGAGGTGTTTCACTGGCCAGTTGGGGATAAACAGATTTGATGACGATGCGTGGTTTGCCATATTCAAATTTCAGGGTGGAGACAAGGTCAACATCATCGTAGACATGAAAACTCATGTTGTCTTCGAGGCCGCGATCTTCATCTGCAGGATTGGCATGGGCGGGAAAGACGGTCGTTAATGAAGATAAGATGATGAAATATAATATTTTTTTGAACATGGCTGATGTTCTCACTTCCTGGTATAATTGCGAACTTCAGTATAAAAGTAATCACGACATGAATATAGCCTTTTGCCTTTTTAAATATTTTCCCTACGGTGGATTGCAGCGCGATTTTATTCGCATTGCAAGAACCATGAGGGAACGTGGGCATGAAGTGCATGTCTATGCCATGAACTGGGAAGGGGAGCTTGAACCGGGATTGCATATTCACATCCTGCCGAAAATTGGCATGCAAAATCATGTGCAGAATGCCAGCTTTGCAGCATCCCTGCATGCTGTACTGCAAAAGCGGCAGCATGATGCGGTGGTAGGTTTTAATAAAATGCCCTGGCTCGATTTGTATTATGCGGCAGATGTTTGTTTTCAATCGTGCCTGCGAAAAAAATCGGGATGGCTTTATCAATTATTGCAGCTATTGCCGCGTTATCGCAGTCTCATTTCACTTGAGAATGCCATTTTTGCGCGAGGACAGGGAACCCAGATTGCCCTCATTGCCAAAGAACAGCAGAAGGAATTTATCCAGTATTACCAGACAGAAGAAAATCGCTTTCATTTCATGCCGCCTGGCATTTCAAAAGACAGGATTGCACCGGAAAATGCAGGTCATATTCGTCATATGCTGCGCAGCCATTATCATCTTGCGGAAGAAGATTCATTATTGCTGATGATTGGTTCAGGTTTTAAAACCAAGGGACTGGATCGTGCGATACGAGGTCTTGCCTGCTTGCCGGATTCATTACGGGAAACGACACAGTTGTTTGTGATTGGCGAGGATAAAAAAGCAGCCTTCCAGAAACTGGCGCTCAGCTTAAATGTGGAAAAAAAAGTGCATTTTCTCGGCGGCCGTCATGATGTACCGGATTTTTTGCTGGCAGCAGATTTGCTGGTGCATCCTGCCCGGCATGAAAATACGGGCACAGTATTGCTGGAAGCCCTGGTCTCAGGATTGCCTGTCCTCACAGTGGATGTTTGCGGTTATGCCCATTACATTGATGAAGCCAATGCTGGCATGGTGCTCCCATCACCCTTTAACCAGGCTATTTATAATGATAGCTTGCAAAAAATGCTGCTTTCACCCGAGAGAGATGAATGGAAGCAAAATGGCATTGCCTTTGCAAAACAGGCTGATATTTATCATCTTCAGGACAGAATGGCAGAGTTGATTGAAAGCATGGTTGAAAAAAGGGGGGAGCAGCGTGTACCTGGATAATTCCCTGAGCTTTGACCAGATGATGGCACTGCGTGGTGAATGTTTTCGTCATCAGAAAGGAAGACTTACCCAACGCATTCAGCTTGACGGTAAAATCTATTTTATCAAGCAGCATCATGGTGTTGGTTACCGGGAAATCATCAAGAATCTTTTGCAATTACGCTGGCCCGTCATCAGTGCCAGGCAGGAATGGAAGGCAATCCAGAAATTAAAGGGACTGGGTGTAGCCGTTCCAGAAGTGCTTGCCTATGGTGAAAGAGGTATTAATCCTGCCACCAGGCAATCTTTCATTTTGATGGAAGAACTTGCTCCTGCGGTGAGTCTTGAGGAATTAAGCCGCTCCTTTCAGCAACAAGCTCCTTCTTTTGCCTGGAAGGCCAGCCTGATTGAAAGAGTCGCTGAAATGGCACGAATATTGCATCAAAATGGCATCAATCACCGTGATTTTTACCTTTGTCATTTTTTACTGAAGCAGCCGGAAGCAGTGCTTTATCTCATTGATTTGCATCGTGCACAAATTCGCCGCTTGACAGGCAAGCGTGCAATCATCAAAGATTTATCAGGCTTGTATTTTTCAAGCAAGGAGAGTGGATTGAGCCAGCGTGATTATTTCCGTTTCATGAAAGCGTATGACGGAAAAACACTGCGTGAAATCCTCGAAAAGGACAACTTCTGGAAAAAGGTGAGAGCACGTGGAGAAAGATTATATCGTAACCACCCCTGATGTTCATGATAGCCATGGTCTCGATACAGTAACATGGAATGACTTGCACACGGCCAACTTCGCCTTCAATCAGGCTTTTTGTCTGAGACTAAGCGACAAGCAGGCTTTTTTTGGCGAAGGCGTGGCGCGTATCATTCCAAAACGCCGCATGGTGGTATTTGGTACCTGGCATGGTAAACCGGCTGTTGCCAAATTATTTTTTGATTCGCGTGCCAGAGACCATATGGAGCGGGATATTGCCGGTATCAGGTCCCTGCAAAAAAACAGGATTCCCACACCAGAATTACTATATGAAGGCTACACGGAAGATAAAAAAATATACGCTCTTGTTTTTGAGCGCATTGCTGAATCCAAAAATCTCGAGGAAATCTGGCACGAAAGGCATAACATTGAAGAAGTCATGCCAATCTTCAAGGCTGTCATCATTGAAATTGCCACCCAGCATGTACTGGGTATTTTGCAGCATGATTTGCATCTCAAAAATTTTCTGATGACGGAAAAAACAATTTACACCCTGGATGGCGCGCAAATTGAAGTGCTTCCTCGTTTGCTGGCAAGACAGGAGAGTCTGAATAATCTTGTGTTATTCCTGTCACAGCTTGGAATCGATACCGAAAGTTATCAGGAAATCTTATTCAGGCATTATGCAGAAGCACGAGGCTGGTCATTAAAAAATGAAGATTTTGTTGAATTATTTCAACTGATAAAAAAATGTAATGAATGTCGCTGGCAGCGATACGAGGAAAAAATATTTCGTGATAGTACGCAGTTTGTACGACTTTCAGGTCTGACAATGAGCGGCATGTATAACCGCAGTTATGAAGGGCCGCAGTTGCTTGCGTTTTTTAAAAATCCGGAGTCTGCTTTCGCACCGCCTGCTGCAAAATTACTGAAGGCGGGAAATTCAGCAACGGTGATCAAGCTGAGAATGGATGGGCGGGATTATGTCATTAAACGTTATAACATGAAAAATTTTTGGCATCGCTTGCGCAGATGTTTTAGTCAAACTCGTGCAGCCTGCTGCTGGCGTCTGGCGAATAAACTGAATTTGTTTGGTATTTCAACGGCCATGCCCATTGCTTTTCTTGAAAACCGGATATTGGGTTTGCGCGGCGTTTCATATGTAGTAACAGAATATGTCTCTGGTGATCATGCGGGAGATTATTTTACCCGTCATGCGACCAGGGCTGATAAAATCCAGACTATGGTGAAGCGAATCAGTTCATTATTAAAAAGTGTGGCGAAAGTGGATGTTAGCCACGGTGATCTAAAGATTAGCAATATTCTGATTAATGCAGCTGACCAGCCTGTCCTGATTGATCTCGATGGCGCCAGGGAATATTACTCCCTGCGTGGTTTGCAGAAGGCATGGCAACATGAATTAGCCAGATTTTTAATGAATTTTGATACAAATCCTGGAATGCAAAAGAAATTTCAGGCTGAATTGGAGGCAGGTTCGTCATTGCGAGGGCGTAAGGCTCTGTAAAAGAATAACTTCCTCTTTTAACGTAACTACTCACTCCCTTCTCCCAAAACGCTTTTCAGTTTTGGGAGAAGGGTCGGGGATGAGGGCCTGGAATATGCAACACTTTCTTATTAAACACCCTCACCCCCTGCCCCTCTCCCAGAGCTGAAAAGCGCTCTGGGAGAGGGGAGCGAGCAGTTACCTTTTAACAGAGCAGATTGCCAACAGATTAATGTGATCTGATTGAGAAAAAACGCAGGAATACTTGCTGTATTTCGAGTTTTTTCGAATGAAGATCGCATTAAGATGATGGCAAGATGACTGTTAAAAGTGGAAGTTATTTTTTTACAGAGCCTGATTGTTGTACCAGATAATCAAGCAAAAATCTTGAATGAGGGGAAAGTTTTGCAAATTGATAATATTCCTTCATGAAATTCGAAATACCGAATGCCTGCCACAAATCCTTGTCGAGTGGTTCATTAAAAAGATGCCTGATATTGCGATAGCGAAAATACCAGGATAATGCAGCAGATTTGAATTTGACATCCGTGACATCCAGCAAGGCGATTTTCCCATCAGGCTGATAGAGCAAATTTTCAAGGTGAATGGAGCGATAAAAAATGCCTTTTTCATGTAAATCAGCAAGGAGATGGGCAACATGGCGAATGACATCAAGATTTCCATCCTTTGCAAGACAGCGAATATCACGGCCCTGAATTTTGGGATAGTAAAGCAAATACATTCTTAGTTCCGGGCAAAACTGGATTTTATCCACTCTCGGAACGGTATATCCAGATTGATGGAGCTGATTGACATTTCGGTAAAAACGCATGGCACGTGGACGTATCCTGTCTGAAGACAGTCTGCTTTTTTTAGGATAAAAAAGCTTGATGATGGTGTCTCCGTTTTTTTCAAATACCTTGGGCTGCTGAATTGTTTTGCCAAACTTGATGGTCTGGGTTTCTGTATCGTGGCAGATGGCTGTAAATTCCTGACAGGAAATAATATCCATATCGTATGTTTTGCCTTATTCCAATGGGCGTATTTTCCAGCATTATGCAGCAAGAAGATAAAAAAGATCAACCTGTAACAGAATTTCATATGTAATTTTTGAAGCTCTGTCATTGCGAGGGTGAAGCCCATGGCAATCCAGCTTTTCAGTTCTGGTCATTCCCTCGCAATGAAGCTAATAAAATTAATCCAGTGATAAAAATAATAATTAATGCAAATGGAATGATGTTAAAACTGGAAATTTTTAATAATAATCCAGATCCACTTTGCAGTAATGCGCCAAGGCTGTTAAAAATGACACTGGCAATCGCCATATTGGTCGATGGAATGTCGGGACGATGCTGATAAAGAACAGGATAAATCAGGTTTTGTGTACTGCATCCAGCTCCAATCAGCATAAAAATAATAAAATAAAATTGATATGAAAGTGAGTAATCCAGGCTCAAAATAATTGAACAAAATAAAAGAATAAAATAGCCAATAACAATCATCAGAAGGTTTCCAGATTTGTCTGCGATATATCCCATGATCGGAGAAGCAATCATGATACCAAGAAATATCAGACTGGAAAAAAAGGCCGAGGTTTCAAGATTTGCTGAAGTCTTTTCCATTAAAAACTGATTGCCAAATACGCTTCCCAAAATAAAAACAGGTGCATTTAACAGGGCTAGCTGGAGACCTGCCAATAATTGATATCGGTTAAGGGAAAGCCTGATTGGGGAATGACGAGCGGCAGCTTGCTGCAGGTTGCTAAAACTGCAGGCCATGATGATAAAAAATAAAATGCCAATGCCTGCTGTCATCATTAAGGCAATTTGCCAGCCTGTCCAATAAACCCGGCTGGATAGCGGATTATTATAATCTGAATTTGTATCAAAGCAGCATGTTTGAAAATCAGGGTGTCAGGGATGTCACCTTGTTTGATACCTGGTTTGGTGATTACGATCTGGATGTATATCGTCATGGCAAGTACTATTACAATACCATGCACAGCATTAGCATTATCGAATGCAAAAAAAGATATTCCGAAGCATTTTTATTTGCCACCACACCAGAGAATCATTCAGCAATACATTATTTGTCAAATAATCGGGAGATATTATTTCATTTTATTCTTTATATGAAAGATCATGGAAAGGATCTTTTGAAAAAGGCAGAAAAGAATGGAATCATGATTCCTGAAATCACTGAATCAAAAAATACCATTTTTCTGGATGAAGATGAAAGAAATGAAATGGAAATTAAAAAGAAAATATTTTTTAAAAAAACACCCATTCATCAATTGCAAATGGATCATTTAACAAATGAAGTGGTGAAATTATCCCAGCGTGAAATACAATGTATTTGCCATTTGCTAAACCATAAAACAGCAGTTGAAACGGGTGTGCTGATGAATATTTCACAGCGAACGGTTGAATCATATCTTGATAATGTCAAATCCAAATTGCGATGTAAAAACAGGCTGGAACTTGTTGGCAAATTGAAAACCTGGCCGCACTGGCAGTCTATATTTGTGGATGTTGTTAGATAAATGAAAAAAAACGATGTTGGGCTTTGAACAATTTGGATTTAGTGAAGAGTATGGAAATGTTGTGGCGATGAGACTATTTCGCTTACATTTCTCCGGTAGACCAAGTACTATTCAACCGACAGACGATCACTGATCACGGAAAAAATTAACACAGGACAAGATAAAAATATATGCTGATAACAGAGGAAAAAATAATAAAATTTCGTAGCGAACAAGATTCTGCGTGGAAAGATATTCTGGATTGCTATTTCAGGGAATTTGTCGACTATTGTTTGCCACAACTGAGTGAATTAATTGACTGGGACAAACCATGGGTATCCCTGGACAAGGAATTTCAGGCATTGACGAAAGATACTGAAACAGGCAAGCGCTTGCTGGACAAGCTATTTAAAGTGTTTTTGAAAAATGGGCAGGAGAAATGGGTGCTTGTGCACATTGAAGTTCAGGGCCAAAAAGAAAAGGATTTTCCCGAGCGCATGTTTCTTTACGAATCCCGTATTTATGACAAATATCGTCAAGGCATTGTGGGATGTGCCGTGCTGACAGATTCCAATCCAGCCTGGCGGCCAAGTTCTTATGAAATCAGTGTCGTGCCTGGCTCATCGCTTAAGGCAGAATTTATTGTAATTAAATTGATAGATTACCAGGCTAGGGAAGCTGAACTTGAAAAATCAACCAATCCTTTCGCTGACATTATTTACGTACAATTAGCTGCCATAGATTTGCATGGCAAACCCGATGAACAGAGAAAACGGGTCAAATTTTCCCTGACAAAACGGTTATATGAGAAAGGCTATACTAAAGAAAGAGTCATGAATCTCTATAAATTCATCGATTGGCTCATTGGCTTGCCAAAGCCACTTGAGATAGAATACATGCAAGATGTACACGCACTAGAAGAGGCAACGAAAATGGCATATATAACTTCAGCAGAACGAATTGGAATAGAAAAAGGTATACATGAAGGCATACAAAAAGCAGGCATTATTTTAAGTAAATTAGAACAAGGTATTGATATTAAAATAATTTCCCAAGAAACCGGTCTGTCGCTTGAGGAAATTGAATTGCTGAAAAAATTCTTGAAACCTCATTAACACACAGAAATCGAAACGAAAAATCGGGCCACTTTAATCAGGCTACCTGCATTCTTGCACCTCAATAAAACCCTTAGCAAGCGTAGGTTGGGCTGAGCGTTTTTCAGCGAAGCCCAACAACAAACATAAACGATGTTACGTTGAAAATCGATGTTGGGCTTCGCTGAAAAACGCTCAGCCCAACCTACGCTTGCTACGATCCACGCTGTTTGAGGCGTTATTATTTTTCTGATGAAACAGTCGACCAGCTGCATCCATCAGACCGTATATTCCAGCAATGTCCTGCTCCAATGAAAAATCCAGACCATGGCATTACCCTGCGTTGTCCACTGTCACAGTTTTTCAGTGGCATTTACCTGAAACCGCTGGATGATGCATTTGATCACATGGATGTTAGCTACCTGCGTTACCAGGATGACATCCTGGTCCTCTGCAAGACAAGGCGGCAGCTGAATCGCTGCAAGAGACGCATGATGGAAGTCCTGCATGAAAGAGGCCTTTGTTTGTCACGGAAAAAATCACGTATGGGGTCCATTGACTCGGGATTTCATTTTTGTCGCGTATTTATCATGATATCCCCGGCTTGGGAAGCAGGTAGAGTCTTAAAAAATGCTTAAAAAGCCTGGTTTTTTCTTTGGTCTGCTCATTCATTCTGTCATGTCCGTTCATGTACGATAGCTCCTCGCAATGACGGCAGCTAAATCTCAAATTTGATTCCCTGCGCGAGAGTAAGGCCTTTACCCCAGTTAATAGTATTTGTTTGCCTGCGCATATAGGCTTTCCATGCATCGGACCCTGCTTCCCGGCCGCCGCCTGTCTGCTTTTCACCGCCAAATGCACCGCCAATTTCAGCACCTGATGTGCCGATATTGATATTCGCAATGCCGCAATCGCTGCCATTCGCAGAAAGAAATTGTTCAGCATGCTGAAGATGATCAGTGAAAAGTGCGGAAGATAATCCAAAACGGGAATGATTTTGCATGGCAATGGCATCATCCACTGTTTTGAATTTCAGGACATACAAAATGGGAGCGAAGGTTTCGCGCTGCACAATATCCCAGTCATTTTTTGCTTCTGCGATAAGAGTTGGTTCAACAAAAAATCCAGGGCCTTTAAGCGGCTTCCCACCAAATAAAATTTTTCCTCCCTGATTTTTTATATCATCAATGGCTTTTTGATATTGCGTAACTGCATGTTTGTCGATAAGCGGTCCCATCAGATTTTTTTGCTCGAGTGGATCACCGATGGTAATTTTCTGATAAGCATTGATGAGCGCATTCACCACTTTGTCATATACATTTTCCTGAATGAATAAACGCCTGGTGGTCGTACAGCGCTGTCCGGCAGTGCCCACTGCGCCAAAGACGATGGAAGGAATGGCAAGCTGTAAATCAGCATTTTCATCAACAATAATTGCATTATTTCCACTTAATTCGAGTAATGTTCGTCCCAGGCGTTTTGCCACTTGCTGATTAATTTCACGGCCAACTGCGGTTGAACCAGTGAATGAAACGAGTGGAATGCGAATATCATTTGCCATCATGCTGACTATTTCATTGTTGTCAGAAATCAATAATGAAAAAATGCCGCGATAGCCAAAACGCTCGCAAACACGATTGCAAATATGCTGAACGGCAATGGCACACAGGGAAGTTTTGGGAGAAGGTTTCCAGACAATGGTATTGCCGCAAACAGCAGCCATAAAGGCATTCCATGACCAGACGGCAACGGGAAAATTGAATGCACTAATGACACTGACAATTCCAAGCGGATGCCATTGTTCATACATGCGATGTTCGGGACGTTCTGAATGCATGGTGTTGCCATAAAGCATGCGCGACTGCCCAACAGCAAGATCGGCGATATCTATCATTTCCTGCACTTCACCATCGCCTTCCTGTTTTGATTTGCCCATTTCAATCGAAACCAGGCTACCGAGAGCATCCTTGTATTTTCGTAATTCATCACCAATGGCACGAATCACTTCACCGCGTTTGGGTGCGGGAATTTTTTGCCAGGATATAAATGCATTACCTGCTTCCTTCATCACATGTTCATAATCATTCTTCGAAGCGCGATAAATGGAGGCAATTTCCTTTTCATTGGCAGGATTGACAGAAATGATTTCACCCTCTGCCTGATTGTTCGACCACCATTCGCTTCCTGTGCTTGCACCTGAGTTATGTTTCGCGAGATGAAGTGATTGCAGCAAGTCCATAATGATTATCCTTTCTGGAAATTTATTTGTAGTGCAGCAAGACGGCCTTCCCCCTTCGGGGGAAGGTGCCCGAAGGGCGGAAGGGGGAATATAATCTTTGCTTTTACCTTCAGATAT
>Ga0207104_1136_pt1 | contig 18200 bp, 16 predicted proteins | sample Alteio_BWMinHeat_79_FD_153538 | JGI IMG/M metagenome (GOLD analysis project Ga0207104, IMG submission 153538) | Enriched cells from forest soil in Barre Woods Harvard Forest LTER site, Petersham, Massachusetts, United States -... | ecosystem: Environmental > Terrestrial > Soil > Temperate forest >...
CATACTGCACATAGTACACAGGATTGTCGGATGAACGCTGCTTTGCCAGTTCCAGGTCAAAGTCCAGGTGCGAGTTGGAATCGCGCATCAAAAAAAAGAACTTGGCCGCATCGGCCCCGACCTCATCGATGACTTCCCGCATCGTGATAAACTCACCGGCCCGCTTCGACATTTCCACTTTTTTCCCGCCGCGCAACAGATTCACCATCTGGACCAGCACGACCTGGAGGCGATCTTTTGGATACCCATAGGCCTGCACAACCGCTTGCATGCGGGGAATGTAGCCATGGTGATCCGCTCCCCAGACGTCGATGAGGAGGTCATATCCGCGCCGCAGCTTATCCTGGTGGTAGGCGATATCCGAAGCGAGGTAGGTGTACTCGCCGTCCTGTTTTTGCACGACACGATCCTTTTCGTCGCCGAAGACCGAGGATCGAAACCACCAGGCGCCTTCTCGCTCAAACAGGAATTGTTGCGATTTCAATTCATCCAAGACCCGTTGGACGGCTCCTGAGTTCAGGAGAGAGGCCTCGCTGAACCACGACTCGAACTCGATTCCGAAAGATTTTAGGTCCTCACGAATCAGGCTCAGCAGTTCCTGATAGGCGAACGTTCGACAGCGCTCCTCAACCTCCGACAGCGGACGACCGGTCAACTCAGCTCCAAGCTGCTGTTTCACACGCTCGGCCACCGCAGTGATGTAGGCCCCGTGATAGCCCTCTGACGGAAATTCTACCGGCCGGTTCGACAACTCCTCATACCGTGTATAGACTGAAGCCCCCAGTAATTTCATCTGTCGTCCGGCATCGTTGATATAGTACTCACTGACGACGTCATACCCGACCGCCTTGAGCATGTTCGCGACCGCCTGCCCTACCGCGGCGCCACGCCCATGTCCCACATGCAACGGACCGGTCGGATTTGCACTGACATATTCCACCAACACACGACGTCGCTGTCCCATCTCAGCTCGCCCGTAGGCCGAACCTTCCATCTCGATTTCTCTCAGCACCTCCTGCCAAACGGTGGGCTTGACCGTCAGATTGAGGAACCCCGGCCTGGCAATCTCGACTCGCTCGAAGAGCTGCTCCTGCTGAGCGAGATTGTCGATGATAATTTGGGCAATGTCATGAGGCGCCCGTTGCTCGGACGCCGCGAGAGACATGGCAACCGTCGAGGCTAGGTCTCCCCATTCAGGCCGCTTGGGAACATCCAGACTCAGTTGAGGCCACGATTCTGTCTTGAGCTGGCCTTTTTTTTTGGCTCCATTGAGCGCTTCAAGGAGCGCGCTGGTAACCTTTTCCTGAACAACCCCGCTGGACAAGAAAAAAACTCCTAAGTCCTTAGCAATGAAAGGGAAAACGAACTGGACACTGTAGCATACGGGATAGTCAGTGACAAGGCGCTGGATGGGATTCCCTATCAGACCGCTGCTTCCTTAACGTGTGCAAGACAGAGCGCCACAAGATAGTCCCGTGATATATCGAGACAGGGTTTATTCTCACACTGGCTGACCTCCTCCCATGATTGACAGAGGCAGGGCGCGCCCTGCACCACGGTAACATGACCGCCGCGAGGGGCCCAGCGATTGGGAGCAGTCGGTCCAAATAGAGCAACTGTAGGCGCCCCTATCAAGCCTGCCAGATGTGTGACTCCAGAGTCCTGCCCGACAAAGAGCTGTGTCAGTGCCAACACTCCGGCAACGGTAAGAATATCGACGCCCTTCAAGATGGTCGGTGGGTCCACACATAACTGGAGAAGACGCTCGACCGGTTCCCGGTCTGCCGGCCCTTGTAGAATCACCGGAGTCGCCCCCAAGTTCTGAACACCGATAACTAGAGATGCCAGTATCTCCGGTGCCACACACTTATGGGCACTCCCACTCCCGGGATGGATAACAACAAGAGGCCGGCCGATTACAAGACCTTCCGCTTCAAGACAGGCTCGTCCCAGATGGAGGAGAGGTTCTGTCACCGTCAACCGAATATCTCCTTCATCATCAGACGGTACTTCATTGATCGCTTCAAGAAATCGGTCACGTTGATGTGTCGCCTGAATCACGGTCGAGAACGGAGACATCACAATAACCTCTCGGGCACCGACCGCCTTAAGGGTCTCGCTCAACTTGCCGTCCAGATCCTGCATCCAGCCAATAGCGAGGTCGCAGTCTTCCAACCAAGTCCGTAGCTGGCCCGCGACCGAGTCCGCGCCGGCGAACAATTCTGCGCCGACTCTCCCCTGCACGGAGGTCCACGCATCAATGATGCGGCACGCAAGGAGCAATTTCGCAGGTTGGTCCTCTGCGCAGAGCACAAACCAGTGCTCGGGGAAACGAGTCCGCAATCGAACCATGGCCGGGACCGCCAAGAGCACATCGCCAAGGCCCCCGGGGTGGATGATGACGATCGTACTTCTTACGGTGAACATTAGGGTCGTCCTGGAGGAGGGATCCTGGCCAACAGGGAGCACGCTGCCTCAAGATCCTCCGGTGTATTGACGTTGTAAAAGGAACGCCAAGAAGGATCGATGCTGAGCAAGTCTGCTTCAGTAACATACTGCACCCGGAGCGACGCGTGTGACACCAGCTCTTGGATCTTGAGCTGTCGTGCCACAATCATCTGCTCCATGGCAGGCAGACACCCTTTGCCATACAACGCATGCATCGGATGTAACCGGGTGGCGAGTCTTGCCATTACAATATCTTCGGTATCTCTTCGATTCGTGAATTGTGTAATAACCGCCTGATTGAGAAATGGCATGTCACATGCCACCGCAAATATGTATGGCGATGTGGCCTGAGTGAGCCCTGTGTAGATCCCTCCGAGACTACCGCAATCGGGTACCAGGTCGCGCACAACTCGGGCGTCGATGTCGAGCGGAGCACTATCCTGTGCAAGGACAACCAGTACTTCGTGAAACATTGACCGAAGCACACCCAAACCCCGCTCTAGAAGGGTCTGTTCCCCCACCATGAGATACCGTTTGTCCTCACCCATCCTCCGACTTTTGCCCCCGGCGAGAAGAACGCCGGTTACCTCGATTTCCATCATCCCCTCAATGGAGTCGGTCAAAAAGAAAGAGGGGGTGGGTCACCCCACCCCCTCTTGACACTTCAGAGTCTGTTGGTTCAGAAAACCTTAGAGGGCCTTCTTTTCCTTCCGCCTGTTCGATCGCCTGACCAGCACCCAACCCTCCAGAAGAACCACACCAGCCGCAATCACGACCGGATAGATATAGGCCTCTTTTGGTGTCGGAGGCTCCAGGAAGGTATAGTAGAAGGCCGAAACAGCCATCTTCCGCCCTGCATCGCCATTGTGGCCGTCCCAGGCAAAGAACACGGTTGGAATATACTGCCCCATTTCGAAGAAGGTATCTTCATCGTAATCCTGATCCTTCTTATTGCCCAAAGGGCGCTGAATCATGACTGTCCATCGGCCATTCTTCCACTCCGAATGTAGGACCTTGATGTTTTCTTCATAGTTGAACCGCTCTTCAAAGTCCTTATCCCATCCGGTACCCTTGAAGGCACGGAGCGAACCATCCGCTTCCCATTTCAGAATGTCCATGGGGAACTGCTCGTTGCTACCGAATAGGTACCGCGGCTTAATTGGTGAGGGAAGCTCTTTCCATTTCACGGCAGTTTCCACTGCAATTGCATCGTTATAGACCGTGTAGTTGTTCTGATGCATCGCAATAGAACCCTCTTCCCCGGTCTTCGGATCTTGTTCCTTGACATCAATATTGACTGAGGTTGGAGCCCAAGGCAACTTTCCTTCGGCTGCGCTCTTCGTCCGATCGTCCCACTGGAACATGAAGACGAGATTTTGATCGTTGTAGAGCGCCTTCACCCAGATGTCGTCGATCCGGTTCACAAAGTTTCTTGGCTTGTGGGTGATTTGACCACCCATCGCTACAAATCGCCTGGCCCGCTTCGTCCACATTTCGTTCTCGGGATCTGCCGAAATCTCTCCCTCGACCACCCCTGCGGACAACACAAAGTTGATCTTCGGCTTGTCTGCCAATGGATCGATCTGCAGGGGCTTCCCATCTGCCTCTCGCTCGCAAAGTGAATTGACAAAGTTGGCAATATGCCAACGCTCTTCGACGCTGGTGTTGTCAGCGAACGATGGCATTGGAGTGCCATTGACTCCGGTCGAAAACGTCCGGAATATGTTGGTGACGTTATAGGGATCTTGCCGGCTGCCTCTGAAGTTCCAGCACTTGTGCCAGTTGGCCGGCTGTATTGAAAACCCCCAGTCATCCTTCAGGTTGAACGCATTGCCGTCACCACGGCCTTCCATGCCGTGACACTCGACACACTTCTTCTCGACAATGAGCTCAGCGCCCTTTTTCAAACTCTCTTCCGACGCGGCAATCGGCTTCAGGTCGGCTAACTGCAAGATAGTCTGGCTCTCTGATTTCGTATCGGTAAACTTTCGATCCTTCACAAGCTGGGTGGTGACGAATGACAAGACTTGCAACCGTTGCTCTTCTGTCAAAATCCCTTCCCATGGTGGCATGGCGGACCCAGGCAGACCGTGTGTCACAGTCTCAAACAGATCGTTCTGGCCTGCAACAGGTTTCTTCGCATCGAACAAGGGCAACTCACCGCTGGCTGTGTGCCGAATCTTGAACGTCCCCTGGTTGAAGTTGCGAGGACGCGGCCAGAGACGATCTGCACCCGGCCCATCGCCCCCACCATCGACCCCATGACACCAGACACACTTGGTGAAGTAGACCCGCTTGCCTGCTTCGATCATGTCGGCAGAAGGCTCTGGGGCCAACGCGCCACTTTTGAAGCCCGCAGGAAGAGTATCCGCGGCAAAGGTCACACCCCCGGCGCTTCCGGATACCAAGATGATTCCGAAGGCGGTCATGAGCAGGCCGCCCGCCTTCAGACTAAACGAATTCTTCATGGCTTCCCTCTTCCCTTGTGTCGTCAATCCAACGTTGGCTGTAAATTCCCGTGACCGACTAGTCCCAGGTCCGGGGATAGTACCCAGTGTGCCAATATTCAAACAAGACAACTTTCCAGATTTCGTCCACAGTCAAATGCTGTTCCCATGGTGGCATGACAGAGGCCCAAGGGAATCCTTCATTCGGCAAGCCGATTCCACCCTTGGACACCCGCCAGAAAATGAACGTTTCCTGTAATTGCGCAATTGTACCCGGGTCAGTAAAGTTTGCCGGGATCGGATTGAATGCAAAGGCATGGAGACCGCGACCGTTCAGGTTATCTCCATGACAGAAGTGGCAGTTTTGGTAAAAGATCTCTCCGCCCTCACGCACATACTTGAGGTAGCCTTGCGCATCCTTATCCCAGGGATTGGCATTCGGCTTCATCAAACGGCCCATGCCCTGTTCCACAATATTCGCGTTGCTATACTCCTGATCGTACTTTCCTTCAGGATTGACACGGTAGGGGTTCTGCGACGTTTGAAGCGTATAGGTCTTTCCATGCACCTTCGTGCTGGCTGGTGGCGCGGGATGTACCGTCCGTAACTCGATCGGCTCCTCTGACTTCGGCACCATGGCATTGTATGAGAATCCACCGATCAAGAGTGGCAGAACGATCAGATACGCATACCGCAACAGCCTATTCCCCCCTGTTTTGGCATCCAAGACGTTCATGATTGGCTGTTTGAATTTCTTCCAGTCTTCTTCGCTAGCAGAAACCCACATGAACACTGCCACAAGGGAGACAGTCCCATACATAGCCCGAACGCTGAACGGGATCGGGGGATACACACGAAACTTCAAATAGAGGAGAACAAACGCCCAACAAAGAACCCCTTGCCAGAACCGCGGGAAGGTCATCCCCATCGCCGCCATCATATAGCTAATCCCGGTAAAGCCCGCCACGAATAGCGAGAGTTCCAAGATCACTTGGACCGGCATGTACCCTTCGATCAGCTTCACGGTGTTTGATGGAACGATACCCACGATCATTCCGGAAAGCAGGAGTATTCCAACTACTCCTATAAGTGCCCCGAGTGACATTATTGCTTTCATCGGCGAACTCCCATTGCGCTACAAAAGAAATGAATGGCCACAATCATGACGCCTTCGGTGGCGGCGAACCCGTTTTTACCTGCGACAAATAATCGACGATCTTTTTCAGAGCGCCTGCGCTCAACTTTGTCCCGAATTCCTTCGGCATCAGGTTGTCGGGAAAGCCCTTTACAACATATGTACTTGGCGAGACGATCGACTCCATGATGTACTCTTGAGTGTTGTGCGCGGTCCCCTTGTATGCCGGATCCTTGATTCTGTTCGGTGCATTCGTCCCCTCTTCCAGCACAGGACCTTGTTTGCCGACTGCGGCAGCGATCCCAGGAATCGTGTGGCACATGGCGCATGTTGCTTTGGAAAAAATCACATCGATCGGCTCGGTTCCATCAACCAGAAGGCTACCACCCGCACCTGCCGGCTTGTCTTCTTGTTGTTTCGGCCGTTCAGCTTCGGGAATAAATTTCTCATACGACTTGATAATCTCGTCGTATGACGGAGCATCACGCCCTTCGCGCACATATAACCAGGTATCAACGGCTGCCAGCTCCTGAAGACTCAACGAGATCGGCGGTTTGTGAATAGCAGGCATCGGGCTCGATTTGTCGTTCGTTCCCTTGACGCCGTAGCCGACAACCACATAGCAACTCGGGCATGCGTGGGACTCAGCGATATATTCCTGGCCACTTTCGGCAGTTCCTGACCCTGGGAAGGCTTCCTTTTGCTCATACTCTCGAGCGGCCGGTTTCCCCTTACTATATTTTGGATCGTCTAACCGCTCCTTGCCCGCTCGATCTATCAGGCCAAGCAAATTGGGAGCTCGTTCACCGAGCATCCCTGCATGGAACGCGTGGCAGAGGGGACATTGGCCTTTGCCGACCGCGCCCTGTTCTTTATTCTTTCCAATTCCTCCAAAAATTATCTTCTCGCCTTCATCGGCAAGTTGCTGCGAGGTCATCGCCTCCCACTGGAGCTTCTCCTCTTTGGGAGGAAATCCACCTTCAACCTGCGGCAACCAGTTTCCGTACCCTGACAGTCCAGCGGCAACAAGAAACATGAACCCACCGATCCTGAGCATTGCCGCGTGATTGGGGAAATAGACCCCCATCATAAAAGCCAACGAGGTGATGAGAACTAAGGAGACGGGAAGCATCCGGTTTGCTTCGTAGAAGCTCCCCTTATAGTGCGCAATGGCGATCAACAACATGCAGGCGGCGATCAGGCCAATAAAGAGCTTGAACAGCGAACGCTTCCTTGCTGCGCCGTCTTTAATGGACACCAGAGAATAGACGAACAGGCCGCCAATAAGCGCGAGCAGCGGCCACCCTATTGTCAGAGCTTCCTTTAACAGCTCACTCACAGTTGTAACCTCCTGAGGTCCGGGTAAGAAATAGGTATGCCATCATACCTCCATCACCCCAGCCAAGATCCTAAAGATTATTAGTGGCCCCCAGCCGGCTGCGGTGCGCCGCCTGGAACTCCTGCCTTCGCTTCAACAGGCGCAGGCGCCCTCTTCATCCCGATGCTTCCCAGCCAGAAGACGAATAGGATGCTGACCCAGAAGAACAGCACATTGAACGAAATCATATTCGCTGCGAAGCCCACGGTATGGGTGTATGCCCAAGGTGAGTTATCACGCATGATCTCATTCACGTGCCAGAACAATCTGACCGAAGAACGTATGTATCCCATCAAGCCCATCATCCAGGTAAAGGCGGTTGCGAGCATGATTAACGCATATTGCGATCGAACGGAGATCTTGCCCCACTCGATTGCCCCCATCTGCTTGGCACCCTTCATCATGGCACTATTGAGCGGGAACATGAAGAAGAGGCAGGACAACGTCGTCGCGACTTGAGGCACGGACAGACCCACCCGCACGTTTGCCGGAATGTAATAGCCATAGATGGCCAGCCAGATGATGTTCACATAGGCGCATGCGAAGAAGACACCCATGAAGATATTGCCGAACTTGGACCAAGACACCGTGGATACTTTATTACCTCGCATGTACCAGACGAAACTGAGAATGGTGGTCGTGATGATTACGTTAATTCCACCATTTTTGGCCGACATCACCCCATAGTTTCCCAACACCGGATGTTGCTGACCACCCATCGCTTTAAGCTCAGCTGGAGTCATGACAATCGTGTGGGGGGTAATGAACACCAGATAGCCGCAGCAGAGAACAAATACGAGATATTTAATGTAACGTTGATATTTTTCAGCGCCGCGCATCCGACCCAGTGCTTGCCAAAGATAATAATTCGTGCTCAGGAAGAGGATGCCGATCATGGTGGCTTGAATAATGAAGAGCCAGGCCAGGAGACCACCCATGAGTGTAATCCCCATCTGCTGGCGATAGGCATAGACTTCGCGCATTAGCCAATACCCGGCGAATGGCAAGGGAATCAGGAACGCCACGCCGAGCGCCATGGCGATATAGCCCATCCAGTCATAATGCGCACGATCCTCATCTGTCTTGGAGGCTAAAAATTTGTACGCCGCGTACGCCGCCACGACACCGCCACCGAACGCCATATTACCCAAAATGCGATGCACGTTGAGTGGATTCCAAAGGGCGGTATGAATGACATGCCAGATGTTCCCCAGGAACCGGCCTTGCTCATCGACGCCGGCTGGCGACATCATGAAGCCAATCCAGGAGTTCGCCAGGAACATAAGCAATGTACCAATCACGTTCAACACCACGGACATACTCAAGTGAATCCACTTGAGGAACCCGGTCGTCATCTTGTCCCAGCCATAATAATAGATGTACAGCGTTCCGCTCTCCGCTATGAACATCAGTGCATAGATATGCATGACTGGGCGGAAGATACTGGACAAGTAGCCAAAAAACGCTGGATAGAGCGTGAGGAAGGTGAAAATCAACACACCACCAAGAATTGCGGTCAGTGAATAGGCCGTCAGACTAATCTTGATGAAGTCATGGGCGAGTTGGTCATACCGCTTTGCCATCGCCTTATCCTTCGACACCACCCCCATGAACTCGATCACCATGCAGAAAATTGGAACCGCAAGTACGAAACTCCCATAATAGAGGTGTTGCTGGTTCGCAAACCAGAGCAACACGCGGCTCTCGAAGTTGTACCGCGGATAATCCTTAGGACCATCCGTGGTCTTCGGAGCAGGAGCGCCGACGACGATACCCTCCGTCTTATAATAGACATCTCGCCCCTTCTCGACCTTCGCCTCTCCATCCTTCTTCACAGCATCAGGTGCATCTGCGCCAATAGCCAGTGATGGAAGCGATACGGCAATGGGGAGCAGGAGAAGGCCAATCATCGCGCAAAGCGCCATGACCGAGAATAGCTTCTTCCCGGCTACACGTCCCATGGAATACCTCCTTGATGCATTCTTAAAAAAACTCATGCCATTTCTTCTCAAGCTCAAATCGAAACAGAACGGCAACCCGCGTTCTATTTCCGGAATAAATACCAGAAGTCGAGTCCCTGCGAATCCATTAAAAAGTGATCGACCGCGGTAAAATACGCGATGCAGATGACTAAAGAGATCAGACCATAAAGAATTGCACTTCCCATCGCATTCCTCCCTCAGGCTTTGCGAACGTCCAAAAAATTAAAACCTGGCCGTACCCTGCTTTAGCAGGGGCATTGAATTCCAGCGAACCAATAGAAAAACCACAGGCCCGCCGCGCAGGTTATATAAAATATCATCTTGCCGATTGCGATTTTTATTTCGCTATCCGGTGTTGTGGGTGCTTCCGATGCTTCCGTTGCCGTTCCCATCTCGTCTCCTTATTCCTGATGCGAATCATCAATCCCGAATCAGGTCAGCGAATTTCTTGACACTCAGAAACCCGTATGTTATTCAGAATTCCTTGCCACACAGGCAAATTCAGGGGAAAACCGATGAAAAAGAAATCAAAAGTGTTCGACATTATAGTTTTGGCCGGAATGGTTGTCAATATACTTGTGGCCGTGTTTCTCGTTCTCTACTACTTTGATATCCTGTAAGTTCTGAATGGTTTCCCCCCCCTCAGGGCAGCTCCGAACTCGCACAGCGAAATCCGATCGCTTCATCGCGAAAATCCGGAACCATTTTGCTTCTGCTGGTGATCCGAATATCGGCTCCCGTGGTCGCATATCCTCCCCCCCGAAGTACCCGAAATACCCCATGATCCGGGCTCGGCGGGTTCCGTTCAGGGGCCTCCTCGAAGTAGCGTTCCGCATACCAGTCGGCCACCCATTCCATGACATTTCCAGCCCCATCCATGACACCGTACGGGCTCTTATCGGTCTGAAACGCACCGACGGATGCGGAGACGTCATGGCCATCCTGCACCCTGGCCCAATTCGCTCCGTTGGGCTGCTCCACATTGCCCCAGGGCCATAGACGGCCATCTGGTCCCCGCATGGCCTTCTCCCACTCGGCTTCGGTTGGAAGCCGCTTCCCTTTCCAATGACAATAGGAATCTGCATCCTCCCATGAAACATAGACCACGGGCTGGTTGACGCCCTGCATCTTGCTCATGTTCTTGGCATAACGGGCAGGAGGGCCCGATTTACGATGTCCGGTCACCTTGACAAATTGCTGGTATTGAAAGTTCGTCACTTCGTACCGGTCGAGTGCAAACGCATCCAGCACCAGCGTGCGCTGTGGCTGCTCATCGAACCCTCCGTGATCAGTGCCCCGGATGAAGGGTCCTGCCGGAATCACAATCATTTCCTCCCGAACCGGTTCTTCACGAGAGGCCTGCGAAGGATCAAGTGCCTCTGATGGGGTGGCATCCATGGATTCAGCCGGAGCCTTTTCGAATGGTGTGAGCGGGGAACCACGGAGGATTCCCATGATAGGAATCGCAGCAAACCCAAGAATGGCAAGAAGAAAGAGAACCTTGAATTTCGTTTCGAGCATGTCTATTTTGACGCCGTGGGACTGTCGCCGACCTCCACATCGCTCGCACAGCGAAACCCGATTGTGATATCCGTCCGCCACAACTTCGCAGCAAATCGTTTGGATAGCCGAGCGTTGTGCTGGGTCTCTCGCCAGGACCCTCCCCGCACCACTTTCAATTCACCTGGTTCCGGCCCTTTCGGATCACGGTATGGCGCTTTCTGATAGTAGTGTTCATCGTACGAATCGGCGACCCATTCCGCGACGTTTCCGGTCATGTCGTAGATCCCATAGGGGCTTCGCCCGGTCTCAAATGAGCCAGGAGGCGCGAGATACCGAAACCCGTCCTCACTTCCGTCCACATTCGCATTGGCACGGCCGCTCATAAAGGTGTCGCCCCACGCATACTTCCGCTTTCCCTCACCACGGCCGGCTTTTTCCCATTCCGCTTCTGTGGGAAGCCGTTTTCCCGCCCACTTACAATAGGCCACCGCTTCGTCCCATGTCATGCTCATCGCCGCAAACTCAGGCCTCAGCAGCTTGGATTGATCGTCTTCAAATACCTCGATCTTGGGCAGTGCCCGCTTTGTCATTTTGGCAAACCGGGCATACTCTTCTTGCGACACCTCTTTCGTGTCGATGTAGAACGCCTTGAGATACGTTTGACGCTCCGGCGTCTCATCCGGATCACCATCTTTACTGCCCATAATAAATGGGCCCTCGGGAACCTGTACCATTTCCCGGCCTTCATCGCTGATCTTCGTCTTGTACATGGAATAATCCAACGCAGGTGCACTGCTTTGCGCAGGGCGAGCTTCGGTCTTGATTGACGACGCCAGTGCCTTCATCTTATTCGCTTTGTAGGACTCATAGAGCAATAAACTCACCATCAGGATGAAGGATCCAAAAACAAAGACGATCGAACCGATGAGCACTCCCCTATTTCCCATCCTGTCTCATGCTCCTTCGATTGCGCGTGACATGGAGTGATCAATCCCCTCAGACGCGTTTTTTCTTTGCCGCACGCATATCCAGCAACATCGAGATCTGTACACCAAGAAATCCACCCATAGCCGCCCCGGCCCCCGCGCCCGCAGATATTCTCTCCGGGCCGGCAATCCACCAGGCCAGTGCCCCGCCCAACAGTGTGCCTACCAAAATACTCACCAGAAAACGGCGTCCACCCATAAACCCGATGAAGCCGCCGAGCACCAGCCCCGCCCCACTCGCAACCGGCATGATACCACCACCCATAATGAGCCCGATCAGCACCCCGACCGTTCCCATCACGGCCACACCGAACAGGATATCAATCACCCTTGAAGGTGCCACGTATCCCATACTGGACTCAGTCATACTAACAAAGATCTATTGTGCTAGCGTGCTGCGCTCGCAACCATCGGACCAAAATCGATTTCTACGCCGGGCGCGGCGATGATCGAAATGCCCCAGGCTTTGGGGGCTGGTTCATGCTGATGAATCCGTTTGAAATCCTCGTAGACGTTCACGCGTTCTTCAAACCACTGGCCGACTTCCTTCGTACCACTTTGCACCACGATCTCCGAGCCGCTGAACATGCCGCCTTCAGTAAACGTCCCTTCGGGCTTGGTGGCGCTCCACACATACTTGGTAAACACGGGGATAAACATCAGGTCCGTGTCCAGTGACGCATAGATCGCCGCGATAGGCTCATTATCCATTGTGGCTTTCTGCAGGCGCCAACGCCAGGTGAGGACCGGAAAGGCCTTCGGGTCCCAATCGATCTTCTTCTTCTTGATCCTCTGTCCCGCATCCTTCGCTGCCAGAAAATTCACACCGTTCTCTGCTTGAACCTTGTACGCATCCCGGCCCTTAGTCTGGCTTCGTTGATTTTCATGTTCCCAATTCGAGGGAAATCCGTCCGCTTCTTTCGCCTGAAAGTTCTCTAAGACCAAGGATTGGTTTTGGGCCAAGACCGCACCACCTATCGCAAAGCTTCCACACACCACTAGCCCGACCGCAATATATCTCAGAATCATCACCCCTCGCCCCATATCACCCACCTCTTTCAGTTGTTAGGCCTCTTGCGACGAAGACGGCGGCACCAATACTCTCGTGTTGTCCTCGACCGGTTCTTCTCCCATCACAGGCGACTGGTCACGCTGAGACAGCCAGAATAGGGTGAACACCGCTCCCCAAAACACCGTCATATTGAGTGTCACCATCTTTGCAGCAAACGCGAAATCCGGCGTAAAGGCCCAGGGAGAGACATCGGCCATCAACTCACTCACGTGCCACGCCAATCTCCCGGAGGAACGGATATAGCCCATGAGACCCATCACCCATGAGAACGCAACAGCCAATCCGAATAGACCCACCATGCCCCTGAGGGAGATCTTTCCCCACTGAACCGGCCCATGGACGATCGCTCCTTTGAGCATCATATGATTGATGACCGCACCGATGACAAGGACTGTCAGCGTCGTTGCGGCCTGCGGCGTCGTCAACCCGATGCGGAGCTTCGCCGGCAGATAGTAGCCATACACTGAGAGCCAGATAATGTTGACCGCCCCCAGGAGGAACAGCGCGCCGATGAGGATATTCCCTTTCGTGACCCAGGACACGACCATCGTTCGATTGGCGCGACGGTAATACAGAAAACTCATGGTGGTCACGAGGATCATGATGTTGATCGCGCCGTTCTTCGCCGACATGACTCCGTAGTTACCGACCACGGGATGTGACGCTCCGCCCATCGCCTTTACTTCACCGGCCGACATGAACACGGTATGCGGCGTCACCCAAATAAGTAGGGCCAACATGAACACCGAGAGCAACACTTGATAATAGGGCTGATAGCGTTCTCCCCCACGGAGACGTGCCATACTCTGCCACAGGTAAAAGTTCACGCCGAGGAAGAGGACACCGATCAAAAGGGCCTGCACGACGAACAGCCAGGTGAGTAATCCACCCATCATCGTCACACCCATGCTCTGGCTAAATGAGTACACCGATCGCATCAGCCAGTAGCCCGCGAAGGGCATCGCTAACAGTGCGCACACCATGACAAACAAAAAGACGTGACCGACCCAATCGAAATACGCGCGCGATTGATCGGTCTTGCTGGTGAAAAATCGATAGCAGGCATAGGCCAACACCACTGCACCGCCGGACATGATATCTGCCAGAAAACGATGGACGTTTAACGGATTCCACAGAGCCGAATGGAGTAAATGCCATCCATTCCCCAGAAACCGTCCCTGGGCATCAACACCGGCCGGAGCCATCATGAAGGCCGACCAGGCGTTCGCCAACAGCAACAATGCCGTCCCAAATATATTGGTCAACAGGCCGATCGATACATGGCCCCACTTCAAGGCCGGTTCGGCCATCCGGTTCCAGCTGTAGTAATAGACGACAAGGAAAAGCGAGGTCCCGACAAATACAATGGCATAGACCGGCATAAAGGACTTGAACGTCCCGCCCATGTACCTCGTGAAGCTTGGATAGAAATACAGAAATATTCCAAGCATGACGGTCCCCAGCACGGCCGTCACCGACAAGGCGAGAAGCGCGACTTTTGCCAAATCCCGCGCGAGACCATCATAGCGAAGTGCGAGCGCGGGCTTTTTGGTACTGAGCCCAAGAAATTCCAGCAACATACAAAAGATCGGTAACGCGAGAACAAACCCTCCGAAGTAGGTGTGTAGTTGTGTAATGAACCACACGAGCAATCGACTATCGAACGACCCAATGTGCGAGTAGACGGTCTCCTGGGGAGAAGGAGCCGCTGGCCCCTGGGGGGTCCCAGGTGTTTTGAAATATAGATCCGTTGTGTCCTCGGCAAAGGATTGGCTACACGGTCCCCAGCCAATCCCCGAGACCGCGAGCACAACGAGCAGGAGAACAACATACCCGACCACTCTGGACGCGATGTTCTTCATTCCCATATCTCTTCTCAAAAGACTCAAACCATCCACCGATGGTCTCGATCCCGGTGCGGAACGTACGAGCCATCGAAGACCTTGCGTGCCAACATAGTTGTCACTCAGCCTATTAGACCTTCGAGCCGGAACCAGCCGTCACTGAGGCGCCAGTCCCCGTCGACTTGCCAAGAATCCCCATGACAAACGGACATCTGAGCAGAGCGCTCGACATCGTGTGTCCCTGTCGTTCTTCGACTTGCCGGCGAAACCCAAGATAGTAACAATACAGCGCCATCATGCCCGTCACGAATCCCCCACTTGCCATCGCATAGGGCGTGGGAATTCCAGGTTGACCCAAGAGAAAAATGACACATCCTGCCGCGACCAGATAGTACGTCGCAGCAAAGGAGAGTCCGGGCCACCACCAATATTTCAGCAACTCGCCCGCCTTCGTCTGTACCAACCCTTGACTCCATGAGGCCTGTGGGCGAAGCCCTCCGAAATAGGCACAGAGAGCGACCCCGCCTCCCAGTACCGCCACTGCGGATAGCTGGATGAAGGCCGCACCCTGATTCGCCTCAACGAGGTGTCCCAACGAAGCCCCTAGCGCCCCAACAACGAGACCGACTGCGACCCACGGAGCAAGTCCTACCCAAAGATCACCCACCATCGTGCGGAGAGCCGCCCCATCGGGAAACGTCGGAAATGGACGACCCATGAGGGCCATTTTCCGCACGTGACCAATCTCGAATGCATCGCGCGCGACGGATGTACAGGAAATGATGATGGCCATCATGGCCGGCCCGTCCGGATGTTTGAGATAGTCATACCCAACAAGCCAGAGCAGCGCCAAGACCAACAGTGACAACTGAACCCCATACACGAACCCAATCCAGCCGCCGAGCCATATCAGCAAACGGCTCCCATCCTCTTGAACAATCCTGCTCCATGCAGTAACGCGACCGACACGATAGGCTAAGAGCGCCGTCACCAACGCCACAAGACCGCTGACCATCAACAACACGATCGGTTCCGACAGCGGCAGCAGCAGCTTGGCCAACCGATAGACAGCGAACGCCACTAATCCAGGCACAAACATGACGATACGCTTTTTCTTGCGCACAGAGTCTTCTGTGACGGCCAGACTCAGGCTCGGTAACACGCGTAATGCCATTCGATGCAACATAGTTTGCTCGTTAAACGTAAGAAGTGAAACGTGAAACGAAGGAGGCTCTTCGCGTTTTACTTTTTACGTCTTACCTTTTATGTCTTCTGTGCGCCCATTCCGAAATAGCGCGCCTTCACTTCTTCCATCAGCGCGACGGTGATGCGGGTCTCTCCACGATCGGCTGCCGTCCGCTCCAATTCAATACGCGCCATAGCACGTACAGGCGCCGGCACCCTATCCAATCGACGTTCCGCTTCAGGGTCCCACTCGATGCGTTCGCCGGTTCTTGGCCGGAGCAATGTGTCGTACGTGACCACCCGTTCTCCCCTCACCCGCACATCCTGCTCGACCTCACCGCGTACGAGCGGGGCAAGGTAGGGAGGCATGCGATCCAGCCGTCGGATCGCATCATCGGTCCACATCATCCGATCGACGAGTCCACCCGTTTGACCTGCAGGAACATCGACCCCAACTCGTAAGCCACAACCACGACATTCCGATCGAATGAGCCACTGAGGCGTCCCATCGTCATACACACGTTCTTCGATTCCCTCGGTATGCATCCAACGACCACAGCCACAGGTCAGCATGGGCTTTCCTCGTTTCCAGCCCTCCGCAATCGGATCTCGACTCTGTCGCTCATCCGATCTTTCCCGGATACAAAAGATACAGCATCGTGTATGTGGTGGTTCCGGTCACAAACAAAATGCAGTAGATGGCCATCGTGAAACGTCCAAGCGTTCGGTGGCGGTGCCCGCCGTCTGGCCACAGGCGCTGGATCGTCATCTCCACGGCGAACACAACAGCGATAATGGCGAGAAATCCGGCCCACACCACGAGCCGGCCCATCCGAAGACGATCCACGGCCATCAGATACAGTAAATACACCGCCACCGGCAGGCAGATAATACCGAAGATCATCCCGATCTTCCCCCACGTCGTCTGTAAGATACGATCGCTCAGGATCCGTCGCCCTTGCTCGATCAACTGTGCTCGGAACCCCAGGACAATCATATAGACCGCCATGACTAACCCAACGACCACAAGCACGATATGAACAATGAGGATGGGGATGAACACATTGTGGTAGAGTGCTTCAGATCCCCCGAACCCCTCTTTCCCCTCAAAGGCCAACACGCCTAATTGGCGAAAGAGATAGTAGCTGATGAAGAACGCCAACATGGCGATCATCCCGCCAAACATCATCCAATGATGGGCATCTGCCCGATGTCTCCGTGCCTGAAACCAGCCGATGACAAAGAGCCCCGTAAAGAGCGTCGCCATGAGCTGGCTGATATCCGCCCCAACTGTGGCGTGAGTTCCGAAAAATCCCGGGTCTCTCAGCCATTCAAACATGGATCTCCTCGTCGTTCGTCTCTCGTGACTATCAGAATGCGCCTCACGAGAGACGCGTCATACTTCACGAGCTTTTATGCCCTGCACGACCGCTGACGGTTCCAACTCTGTCACGGCTTGAAAGCCGGCTTCCCCCATCCACTGAACCGCATCTGCCGTCTTGTAGCAGCCGCCTCGTTCAGTGTTGACGAGAATGTGGACCGCAAACGCAGTGGTCCAGGCCGGACTGGTCCCCGTCTCATTTAAAAATCGATCCTTGATGACCAAACGGCCGCCGGGCGCCAAATGATCCCAGACCCACTTCACCAAGCCCGCGTTGGTCGAAAGGTCCTGATAGTGCAGAATGTCGGACATCAGAACGACGTCGTAGGGTCCGCCTAGTCCATCCTTGTTAAAATCGCCGGGCCGCAACGTAATCCTCGATTCCAAGCCAGCCTCTTTCACCATTCGTTCCGTCAGCTGGAGCGTCGCAGGCAAATCGAACACCGTAGCCGTGAGCTCTGGATAGGCCTGACAGAACGCAATGGCATTTGTCCCGGCTCCGCCTCCCAAATCCAGGAATCGAACCGGCCCACTCAGCTGAAGCCGCTTGGCAAGATCCGGCCCACTCTGCTGTCCAATCCGATGGAGCACTGCCAGCACGTTGCTACCTAAATCAGGGTCGGTTTCAAAGACATGCCGGTCAACCAACCGTTGTCCTGTACGAATCGTCTGCTCCAATTTGCCCCAGTTGTCCCATTCCGCATCATGAAGCAGAAGGAGATGCCCGACATATTGAGCGGAATTGCGGACAAGATGGATCGCCGAGACCGTCGAATTCCCATAGGAATCCCCGTCCTTCTTCAGTAATTGCATGGCAACAAGGGCATTCAACAGCAATC
>Ga0207104_1137_pt1 | contig 18179 bp, 17 predicted proteins | sample Alteio_BWMinHeat_79_FD_153538 | JGI IMG/M metagenome (GOLD analysis project Ga0207104, IMG submission 153538) | Enriched cells from forest soil in Barre Woods Harvard Forest LTER site, Petersham, Massachusetts, United States -... | ecosystem: Environmental > Terrestrial > Soil > Temperate forest >...
TTCTGCATGGGTGCGTACATCGATAAGCTGAACCGACGGGTCGGATTGTAATAATTGAAATGCTTCGGATGGGGTTACCAATCCAGCAAAAGGTAGTGCAGGCAGTGCGGCGCGTTGGTGCGCTAGTTCCAAAATAGGGTTGGTCATCATAGGTCCTAAAAATAAGGTAATTTTTGAGCGAGGCTAATACTAATCCCAATTAAGACAAGTTAGAATAGCAGTTTTTAGTAATCTGTTATTTGCAAAGGGGAGTATATGACAACGACTGCGGAAGATGTATTGAAAATGGCCAAGGAGAACGAAGTTAAATTCGTTGATTTTCGTTTTGCCGACACCAGAGGAAAGGAACAACACGTTACTGTGCCCATATCGCAATTTGGCATAGACAAATTTGAAGCTGGGCATGCGTTTGATGGATCTTCTATCGCGGGTTGGAAAGGAATTGAAGCCTCTGACATGTTGTTAATGCCAGACCCCAATACAGCAAATATTGATCCATTTTTGGAAGAAACCACTTTGTTCATGCAGTGTAACGTCATTGAACCTTCTGATGGTAAAGGTTATGACCGCGATCCGCGCTCCATTGCTACCCGAGCAGAAGCTTATTTGAAGTCATCTGGTTTAGGTGATGCGGCGTATTTTGGACCAGAGCCGGAATTCTTTATTTTTGATGGTGTGCGCTGGAAATTTGATATGTCGGGGTGCTTTATCAAAATTGAATCAGAGGAAGCTTCTTGGTCCACTGATGCAGAAATGGAAGGCGGTAATTTTGGTCACCGACCTTCGGTAAAAGGCGGTTATTTCCCGGTTCCACCCACGGATAGTTTTCAAGATATGCGTGGTGAGATCTCCTTAATTTTGGAAAGCTTAGGCATTCCAGTAGAAGTGCATCATCATGAAGTGGGCGGCGCGGGTCAAAATGAAATTGGAACGAAGTTTTCAACCTTAGTACAACGTGCAGACTGGACCCAAAATTTAAAATATGTCGTTTGGAACGTAGCGCATAGCTATGGAAAGACCGCGACCTTTATGCCAAAACCGATAGTTGGGGATAATGGTTCAGGTATGCATGTGCATCAATCTGTATGGAAAAATGGCCAGAATCTGTTTGCGGGTGATGGTTACTCTGGTTTATCGGAATTTGCGCTACATTACATCGGCGGTATTATCAAACATGCGCGCGCATTGAATGCCATTACCAATCCTGGTACCAATTCGTATAAGCGCCTAGTTCCAGGTTTTGAGGCGCCGGTTAAGTTGGCGTATTCTGCTCGTAACCGTTCTGCTTCGGTTCGAATTCCTTATGTTGCTAATCCGAAAGGACGTCGAATTGAAGTACGTTTCCCAGATCCATTGGCTAATCCTTATTTATGTTTTTCGGCATTACTAATGGCTGGCTTGGATGGAGTTCAAAATAAGATCCATCCAGGTGAAGCAGCATCGAAGGATTTGTACCATTTGCCTCCAGAAGAAGACAAATTGATTCCAACCGTATGTAGTTCGCTAGAACAGGCACTGGAGTATTTGGACAAAGACCGTGAATTTTTAACGCGTGGTGGTGTATTCAGTAATACGATGATTGATGCGTATATTGAATTGAAACAAAAAGAGGTTGAACGTCTAAATATGACAACGCATCCAGTGGAATTTGATATGTATTATTCTCTATAATCGTAGGGTAAAAAAGCGAGATATTCTCGCTTTTTTTATTGGTAATGTAAGCTCAGTTGTTTTAAACTAGTGCGTCACTTTTCTAAATATTGTCCTATGAAACCAATTCTACTTTTTATATTGGCTGCGACTTGTATTGATTTTGCTTATGCAAAATCCGATATTTACGTCTGTACTAATCCAGATGGAACAAAAACCTACAGTAATACGGGAAGTAACAAAGGATGTAAAAAAGTAGATTTACCAGGGTTAACGGTTGTGCCAGCGCCGAATAAAACAAATGCGGGAAAAACATCTACTCATTTTCCGGCGATTGATAACGTAACCCAAAAAAGTCGTGATGTTGAACGACGCCAAATTTTACAAGATGAGCTAAAAGCAGAGCAGCAAAAATTAACTGATTTAAACGCGCAATACAAAAATGGTCAACCAGATCGTTTAGGCAGCGAACGTAACTACGCCAAGTATCAAGAACGTACAGAGACGTTAAAGGTCGACATTGATCGCTCACAACAAAATGTCGAGGCATTACAACGCGAAATTGGTAATTTGGGTGCACCCTAGGGGGATTCCTAGTCCTACCATGTACCACACGTCGTCCCCGCGTGTTTTTAGCAGGGGCCCAGTGTCTTTGTTTAATCGACCAGACGTTGATGACGACACTGGATTCCTGCTGAATCTTACCAATTCAGTCGCGGGAATGACGAGGTCGGGGTTCATATGCCCAATTTAACGATTGAGAGTACCTTGAATACCCATGAACCACACAATTGACTCATGAAAATTTCTTTATCGGCTCTGGATAAAAACCATTTTGGCGTTGTCACAGCAAAAGCATCTTTTGAGACTAATGATAGTTTGGGTGACACATTATGTTGGTGTCATGAAAACAAGGTCGAGTTTTTGATTGCCCGTATCCCAACAGAAAATATCTCTCTTGCACAAGAATTGGAGCTTACGGGCTTTATTCTTACTGATACATTGGTCTATTTTAGACATGAAAATATTAGTGATACAGAAATTGGGTTAACTGAAAGTTGCCCGCCTATCGGAACTGAAAATAATGAGATGAAAGGGTATAGCTGGCGTTTAGCGGTTCCGACAGATGCAGAAGACATTAAGCAATTGGCAAAAAAAATATTTAAAAATTATCCAGGTCACTATTATGCTGACCGACGCTTAAAAAAGTCAGATTGTGATTTGGTTTATTCTTCCTGGGCAGTCAATTCTTGTCTTGATAAAGATTTTTCAGATGTATTTTTTTTATTCATATTTGAGGAAAAACCGGTAGGATTCCTAACAATAAAAGTAATTGAAACTGACACGGGTGAAATTATGTTGAATGGTATTCATCCTGATTTTCAAGGAAAAGGTTTATATTTTTCTTTAATTTCACTTGCCAAGAAATGGGCAATTCAACAAAGACTGAGGCAACTCATCGTTTCTACTCAAGTAACTAATCTCGCAGTACAAAAAGTGTGGTGTCGTCAAGGCTTTGAGCCATATAAAAGTTATTACACATTTCATAGGTGGTTCACTAATGGGTTTACTAATGATCCCATTTAATAAGCCTTTCTTAACTGGAGAAGAGCTGACTAATATTAGTCAGGCACTCAATAACCGCAAATTATCGGGTGATGGTGAATTCACAAAAAAATGTCACGCATGGTTTGAAAAGAAGTACGAGTTTAAAAAGGCCTTATTAACGACGTCATGTACGGATGCATTGGAGATGTGCGCTATTTTGCTAGCCATCAAAGCGGGAGACGAAGTCATTCTCCCATCCTATACGTTTGTGTCAACTGCTAATGCCTTTGTTTTGCGTGGCGCAACTCTTAAATTTGCCGATAGTTTGGCCCATCATCCCAACGTGGATGTTGAACAAATAGCGCAGTTAATTACGCCGCGTACCAGGGCTATTGTGGTGGTCCATTATGCTGGTATTGCCTGTGATATGGATCGTCTTTTAGCATTGGCTGCGCAACATGCTATTCCAGTAATTGAAGATGCGGCACAGGCTATAGAATCTTTTCATCGAGGGCGTCGATTGGGGACGCTTGGCACGTTGGCGGCCTTTTCTTTTCATGAGACTAAAAATGTGATGTGCGGTGAAGGCGGGTTAATAGGTATTAATGATGAGAATTTAATCCATCGTGCAGAAATAATTCGTGAAAAAGGAACTAATCGATCTGCTTTTTTTCGAGGTGAAGTAGATAAGTATGGCTGGGTTGATATAGGCTCTTCATTTTTACCCTCAGAAATACTTGCTGCATTTTTATATGCTCAATTAGAAGGCATTAATCAGATACAAACGGAACGCAAACGAGTCTGGCAACGTTATTGGGATAATTTTACCAATGCCAATTTGCCGGATGATGTGCAATTACCGATGATACCTACCTATGCGACTAATAATGCACATATGTTTTACATAGTCTTCCCAAGTTTGGCACAGAGGACGGCAGTAATTTCAGCGCTGCGGGCGCGGAACATTTTGGCGGTTTTTCACTATCAATCACTTCATTCCAGTCCCTATTTTTTAGATAAACATGATGGCAGAACCTTGCTTAATTGCGATCGCTATACTGACTGTTTAGTACGCCTCCCATTATTTCCGGAACTTTCTGATCAGGAAGTGGATTTAATTTCTGACATTGTTATTGATAGCCTCAGAAATGAATTTTCTTAAAGCTGGCCTTCTTTTTTCCGGTTCGACCATTAGTAAGCTTTTTGCAGGGCTATTTATTGTAAAAATGATTGCAATTACGGTTGGGGCGGACGGATTAGGACGGTTGGGTCAGTTTATGAGTTTAATGTCCATGGTGACTATCATGGCAGGCGGAGGGATTACAAATGGGGTTGTTAAATACGTTTCTGAATTTAAAGAGAATAAGCAAAAGTTAAATGACTATTTGGGCGCAGCAAGCTATGTGACTTTCACTGCTTCATTTTTTATCGGAATAGGGTTGTACTTTGCTGCAGCTGAGATTTCTGAATGGCTGTTTAAAACGACAGTGTATACAAGCGTGATTCACGTACTGTCTTTTGTTCAGATATTAATCGCATTAACCAACCTGCTGATGGGTTTGGTCAATGGTTATCAAAGAGTGAAGGCATTTGCTGCAATTGGCGTGATCTCCGCCATTATTGGTGCTGCGGGTGTTGCCGTTGGATGTTCATTGTTTGGGATGAAGGGTGCGATGTATGGATTGATGTGGATGGCAGCCTGTCCTATTTTATTGTTACTACCCTGGTTTAGAATCAGTCTGCGCTTTCAATGGGGTAGTTTATATCCACGTTGGAACAAGGAAAAAGTCATTCAATTTACTCACTTCTCTGCCATGCTTTTGGTAAGCGTGTTAACTATGCAGATGGCACAAATAATTGTGCGCGAACTCATTCAACAACATGACAGCTGGGTAGAAGTTGGGTATTGGCAAGCAGTGACCAAAATTTCGGACGCCTATTTGCAATTTGTCACCGTGGTACTGGCAAATTATTTTTTGCCACGCCTGGCAGGATTAAAACAACACAGTGACATAAAAAGAGAAGTTAACTTAGCTTACAAATATGCTATACCAACGTTGCTTGCAATGGTGGTGCTAATTTTTATAGCCCGTGATCCGATCATTTTATTATTATTCTCACGTGATTTTTTAGCAATGAAGGAATTTTTTACATTCCAATTGATTGGTGATGTTTTCAAAATTGCTGCTTACATTGGAGCTTATGTGGCGGTTGCTAAAGCAAATACGAAGTTATATATCGCAGCGGAAGTTATTCAGGCCTTGATGTTGGTAGTTCTTTGTTCTATTTTTGTTGGTCAATTCGGTGCAGTTGGCGCGACGTATGCCTATTGCCTCAACTATATTGTTTACTTTTTAATCGTTAATTATGTGTTACGGCGATATTTAAATGGTCAAGTAGGGTAAGAAAGACCACGTCATCCCTGCGGCTTTAAGCAAGGATGACGGAATCAATAAGATTATTTATCAGGAAAAGACCAATGATTTTTTTAGCTGGTTCTCTAGACATGAATGGCGGCAGCACCTTTTTAATCAGGTTTGCACGTGCTTCGTTGATTACCGCTAAAAAAATTGATATTGTCGTGTTAAATAACGTAATTGATAGAGAAATTCAATCTGAACTCGAACAGTACGCGAATGTAATTCCATTGAGTTCTTTAGTGGATACCCGATTCCGCCGGTGCGGAACTACTCAACTGGCCATATTTTTACCGTTTAATAACGCCAGAATAGAGAAATTACTTGAAGAAAATGATCGAACGGTTCACGCAATGGGAATATTTGGCGTCGTATACGCTTTTCGATTGGCTAACCGATTTGGTTCAATAAAAGTAACCGCAGGTGTATATCATCAAAATGAGTTTGCATTTAACTCATCATTGTCATTTGTCCGGCAGGCAAAAACCCTGTTTGCCTCGCTTCCAGCTGAAAATATCGTTTTTTTTAATGAATACAATCGCGATGTCTACTCCAATTATTTTAAAAAAGATTATTCTCATTCTGCATTGTTGCCAATTGGGGTGTCGTTACCGCAGATAAAAACTGGGCAAGATAAAATTATTGAGTATGGTCATTTGGTTTCTGTTGGAAATTTAGTTGATTTTAAAACTTATAATGAGCACGTCATTCGTTCCGTTTCTTTGTTGACGAAGGACTATCCACAATTGCGATATGACATTTATGGTGAAGGCAATCAGTCAGAGTTTTTAAAAAAATTGGTGATCGAATTAGGTCTTGAGTCAGTGGTTGCTATCCATCATAGAATACCTTACAGCAACTTTAAAAATATAGTAGAGAGGGCGATGGGTTTTATTGGTAGCGGCACTGCATTACTTGAGGCCGCAGCGCTTAAAGTTCCCAGTATTGTGGGAATAGAATCCATTAAAACACCTGAAACATACGGTTTTTTAAGTGATGTTGTGGGGTACTCTTATAATGAAAAAATAGAAGGGATGAAACTGACGCTAATTAAAGATATCTTGATTAGCTTATTAAATTCCAGTGCCAGCGAAATTCAACAACTTGGTGAACGGTGTGCTGCAAAAGCGAGAGAATTTTCAATAGAAAAAACAGTGGACGGTTTTGGTCAGTTAAAAAAGTCTGCTAAGTACTTAACAATTAAATTGCCTTGGTTATTCTGGCTCTATTGTACAGGTAGTTTTTTAGTTTTAGCATTGTTGGATGTCTTAAATATCAATAAAAAATTTCGACTGCGTCGTGACCATTCTTCGGTTTATAAATAATAGGACACTATGTTTACCAGTAAAAAATTGTTAATAACTGGCGGTACAGGATCATTTGGAGATGCTGTTTTAAAGCAGTTTTTGTCATCAGGTATGAATGAGATCCGCATATTTAGTCGTGATGAAAAGAAGCAAGATGATATGCGCAAAAGATATAATCATCCTAAGTTAAAGTTTTATATAGGCGATGTGAGAGACTTCTCTACTGTGTTGGATGTAACGCGAGGAGTGGACTTTATCTTTCATGCTGCAGCGTTAAAGCAAGTACCTTCTTGTGAATTTCATCCGATGGAAGCGGTGAAGACTAACATTATTGGAACCGATAATGTATTGGAAGCTGCCATCCAAAATCAAGTCAGTAAAGTGGTTTGCTTAAGTACCGATAAGGCCTGTTATCCGGTGAATGCAATGGGCATTTCCAAAGCGATGATGGAAAAAGTAATGATTGCGAAATCGCGCAATTTAGATCAGACCAATACGGTTATTTGCGGTACCAGATATGGCAATGTCATGGCTTCACGAGGTTCAGTCATACCGCTATTTGTAGAGCAAGTCAGAACTGGTGTGCCGATTACCATAACGGATCCTAACATGACTCGTTTTATGATGACGTTAGAGCAGGCGGTGGAACTCGTCTTGTACGCTTTTCAGAATGGCAAAAATGGCGATATTTTTGTACAGAAAGCACCTGCAGTAACTATTGATATTTTGGTAAAGGCACTCTTAACCGCTTTAGATAAACCAAATTACCCCATCAACATTATTGGTACCCGCCATGGTGAAAAATTGTACGAGACCTTATTAAGTCGCGAGGAAATGTCCATCGCAGAAGATCTCGGTACTTACTATCGAATTTCCCCGGACTTGCGCGACTTAAATTATGACAAATACGTCGAATATGGCGAGCAAAAAATTTCGATGCATCAAGACTACAATTCACATAATACAGAACAGCTTGATGTTACAAGTATGGCTGATTTATTAATGAAATTGAATTTCATTCGTACTACGATACGTGGCGAAGTTGCAATGGATGAAGGATAATCGAATGAAGATTTTGGTTACTGGCGCAAATGGTTTTATCGGAAAAAATTTAACAGTGCGTTTGCGCGAGAATGACGATTTTGAAGTAATGACCTTCATACGCGGTGAGACGCAAGCAGTGTTAGTTGAAAAGGTTGCACAGTCGGATTTTATCGTGCATTTGGCAGGAGTTAATCGGCCAGAACATAGTTCGGAGTTTGTGACCGGCAACGCTGATTTGACACGCAGTTTGTGTGAAGCTGTTAGATCATCTAATCGAGTTATCCCTGTTATTTATACCTCGTCCACACAAGCAGAATCTGATAATGACTATGGTAAGAGTAAGCGAGGAGCGGAACAAGCGTTGCAACAGTTGGCGGATGAGCATCAAAATCCAGTTTATATTTATCGCCTTCCTAATATTTTTGGTAAGTGGTGTCGTCCTAATTATAATTCCGTGGTTGCAACGTTTTGCTATAACCTAGTGCACAGCATTCCCATTCAGATTCATGATGCCAATGCGGTGATTAATTTAGTTTATGTTGATGATGTGATTAGTGAATTTTTGCAGGTTATTCAGCGACAACCAACAGGTATTTTGCAAGCGGTAAAAACGATTTATCAAATAACGATCGGTGATTTAGCCAAGCAGCTGCAAGCGTTTCGACAATGTCGCATTTCATTGTTAGTTGAACCTGTGGGTGCCGGGTTGGTTCGAGCTTTATACTCGACCTATATTTCGTATCTTAGTCCCACGGACTTTGCATATTCACTCACTAAATTTGAGGATGCTCGTGGTGTGTTTGTTGAAGTATTGAAAACCAAGGACTGTGGTCAATTTTCTTATTTCACAGCGCATCCTGGCGTCACTCGTGGCGGACATTATCATCATTCTAAGACTGAGAAATTTATTGTGCTCAAAGGTGAAGCACGTTTTAGATTTAAACATATTGTATCTGGAGAACTGGCAGAAATTTATACTTGCGGTACGACACCACAAGTAGTAGAAACTATTCCTGGCTGGGCGCATGATATTACCAATGTAGGGTCTGATGAAATGGTTGTGATGCTATGGGCCAATGAAATTTTTGATCGAACTCATCCTGATACGATTAACTCCACTTTGAAATAGGACGTCACATGAAGAAAATGACGGTCATGACCATCGTCGGTACCCGCCCCGAAATTATTCGTTTATCGCGCGTGATTGCGAAACTAGATCAGCATTGCAATCATGTATTAGTTCATACTGGCCAAAATTACGACTATGAGCTTAATCAAATTTTTTTTGAGGATTTAGGCATTCGCAAACCAGACTGTTTTCTGCAAGCAGCCGGTGAAGGTGAGACGGTTGCTGAGACAATAGGCAAAGTGATCGCAGCGACTGATATGGTGTTGGATCAATTCCAACCAGAGGCGGTATTAATTCTAGGTGATACGAATAGTTCATTAGCAGCCATTCCCGCTAAACGCAAAAAGGTCCCAATATTTCATATGGAAGCCGGCAATCGTGCGTTTGATTTTCGAGTGCCGGAAGAAATCAACCGGCGAATTGTTGATCATATCGCTGATATCAATTTGCCTTATAGCTCAATTGCGCGTGAATATTTGTTAAAAGAGGGCATCGCTTCCGATCGAATCATTAAAACAGGCAGCCCGATGTTTGAGGTGTTAAATTTTTATCAAGCTGGTATTGATGATTCCACGGTATTACAGCGCTTAAATTTGACCCCTAAGAAATTTTTTGTAGTCAGCGCTCATCGTGAAGAGAATGTTGATCCACCCCACAACTTAAGCAAAATAGCAGGTATCTTAAATCGACTAGCAGAGCAATATAATGAACCCATCATCGTTTCTACCCATCCTCGTACCAGAAAAAGAATTGCCGACGCTGGCTTAACTTTTCATCCGCTAATCCAATTATTGAAACCATTGGGTTTTAATGATTATGAAAAACTACAAGTCTCTGCCCATGCTGTTTTGTCTGATAGCGGAACAATTACCGAAGAATCATCTATCCTCAATTTCCCTGCAGTGAATATTCGAGAAGCCCACGAACGTCCAGAAGGCTTTGAAGAAGCGTCGGTGATGATGACAGGATTGGAACAAGATCGCGTGTTCCAAGCTTTACAGATTTTGGAGTCGCAGCAAAGAGGAGAGCGTCGTACGCTGCGTTTGGTGGATGATTATTCTATGCCGAATGTGTCGGAGAAAGTGTTACGAATAATTTTGAGTTATACCAATTATGTGAATCGGGTAGTTTGGAATAAATCGGCATGAAAGGAGCAAGAACTCATTAATTTGTTCCCCGAATTGAGCCCACAAACCTCTGACATCGTCATTCCCGCGAAAGCGCATTGCTGTCCGGATAAATGGTAAGCTTTGACAACTGCTGATAAAATAAATGCATGACAATACTTCCCCAATGGTCATTTTTTTGCCACCGCGAACGGTTGTTTTCCAAGATTTTCTGCAATAAAGGTCGTCACTAAGGTATTCAACGAAACGCCCTCAGATTCAGCCCGTGTGACCAAACGAGCATATAAAGTCTTCGGGGTCCGCAGTACAAAGCGCGCAGGTTGCGATGCAGATTTGGTTGGCTTTGGTGCCGGCTGTTTCAATTCCCGCCTACGAATCAACATCCATGCGTCAAACGCATCACGTCCGTTTTTAATCGCTTCTTCCGGTGTGTCACCATCACTCATACACCCAGGAAGGTCTGGCCAAGTAATTGCCCATCCACCACCCTCTGCTTTCGTCAGCGGCCGTAAGTCAAATGGATAATCTTCAAATTTGGCTTTTTTCATCACTCACTCCCCCACTCCATGAACTTCAAATTCGTCATCCCCGCGAAAGCGGGGATCCAGTATTGTAAACCCATGGCGAAGCCATCATTAAAGAGAAAATGATGGCTACGCCATCAAGTCACCATACTGGATTCCCGCTTTCGCGGGAATGACGGAGGAGTCAGGGGCATGGACTCAATTCGGGCGCAATTGGTACCATTAGGACCGTCTGGAATCTCTGCCGCAAGCGAAAGAGGGGAAGTTTACGACCTTTTGCGACACCCTTGGAATGGCGAGGTTTTACGTGCAAATTCGATAAATGCTTCACTATAACAACTGACAGATACGATTGCATCCAGATAATTAAGTTTGGCTTTATAATTTTTTGGTTATCAACTGTTGTCAAAATTTTTTTGACAACAGTTGATTCCTTTTGTGACAATAAATACATGAAAATACTAATCGTATCCCAATACTTCTGGCCTGAAAATTTTCGTATCAATGATTTGGTGCAGAGCTTGCGAGAAAAAGGTCATGAGGTGACGGTATTGACTGGTATGCCTAACTACCCGGGTGGTACTTTATTTTCTGAGTTTAGAAGTTGCCCTTTGCAATTTGTAGATTATTACGGTGCGAAAGTGATTAGGGTGCCGCATATGTTGCGTGGAAAGAGTCGATTTCAGTTAATGCTGAATTACCTGACCTTTTTCCTAACAGCTTCTTTGTTGGGTGCAGTGAAATTACGGCGGATTCAATTCGATATAATTTTTGTGTTTGCAGTATCCCCTATTACGGTGGCAATTCCAGCTATCTTGTTGGCAAAATTGAAGCGTGCCCCCATTTTTTTGTGGGTACAGGATTTATGGCCTGAGAGCTTGTCCGCAGTCGGAGTAATTAAGTCGCCGCTGCTACTGAAATTGGTAGGAGTATTGGTTAGCTGGATCTACGCAGAATGTGATCACATACTAGTTCAATCACGTGCATTTTTTTCTTCTGTTAGAAAGTACTGCCCCGATGGCGGTAAGGATGGCAAGGTGCGCTATTTCCCTAATTGGGCCGAAACCATTTTTAGTCTATCGGTTGACCCGGTATCTGAGTGGTCTATCTTTCAACGTGATGATGCCTACTTCACCATCTTGTTTGCTGGGAACGTCGGAGATGCGCAAGACTTTCCTGCCATTCTCGATGCAGCTGAAAAAATTAAACAAAACCATCGGATTCGTTGGGTGATTGTGGGGGATGGCCGTGCCCATCAGTGGGTTAGTGATGAAGTAAAGCGCCGGGGCTTGGAGCAGATTGTCGAATTAATGGGCCGGTTTCCCGTTGAGGCTATGCCCAGTATTTTTGCTGCAGCGGATGTGATGTTAGTGACGTTAAAGTCAGATGACATATTTTCACGAACCATTCCTGGCAAAATTCAATCCTATTTGGCGGCTGGCAAACCGATTCTATGTATGGTGGACGGGGAAGCCCGGGTGATTATCGAAGAATCTGGCGCCGGATTGTCGTGTGCTGCCGGTGATTCAAGCCAATTAGCCAATTGCGCACTGAAAATGTCGTTGTTAAACCACCAAGAGCTGGCTTTAATGGGGGAAAAAGCTAGGCAGTATTATCAAACTTATTTCGACCGCGATCAGTTAATGGCAAAATTGGAATATTTTTTCCAAGCTGCGGTTGCGAAGGTCGAATGAATCCTGTTAAGCGTATGGTTGATCTGGTGTTGGCACTAATCATGCTAGTTATTTTAGCTATCCCAATTTTGGCAGTGGCATTAATGGTCAAATTGACCTCGCGTGGTCCGGTGGTTTATTGGTCAGACCGAGTCGGGCGAAATAACCAGATTTTTCGGATGCCTAAATTTAGAACAATGCGGGTTGATACGCCGGCGTTGGCTACCCATTTGTTGTCAAATCCTGAACGATATTTGACTCCCATTGGGTCAATGTTACGCATGTCTAGCCTAGATGAATTGCCTCAACTATGGAGCATTTTTCGAGGCGATATGAGCTTTGTCGGACCACGGCCGGCGTTGTTTAATCAAGATGATTTGATCAGCCTACGTACCGCGCAGCAGGTGCATGAATTGGTACCAGGTCTAACTGGCTGGGCCCAAATTAACGGTCGGGACGAGTTACCCATCCCAGAGAAAGTGGCATTGGATGTGTTTTACCTTCAACACCGTAGTTTGTTATTGGATATGAAAATTTTGTTATTGACGATTTGTAGGGTGGTGAAGCGCGCTGGGGTTAGTCATTAAACACAGGGCCAGTTTAGCTGTCGGGTTTATCATTCGCTGGCCGACTGGAATGTATTAACCGAACTGGTTTTAATACTTCCCAAGGTCTGGAAATTGGATTTCTAGGATCTTTTAAGAACCGCGCAACTTCAACTTTTTGTCTTTGGCTGCATTGTAATGAATGAGCAAAAATGTCTATTTGTTCATCGGTACATGGTTGATAGGTTTTACCACTTTCTCTAAGATATTGAGCATGCATATTACCTTTGATTGTAACTTGTTGTTGAAGTTCTATTAGTGAGGTAAATAACATGTACCAATCTTTTTTGTAGCCATTAATTTCCGCAGATTTAGCGCTATTATCGCACCCCTCCCATTCCTCCTCGGTAAAAAACGCTGAATGGATATAAGGAGGAGAACCTCGGTTGCAATCAAATGTACCAACTCTTCCCATAAAATCTGTATCAACGTAACAGACAAATTTTTGTTTTTTATCATAGATCAGATTCAATGATGTGATATCGCGCAGAATGATGCCGTGTTGATGACAAGTACGAATTTCTAATGCGAGCGGGTAGAAATCGGAATGGCAGTATTGATAGCTGGGATTAGTCAACTTTAGTATAACTTCGCGGCGAAGATCCATTTTTCCTATATCTTGACCTTTAAGATATTCATCGCTGACTAACACTTTAGGTATGATTGCTTTAAGCTGATTTTCGCTAATAAAGCGTATCATAGACCGCTTGGTTACACTTCTTCCAAATTCAGGTTGGATTTTCAGTTTGAATAAAGCATGTTTCGAAGGTGGCTTGGTATCCTCTACAGTAGTCTGTCGATCGGGTTCTCGGTGAGTTAAACGTTTATAGCTTCCTTCCAAACTATCATCAGTTCGTTCTATCGCAGTCTCTTTGCGCCATGCAACCAACTTGCCTTTAAATTGAATTGGGAGATACCCCTCTTCCGCCCCTTTATTTGCATCTACAAAGCCAGTTTGCTCATTGGTTGAAGTTAATATGGGAAATAGTCCCGCGGAGGGTGCTTTTGGTAACTCCTGCATATCATCAGCGTGGAGAAAATAGCCTATTGTTTCCAAATTATACCTGTGGCCTTTTAACGTAAGCTTCATTCTGGGAATCAGGCTAATGCCATTCTTTACAACCTCTGGTGGCAGTTTGTCAAAACCTCCTTCTGCATTGCGCCATCCTAAGACTTCCCCATTATGTATCACGGGTTCAGGACTAACAGCCGAGTAGGGTTCACCAAAAATCGTGTTTCTAAGGGATTGTCCCCATATGTAACTTGTTACTATTGTTGTCCCGATTGTTTTAATTTGGCTCCTTTCTACATCAGTGAGTTGCTGCATGGTTAAATATGAGGGTGCATTATTGGCAATATGCTGCTGGAGTGCGCGCTGCAATTTGCTGAGCGTCATATTAAGGAGCAATAATTTAAACTCAGAATATTGGTAAAACTCGGCTAATACATCGTCGTTTTGTTGGGTATAGGTCGCGATGATTTGGGTATTGATTTTAACTACAATCTTATTTTCATCCAAGATTGTTGCAGTGGCTGAACCTAATGTGAGTTGAAATAGGTCTGCGATCCTGCATTGTTGGGCTACAAATGTGATGGGCTTGAGATAGCTTTGACTATGTGGATAGAGCTGTGTACAGTCCAATCTGTCGTGATTTTTTCTATTGTAGCTGACGGTTATCGTTTGCGTGTCATCGATGGTAACCGTGTTTTCGATCGCCGCTATCATCAGCAGTCTATATTCAAATTCAGTAGTAATCTGTGCAATAAGTTGGTTTTCAGTTGCACTGTATAAATCTGGATGATGGTAGACATCCTGCGCAACACCAAAACGCAGATCTTGCAGGGTCGTATTGGGTAATTTCAATTCATTTTGGCCAACTGTGACTATCAGACCTCTATCTTCTTCCTGGTACGTAACAGAAGGTTCGCTGCTGAGACTTGAGCTTGAGGGAGATGTTGTTAAAAAGAGCCCCAGGTTAGTCAGTAAAATTTGACTGTCATTGTTTAGAGCATGCTGACGGACGAAGGTTTTAAATTTTTCAGTAGATGAGCGAATTCGAAGCGATTCGGCGGTATAACCGTAAGCATCGATCAGTATCCGCTCTGCATTTTCTTGAATCTGCTCAAGGGAGACAGTATTGGTTTTAGAAAACCATTCAGGTAGGTTTGAATCATCGTATTTTGGGTTGTAGACAAATTTTTCTTTCGTGATTGTATTGGTAACTACAGGTTGGTTGTTTTCAACGCTGATTATGCAGCCTTCAAGGGGAAGGCAGTTAGTTTTGTTATCAATGCTGCCCGCATGAATAGCGAGTAGCGCTTGATGATGCGCTTCATCTTTGCGTTCAGCCTGAATTTGGTGAAATAGCTTATGCGCAAAATAGGCAATCACGGGACCAATAAATAAAACGATAACAGCAAAGAGACCTCCGACCGTGGTAGATACTGATTTGTCATAATCTTCCACGGCAGCGCGCGAGAGCTCGGGTTTAGCTGAAAGATGTCTTAATAGAGTTTGATGGCTATATACGCTATTAAATATAGGGTCCATTTATAGAGTAGAAACTAGGCCAAAGATGCGGTCTAGGTTGATCGGCCATTTATTTACTTGGCAATAGAGAATTAGATTCTTGGGCGTCACCGAACACCTATATCCTAGGACAAATTAAGTAAAAATATCACTGCGGATACTACCTAGCGAGGTTGAAGGAGAATTAATGCTAATGTGCCAATGTTTTGGCTGAAACCACAGAACAATACACTATTTCTTGAAAAAGCAAGCATCCTTAGGCTAAGTCCTTGTTTTTTGATGCAATTGCCCGCTTCCTTTTGGTGAAACCAAAGAAAACTAGGATAAAATCACGCCTTATGTCATATCAAGTACTTGCCCGCAAATATCGTCCCAGAAACTTCCACACTTTGGTAGGCCAAGACCATGTCGTGCGTGCATTAACGCATGCCCTAGAGCAGCAGCGTTTGCATCATGCTTATCTGTTTACTGGAACACGTGGGGTTGGTAAAACTACCTTGTCGCGGATTTTAGCTAAATCACTGAATTGCGAGTCAGGTGTGACCGCACAACCCTGCGGTACTTGCGATGCGTGTCTTGCCATCGACGCTGGGCGTTTTGTTGATTATATTGAAATGGACGCGGCCTCTAATCGCGGGGTGGATGAGATGGCGCAATTGTTGGAACAAGCGGTGTATGCTCCCACTAATGCGCGTTTTAAGGTGTATATGATTGATGAAGTGCACATGCTTACCAATCATGCGTTTAATTCGATGTTAAAGACCTTAGAAGAACCGCCAGGGCATGTAAAGTTTATTTTGGCCACCACCGACCCGCAAAAAATTCCTGTCACGGTATTGTCGCGTTGTTTGCAGTTTAATTTAAAGCAGATGCCGCTCGCTGCCATTATTGAGCATTTAGAACATATCCTGGCCCAAGAACAAGTTCAATTTGAATTACCAGCATTACGTTTATTAGCGCAAGGAGCTCAGGGCTCAATGCGTGATGCATTATCGCTGACTGATCAGGCCATTGCTTATGCTGCTGGTACTGTTAGTTTAGAAGCGGTGCAGGGTATGCTGGGTGCATTAGATCAGGGTTATTTAGTTCATCTTTTAGATGCCCTTGCAGCACGAGATGGCGTGGCGCTATTAGCGGTAGCTGAGCAAATAGCTGCGCATAGCTTATCTTATAAAACTGCACTACAAGACTTGGCTACTTTATTGCATCAAATAAGTATTGTGCAGTTGGCGCCGGCAGCGCTTCCGGTTGATTTGCCAGAACGCGCGGAAATTTTACGCTTAGCGAATCTATTTGATGAGGAACAAATTCAGTTGTTTTATCAAATTGCCGTGCATGGGCGCAATGAGATTGGTTTGGCACCCGATGAGTACGCTGGTTTTAGCATGACATTATTGCGTATGTTGGCATTTCGTCCGATCACCAGTGAAGTGATCAGCACGACTACGGCATCAAAACCAATTGCAAATGTGAAAAAAACTCCAATGGTTCAGATGGTGCCTAAAGAGAGTATTGCCAAGTGCGTAGATCCTTCAGAAAGCCCTTTTAAAAAAAGTCCCGCGATGGCAGCATTGGAAGTATTGAATGAACGTCGTGGTGTGACACGCAAGCCAGCAGCTGATGATGTTGATAGGGTTGGGGCTGAATCAAAAATAGAACCGGATACAAATGAGGGTATTGCGTGGGATAAAAATTGGCCAAAAGTAGCGGTAAGTTTGCCATTACGCGGGGTAGCTAAACAGTTGGCACAGCAAAGTGAGATGTTGGGTTGTGAGATCACCCCAACGCTTATTACGTTAAATTTGCGAGTACCGGTAGAGACCTTATTGGCTTCAGGTAGTGCGGATAAATTGACCACTGCACTGAATGAATATTTTAAGGTTGCGGTGAAGTTGCAGATAGAAATTGGTGCCGCACAATACACCGCACATGCTGAGCAGCTAGTTCAACATGCGGCGCGCCAAGATGCGGCTGAGTCTGCCATTAAGAATGATGAATTAGTACAAAATTTGATGCGAGAATTTGGTGCAACGATTGTGCCGGGTTCAGTAAAACCCATTACAGTTTAATTGTTAGGAGAAGCAAAATGATGAAGAATCAACTAGCGGGCTTGATGAAGCAAGCGCAGGCCATGCAAGAAAATATGAAAAAAGCACAGGATCAATTGGCATTGATTGAAGTGGAAGGGCAGTCTGGTGCCGGTTTGGTGGCAGTAGTGATGACTTGTAATAAAGTAGTTAAACGAGTGAAGATTAATCCATCATTGTTAGGTGACGATAAAGATATGCTAGAAGATTTGGTTGCTGCTGCTTTTAATGACGCATTACGCAAAGCGGAAACTACTGCTCAAGACAAAATGTCAGAATTAACAGCAGGTTTACCATTGCCACCCGGTTTTAAATTGCCATTCTAATGCCAGCAGCAAGTTTAGCCGAATTCATTGAAGCATTGAGACGCCTACCGGGAGTTGGTCCCAAATCTGCTCAACGCATAGCTTATTATTTATTACAGCATGATCGAGACGGTTTGGCCCTATTGGGTCAAACTTGTAAGGAAGCTCTAGACAAAATACAACATTGTGATCTGTGTAATACCTACACCGAATCACTAGTTTGTGAAACATGC
>Ga0207104_1140_pt1 | contig 17854 bp, 15 predicted proteins | sample Alteio_BWMinHeat_79_FD_153538 | JGI IMG/M metagenome (GOLD analysis project Ga0207104, IMG submission 153538) | Enriched cells from forest soil in Barre Woods Harvard Forest LTER site, Petersham, Massachusetts, United States -... | ecosystem: Environmental > Terrestrial > Soil > Temperate forest >...
TCCGTAAATTCCAAATCCGGTTCTGGTTGGCGAGCGAAGTGGAGAGTCAAATCAAAAGGATTCAAGACTGATGTCAGGTCCCCAGCGAGCGCAGCCATCGAGCACCTCCCTACTGATCGATTCAAATCCACGTGGTCTAGTCTGTGAAAATACCTATCACCATACCCGAGTGGTGTCAATTTTGTTGAAGAATTATGCGTGCGAGCGGCGAGATTCAACAGGGATGCGAGGGGCTGCAAGAGAAGACTTGTTGTTCCCGGCTGCCCGTTCGATAGACGGTGAGGCCCTTGCATCCGAGTTGGTAGGCGAGGAGAAAGGCTGCGGCCACCTCCGCTTTCGTTGCCGTGGCCGGCAAATTGATGGTTTTTGAGACTCCGCTGTCGCTATAGCGCTGAAACACCGCTTGCATACGCACATGATGCTCGGGTGAGACATCGTGCGCCGTGACAAACAGTTGTCGTAGTTCTTCGGGGATGTGAGTCATATGTTGAATGGAAGGGTGCGCCGCCAGGTTGAGTTGAAGTGAGGCGAGATCGAGACCGAGTGCACCTGCGCGACGGACAAAGGCTGGATGAACCGAGATGAGCTGGACCCCGTCCATGACGCGGCGGACTTCGTGCACACCATATAACGGCTCAATGCCAGGCGAGCAACCGGCGATGAGGATGATGCTGCCAGTCGGTGCAATGGTGGTGACGGTGGCGTTCCGATGCCGTTGGTGACGTGCCTGGAGTCGGCTGCCTCGATAGGCAGGAAAGACCCCGCGTTCAGCGGCCAACCCTGCCGATGCGAGATGGGCGCGGGATTGAAAGAAATCCATCAGTGTCGTCGCGGTGTGGACCGCGGCTTCGGAGTTGTAGGGGATGTTGAGGGCAATCAGTAAATCGGCGAAGCCCATGATGCCCAGGCCGATCTTTCTCGTCTGTTTTGTCATGCGATCGATGTGAGGAAGCGGGAAGCGGTTGCGATCGATCACATTGTCGAGGAAGCGTACGGCGAGGGAAATGGTTTCGGCCAATCGGGCGAAGTCGATGCTGGGTCGCGCATCCGGTTGGGCGACGAAATTGGCCACGTTGATGGAGCCGAGGGTGCAGGATTCATAGGCCAGAAGCGGTTGTTCGCCGCAGGGGTTGATCGATTCGATGGTGCCAAGGCGCGGGGTGGGATTGGCCCGATTGATCGTGTCGAGAAACACCAACCCTGGCTCGCCGCTGGCCCAAGCCGCTTCGACCAGTCGATCGAACACGAGAGGGGCTGGCAGTCGCCTCGCCGATGTGTTGGTAAGCGGATTGATGAGGGCATAGCTGCGACGGCGTGCGAGGGCTTGCATAAAGGAATCGGTGATGCCGACCGACAGATTGAAATTCATCATCTCGGTTGACGTCTGTTTGAGAGCAATGAATTCCAGGATGTCCGGGTGGTCGATCCGGAGGATGCCCATATTTGCGCCCCGCCTGGTTCCGCCTTGTTTAATGACGTCCGTTGAAAGGTTAAAGAGGCGCATGAAGGAAATGGGTCCGGAGGCGACGCCGCTGGACGATGCGACTCGGTCGTTGTGAGGACGGAGGTGACTAAACGAGAATCCCGTTCCGCCGCCCGATTGGTGGATGAGCGCCTGATGTTTCAGGCCGTCATAAATGGAGGCGAGAGAGTCTTCGACCGGGAGGACGAAACAGGCGGAGAGTTGCTGGAGGTGTCGTCCGGCATTCATCAGTGTGGGAGAATTGGGAAGAAAGTCGAGGCGGGCCATGGACTCGTACCAGCGTTGGGCTGCATGGGGCAGCCGGCCGGCGGTGGGATAGAGTCGTTCAGCTCGCGCGATGTCGGTCGCGACACGCCAGAATAGTTGCGCCGGCGTCTCGACGATCGTTCCCGCAGCGTTCTTGGCCAGATAGCGACCGCGGAGGATGACGTTGGCATGAGCTGAAAGATGAAGCTGCGGGCGCTTCGGCGGGCGTGAGGACATGGTCATCTTTTTGACGGACATCGTACTATTATATACTGGCAGAAGCTGATTGATTGATTGTGCGGGAGAAATGGTGCGGCTTGCATCTTGAGTCTCCAGTTCGGCAGAATGAACACCCACTGACCGACGACCATGAAATCCTATCGTGAAGAGCTCTGGTTCGAGACGAAGACGCGACGCGCCTACCTCAACATCACGCAGCAGATTGAGGCGGCAGTCAAGAAGAGCGGCGTCCAAGAAGGGCTCGTGCTCGTCAATGCCATGCATATTACGGCCAGTGTCTATATCAATGACGACGAAACAGGCTTACTCAAGGACTATGACCGGTTCCTGGACACGCTCGTTCCTCAGGGTGCCACCTATCAGCATAACGAGACGGGAGAGGATAACGGCGACGCCCACATCAAACGACAGCTGATGGGGCGAGAAGTGGTTGTCGCGATCACCGAAGGTCGGTTGGATTTCGGTCCGTGGGAACAAATTTTCTACGGGGAGTTCGACGGGCTGAGACGAAAACGTGTGTTGGTGAAGGTAATCGGTTCGTGAACCATCGTGACCCTTCGGGGATAAACTGTTGGAGCGCTTGCTACCACAAGAAAAGTTTGGCAACATGGATAGCAGCGATGTACAGCTGCGTGGTGGGAGCCTGTCTATATGTTGAGTTGGTCTCGCCCTGACCCCCTCACAAGAGATCTCGTGCATTTGATCAATGCCCGGCGCCATGATCATGGCGATACGGGCGCGGCGATCGATACGTTGCAGGCGTTCCTGGAGCAGGGACGGGAGTATGATCTCTTAACGGTGCTGGCGGCGCTGGATGAGGACATGGCGGAATGGCTCTTCGATCTCCTCGCGGAGGCATCCTGCTCCGTGCTGATCGATGGGCCGGCCGATGACAAATTGTCATACGCCGTGATGGCGGCACTGGAACTTCCTCTTCAAGCCAATCTGGCCCATCCACTCAAGTTGAAGATCGACCCTGTTGCGACAGCGGATTTATTGCATCGACATCTCCGACTCTCTGTCGGAACGGTGGTGCGAGTGGAGTCGCGCCTCTTGACAGATTCGACGCTGGAGCCCCTCAGCCTCCAGGGGTTAAATGATCATTTGAGCACGGTAGCGGATTCCCAACGGGCCACGTCCATCGCTGCTCGGCTGTATCCGCCTGTCGAGAGTACCGCCTTTCTCTTTTTTGAATTGATCGGTGTGCCGGACTCTGGACTGCCCGACTCGCTGGAGGATCGGCATCGTCGGGCTCTCCTTGAAGGCCTCGTGGCACAATGTCCCGAATTGGCGTTGGCACCCGATATGATCGATGCACCGGTCTACGCCGCCTACGCCATGTTCGATGCGCAAAATGCTGTGCGGCTCCATCGACTGGCGGATGAGACTGCGGCGGTCTGGCGCGATCTCGACCCGCTCGTCCGTGCCCGCACGATCGTACATCTCCATACGCAATGTGGGAACGGTGTGTACATGCCGGTCTGGACCGATCTGTTCGATCCCGAACTTCCCGAAGATCATGGTCCTGTGTGGACCTCTCCCGATGTGTGGATCTTCACGGCGGATTTACCCATCGAATGGCCTGGAGAAATGCTGACCAATCGGCTGCTCGCCGAGGGTTGCACCAGGTTCGAAAATCACATCGTCGAAACTCCAGACAACTAACCATCGTTCTGCTCTTTTCTGTGCGTCAGAGTCTTGAGGGTAGAGGGCTGCCACCTTCCTCCCCAATTCAGCTCGCTCTATCCGGGAGCGCATGTGTGTGCTCGGCCCGGAACATTCTCAATGGGTCTCCGCGAATAGGCCTCGAGGTTTTTCGAGATCAGCGGTCGCGCATCTGCCGCGCTTCATCCGCCTCAACATACACCGCACCGTCGGACAGGGTTCTGGTAGAAACCGGACAATTCATCGATTTTTTTGACGGCTTATCCTATGCTGAGTCTGGTCGAATAGGGAGCAGTCATGGCTCAGCCACAGTCTTCGAGCGGTACCATCGCCGGCATCGTCACCATTCTTGGCCTTGGGCTCGTGTGGGTGACAGTGGCGACCAACTTTCCCTCGGAAGAAGAATTGTCTTCAGCCGAGCTGCCTGCTGAGACTCGTCTGGCGGCAGTGCCATCGTCTTCTCTCTCTCTGCCACCCACGCTGGATTTAACCATCCCCATCTCTCCTCCGCTGCCTTCAGACGCAGCCATGGTGAAGCCTGGAGATGAGCGATCGACCGACTCGCATGTTGACGCTCCGGTTGTCACGCGGTTGATCCCTTCGGCGGTGCAGGCGACCAGGCTGAAATGCGAAGCGGATATGGAACAATTGTGTCCCGACTCTCTGGATGGTGCTGCGCGCACACGCTGTCTGAAACAGCGTGCCAAACACCTTCCGCCGATGTGCCAAAGCCAGTTGCAAGAGCGATTTGTGAAGTGGAAGGAAGACCGAAGTCGATTGATCGCGGCGTGCCGTGAGGATGTCAAACGGTTCTGCACCGCAGTCAAACCTGGGAGCGGGGAGATCCTCCAGTGCCTACAATCGCATGACCAGGAGGTTTCGGACCGGTGTTACCAGGCCCTTCCGAAGGACACGTTCTTCTTCAAATAGTCGGGTGCGTATCAGCGAGAGGCGTTCTGGCAAGATACTGAATAGTCCGTCGGCGCGTAGACTGTGCTGCGTGATGAGCGAGGCGAGCACGGCGCAATTCGAAGTGTGGGCCTGTCAAAGTTTTCACAACCTACTTGGTTCCTGAGAGGATACAGAAGGTCAGCTTCACACCTGCGACTTCAATCTGGTCCCCGTCTTTGAGTTCCTGTTGTCCCACAACGTCCGTGCCGTTCACGAGCAGATATTTTGCATCCCGAGACGGACTGATGGAATAGCTCTGGCCTCGTCGCGCGATCATCGCCGCAGATTTTGGGGCAAACCAGCCGGTCAACCGAATGACCGCTCCGTCTTGCGATCCAATGACATTCACCTGTTTGGTGAGTGGGTATTCTACCCGATCGGTTTTCCCAGCAATGACCAAGACCTTGGCCGTGAGCGTCGGTCCGTCCGGCGTGCGGTCCGTTCCCCTGAGCACCGTGGTTCGGTCCAGATCGACAAATGGGGCAGGCGCTGCCGTGCTAGGTGCCACATTCTCTTGGAACACGAGCCGGTGTTGTCCGATGGTGATGACATCCGCGTCACGTAGTTGGTGGCGGGTGATCGGCCGGCCATTGAGGGCGGTGCCGTTGGTGCTCTTCAAGTCTTCGAGAAAGAAGACAGCCTGGACTTTCACGATCCGCGCATGGTGCCCTGAGATGGCGGGATCTTCGATCACGAGGACATTGTCGGTCTTCCGACCGATCGTCACGGTGTCAAGCGTCAGTTCGATATGCTGTGAGCCTTTCCCGTGAAGTTTGACGAGCAGTTTGGCTGGTTGTGGCAGAGTTTCCGGCATGGTGTTCCCTCCTGTGCTAGGCTCCTGTGATTCGTTACGCGGCAAATAATTTTTTCAGCCGCTCCCACAGTCCGGCTTGGAGGTCATCTCGCAGGGCCACGATGACCACGGTGGTGTTGTCGTCTCCGCCGGCTTCGTTCGCCATGGCGATGAGGCGATCGGACATGACGGGGAGACTATCCGGTCCGCCGAGGATGTGAAGAATGTCGTTCGGGTGGACACCACGGGTGAGTCCATCTGAGCAGAGCAACAGCATGTCTCCACTCTTGACCGGCACCTCCGTCAGTTCCACATCGACGCTGTTCTCGACGCCGAGGGCTCTCGTCACGATGTTCCTGCGGGGCGAGCGCTCGGCCTCTTCTTCCGTGATGAATCCCTTGAGCATCTGTTCGGTGACCCAGGAATGGTCTGTGGTGAGGGATTGGATGGCCCCGTTTCGAATGAGATAGAGACGGCTATCTCCGACATGGGCAATGACGAGCACCTCATCATGGAGTAGTGCGGCGACCACGGTGGTACCCATTCCAACATAGTCAGGCCTGCTCCATGATTCGCGATGGATGGCATCATTCGCGGCACGAATCGCGCTGGCGAGACGATTGGCCGTGGGAGACACCGTGGCATCACCGGAACCGATCAGCGGCAGGTCTGCGCGTTGGGCTGCTTCGGCCAGATGTGTGCGAATTGCCTCGACTGCGAGGGCACTGGCAATCTCACCGGCATTGCCGCCGCCCATACCGTCACAGACGACATAGAGTCCGAGCGGAGGATCGGCGACAAAGCGATCCTCGTTGTGCGGTCGTTTGAGTCCGGTATCGGATTTGGCACTATGCAATCGTTCGAGGGCCAGACGACACCTCCTTCAGGCCGCAAGACTCCGTACACAGGCACGGAGCTCGACTGCAAATTCCTCCGCGCGCCGATAGCGGTGAGGCAACTCTTTCTGTAGCGCGCGATCCACGACCTCCTGCACCATCAGGGGAAGGTCTGGTCTCAAGGTTTGAATCGCGGGATGTGGATGATGGGCGATGCTGAACAGCACGGCAGACAAGTTGTCAGCCGTGAACGGCAGCTGCCCCGTGAGAAGTTCGAACAGCACGATACCGAGTGAAAAGATGTCCGACCGGCCGTCCACCTTCTTTCCTGAGATCTGTTCCGGTGACATGTACGTCGGCGTACCCAATACGATATTGGTTTGGGTCTTGCTGCTCGAGGCCATTTTTGCAATACCGAAATCCATGACTTTTACGACGCGATCCTTCGTGAGCATGATGTTCGCCGGTTTGATATCGCGATGGACGACCCCTTGTTGATGGGCATAATCCAGGGCGTCCGCGACGGTGGCCACGGTCAGGAGGACCTCATTGACCGGCATCAAGTTGGGTTTCCGAGACCACTGTTTCAGAGAGGTTCCCTCTATGAGTTCCATCGCGATGTAGCCTAAATCGTGTTCTTCTCCTGCATCATAGATGGTGACGATGTTGGGGTGAGAGAGACGTCCGGTGGATTCGGCTTCGCGGAAAAAGCGTGACTTGAAGTCTTGTAGCTTGTCGTCGCCATCGATCTGGTCGAGTCTCATGGTTTTGATAGCCACGAAACGCTGGATCGTCGGATCCTTTCCCAAATAGACAAGTCCCATCGCGCCACGTCCGAGTTCTTTTAACACTCGATAGCGCCCGAGCATGCCTGGTGTGTAGCTCGTGATTATCGAGGTAGCGGCTGTACTCTTTGGTTCGGACGGCGTCTGTGTCTCTTCTTCTTGTCCTGAACCTGAATCCTCGGAGAGCACCTGGGCCATTTGTCTGTGTGGCTGGCTGGGAGTACCAAATGCTGCGCGAAGCGAACTCCGGTTGAGGATCCAGGTTGCCGTGAGCCAAAGACCGGAACCGACGAGGCAGATGGCATAGCCTAAGGCAAATCGAGAAGAACCGATCTGTTCGATCAGTGGCAGACCCGTGCTCCTGATCGCTTTGTTGGCGAAGAGGATGACGATGAATGTCGTGAGCGGAATGACAAGATGACGGAAAAAGCGTAATCCGTGGCCGTGGCCCGGGATGTACTGAGAGGCAGCGCAGGCGAGGACCCAGAGGATGGCAAGCGCAAGGAGACTTGAACCCAATCGAATCGCATGAGGTCCACTCAGTGGCAGATACGGGACGGAGATAGATTGGACCAATGCCAGGGTGCTCAGCAAAGGGCCGGCCAAGAGCACAGCCAGGATGGCAAAGGTATAGGGAGCGATCCAAGACCAGGATTTCGGCATAGATGTCGTTGAGAATGTCCGTGAACGTCTCAAAGTGTAGCCGATGGGATAGGAGAGTCAACGAATTGGGAGATAATGAGCAGGTGTGTAGTCGGGAGCAATCCAGGGCTGAGGGGAACTGACCGCGTGCTCGCGTTCCTTAGGCCTACGCTGCGGCCATTTTGAGCGGATCAAGCAGCCTCTCGGGGACCTTCAAATCACCCCGGCCTGTACCGACTTCGATGTCCGGTTTGGTGATGCCGTGGAAATCACTTCCGCCGGTCACCAGCAAGCTTAGCCGCTTGGCCAGGTCGAGGTACTCCGTCGTCTGTCGTTTTGTGTGGGTACTGTAGTGGACTTCGATGCCGCCGAGGCCTTCGTCTTTCAATGTCGTCAGGAGTGTATTCAGTCCTTCTCCAGACACCTTCGCCCAGGTCGGATGAGCCAGCACGGCTACGCCGCCGGCGGCTCTGATCCAGGCAATGGCATCAGCCGGCTTGGGCAGTTTACGCGCCACATACGCCGGGCGTCCCTCTGCCAGATATCGGTCAAAGGCGTCTTTGGCGGACGTGACATACTTTTTGTCCATTAAGAGCCGTGCAATATGCGGTCGGCCGACCGAATCCGTGCCGGCCAGGGCTCGGACTTCTTCATAGGTCACATCCAACCCCAATGAATGCAACCGTTCAATGATCTGTGGGTTGCGATGATGCCGGCTCTCGCGCAAGGCGGCCAATCGTTGATTCAACTCCGGGTCTTGCCAGCGTAGGCAATAGCCAAGGATATGGAGCTCACTATCGCCCATGGATGAGCTGATTTCTACGCCGGGAATGATTTCAATTCCCAGCTCAGCACCGGCTGTGATGGCTTCGGGAATGCCGGACACAATGTCGTGGTCCGTGATGGCGAGCGCGGTGACGCGTGCTTTGTGGGCAAGGCGTAGGACATCAGTCGGCGAGAGGCTTCCATCGGAGTGGGTCGTATGGAGATGGAGGTCGAGGCGACTCATGTCGGCTCGTGCGGCAGGCTGCTGGGGCCCGCCTGCTGGGCTACGAGTTGTGCGGTGAAGGCAGATCCTGGTCCATGGCTGCCGTCGTGCTCACCTTCGTCGTAGGACAGTACACGGAGATTGGATGTGAGCCGGAGCAATTCGTTGTGCGCAAGGCAAAATTCCCATCGGCGTGGATGGCGATGGTGCACGTAGTTGTCGATGGTGAAGGTTTCGTAGATCAAGACTCCGGTCGGCTTCAGCGATTCGATGAGCGCGGGAAACAGTGCGCGGTAGAGATAGAAGAATACAATAATGACGTCATATTCCTGTTTCGGAAACTCCGGCCGTCCATCGGTTGTTCGTTCGAGGTCTACCGTCCGGACACTGAGATTAGGAAGGTTTCGTTGCTTCGCTGTGGCGGCAAGTTGGGTCATGACCTGCTCATCGCGGTCCATCGCATCGACGTGAAACCCATGTGAGGCGAGATAGAGCGCATTGCGTCCAGGGCCGGCCGCAACGTCGAGCGCCTTGCCTTTCGGCAGGCGATGAAGTTGCTGTGTGAGAAACCGTGCCGGAGTTGGTCCCAAATCCTGAATCTGGTGAGCCAGCCGTGATCGTTCGAGTTGCACGCCCACCGAGCCGGTCACATGCTCCAATGGAGGCGCGAGCTTCCGTACCCAAATCTTGGCCCGTTCAATGGGAAATTCTGCAAAGAGCAGAGTGAGGAGCCTTTCCGCGAATGTTTCCATCAGGGCCGAATGCTGTGTCGCCGCAATTTCGATCACCCGATCTGCCACCTGCGCATAGTCGACCGCGTGGTGGATGTCATCTGACGTCGAAGCCGGTTCAGTCTGGCATTCCAATTCCAGGTCCACCGCCAACGGCTGAGGCCGCCGACGTTCCTCAGGAGTCACGCCGCAGCGCCCCTGAAACTCCAGCCGTTCGATGATGATTTTTCCCGCCATAGGATCATTCTCAAGGATTGGATTTCCAGCTGTCAACCTATCGTTAGTGGGGTGTGCGAGGGGGGAAGCTCTTTGGCTCTCGCTCCTTCCAGTGCGACTCTTCTGGGCGCGACCTCGCGAAATCCTTCTGGAATTTCCACAGCCGGGGGCACCGGATCGTAATAATGTGGTTACCGTGACTGTTCTTGCCCGGAAGGCTTGCAGGCAGTGAAAGCTGGATCGGCGGTTTGCTTATGAAGGGAAGGGAAAGGAGAGGTCATCACGTCCCAGGTCTGCTTGCGTCGATCAATAGAAGGTTTGGCAGGTAAGAGGTCGCACTAGGTCCAGGGTTTTCATGACCGCTATTTATAGTGGATGAAACCCAATCTTATTGTCTTCCTGGTCTTGCAAGCCCGTGAAGTACACCAGTACTGAATCCAGCTTCTGCATCAGGATGGCCCGCTCGCACCAGAGACCTTCGAGATACGTCACGTCATTCGTCATGCTGTTGCACGAAGCGACAAACCGTTTAAGCGCATCTTGGGGAACCTTGAATTCCTCCAGATCAATGCCCAGTGACTTCTCAAGTTTTGCAATGGCCACGTTGAACTCTTTGACCCACCGCTCTTCGACCTCGTGGCGCTCCGGAACGTTAGCCCGAATCGAAGTGATGGTGGCATACGCTCTCAGTATCTGGTCATCGTCGCTCATGCCTGTTGCCCTCACATCGGTGACCCAACGAGTCAGTCGGCTGCAGACTGTCGTGTATCATCGCACGCCCGCGTGAACATGCAGGTTGGAGCAAGTCTACTTGAACGTCCACCACTTGATCAATCTTTCGTCCTGTTCCACCGACCGGCAGACGCTGCGAATCCTCAGTCTATACGGCTATCAACTCCCGGAGCAGGGAAGGGGATGGAGTCGGACGCTCAGAATGTGCTCCCACATATGTGGATGATCGAGGGTTCCACGGGGATGTGATAGACATGAATGTAGGGTCTATGATTCAATTCACCACGCGAATGGATGCGAACACGCCTATGGACCGGATCGAAATAAATTATCGAGCCCTCTTGGCTGTCGCTGTGGTACTCAATTCGCAGCGCGAGATGCATAGCCTCTGGGAAGCGATTACGGCTGAAATCACTAAGGTGGTTCCTTGGGCACGGGCGACCGTCACCCTGTACGATCAGGAGGCCGATGGATTCAAGTTTTACGTCATCGCCACGACGGTAGCGAATGTTGTGCTCCAACGCGATGCGGTAATCCCGAGAATCGGAAGCGGGATGGGGTGGGCGTACGATCATAAAACGCTCCACATTCGTCCGGATCTGAAGCGGGTTCAAGTGTTTCCTGAAGACAAATTGTACGTGCAAGAAGGCCTCGGACGCATAATCAATCTTCCACTTCTCGTAGGAGATAAGTGTCTCGGCATTCTCAACATCGGCAGTATTGAGTCGGGAGTTCCCGACCCGGGGGATCTGGAGTTTCTCACGCAAGTGGCCATGCAGATCGCCTATGCGATCGATCATGTTCAAGCCTACGAACAAATCGATCGATTGCGAAACCAACTGGCCAAAGAGAACGTCTATCTGATCGAAGAACTGAAGCTCACGAAGAACAGCGGCTCATTGGTGGGGAAGAGTCCTGCCTTTCTGAATGTGCTCGCCCTTGCGCGCGAGGTGGCGCCATCTCCTATGACCGTGCTCATTATGGGTGAAACAGGCACGGGCAAAGAACTGATTGCACAAGCGATCCATGATTGGAGTCCACGGCACCGGAAACCCTTGGTTCGAGTCAACTGCGCCGCCTTTCCGGCTGGGCTGGTCGAAAGCGAATTATTTGGCCATGAACGCGGCGCGTTCACCGGGGCTGACCGCGCGCGCGAAGGCCGCTTTGAGCTGGCCGATGGCGGCACCCTCTTCTTGGATGAAATTGGAGAGATGCCGTTAGAGACCCAGGCCAAGCTGCTCCGCGTCCTACAAGACGGCATGGTGGACCGATTGGGAGGGAAACAGCCGGTGCCGGTTGACGTGCGCGTGATCGCCGCCACCAATAGCGACTTAACTGCCGCAGTCAAACACGGCACTTTTCGCGCCGATCTCTATTATCGGCTGAACGTGTTTCCTCTGGGCTTGCCCCCACTACGGGATCGCCTGGAGGATATCTCGTTATTGGCCCGACATTTTCTTGAACATTACAGCGTGAAATTCAACCGACCGTGCCGGGATATTGATCTGGAATCGCTCGAACGCTTGGTGCACTATCCTTGGCCCGGCAATATCCGCGAACTGGAAAATGTCATCGAGCGAGCGCTGATTCTCTCGCATGAACCGGTGTTGCGGATCAATGAGCATATCTTGGGGACGCAGGTGTCCTCCTTCAAGGCCTCGCCACCGTCTGATCTCAACGAACTCGAACGTCGGCACATTCTGCAGACCCTCACCCTGACTGACTGGCACATCGAAGGACCTGATGGAGCAGCGGCGCGGTTGGGACTCCCGCCCAGCACGTTGCGCAGCCGGATGAAGCAGTTTGGGATGAAGCGACCGCCTACTAGCTAGTGAAACGCACCACCCTTTCTGCATAGTTTCTCTAAGCCCTCTTAAGACAAATCGCCCGCGATCCGTCGTGAGTGGAGCCCGCGATGAGTCGCGAATGATCGTGGGAATTCTGCGTCCTTTTTTAGGAGTTCAGCAGGCTGACTGCACGCAGACCTCGTGTTTCAAGGAGTTGTGCTGCCCGATGGACGAAACATCCAGGCGGCACGGCCTATGCACCACCCGTGGGATCAACTTACGGGTTACGCGCCATGGTTGGGAGCACACCGGCCGCTGCCGAACTAGTCAATCATGTGTGTTACCCCACGATTCTTTATTCGTGACCAGGTGAAAGCTGTGGATCAGGAATCAGAGTGTGGAGTCTGCAAGGCCTCGCAAGCTTCTGACGACTCGATTTGTGTTGTCCGCCCTCATCATCGAGGTCCCGCTGTCTGATTTATCTCCGTCGGGAGTATTCATACTAGCCTCGGCTGGACCTACGGCTAGGCCGTCACGGTCGTATGTGGGATCTACATCATTGCCGAGGGGGGCGAGTCTTCGCGTCGTGGTAGAGCGTATGGAGCATAAAACAGCCAAAGAACCACCATGGTTATCCGTACGGTGGTGTTACGGCGATGCTCAATGGGACACGATGGCAATACGGAAGTCATGGCCGCTTTCCGCAAAAGACCTCGCTTGAACAGTAGCCCACCAGTAGGGTGCCGGTCACTTGCGAAGGGGTTGGACCATGATGTGGGAAAAGTTCGTGGAGGAAGCCATCATCAACAGATCGATCGACGACGAGACCGCCGGGACAATGGAAACGTCTCCCATCTCGAAGAACCATGGTGTATTGGTCGGGAAGAACGTTGCGTTTCAGAATGCAGTAGCTCTTGCGCGCCAAGTGGCGCCTACGCCTACGCCCGTGCTCATTACTGGCGAAATGGGCACGGGCAAGGAGCTGATTGCCCAAGCGATCCATAATTGGAGCCCACGGCGCCAGAAACCCTTGATTCGGGTCAACTGCGCCGCCTTTTCGGCTGGGTTGGTCGAAAGCGAATTATTCGGCCATGAGCAAGGCTTGCTCACCGGGGATGACTGCGTACACAAAGGTCGGTTCGAGCTGGCCCAAGGCGGCAGTCTCTTCTTGGATGAAATCGGTGCAATGCCAGTAGAGAGCCAGTCTAAGCTCCTCCGCGTCTTGCAGGATGGCATGGTAGAACGTCTGGGGGGGAAGCAGCCGGTGCCGGTTGATGTGCGCGTAATCGCCGCTACCAATAGCGACTTGTGTGCCGCCGTCAAACGAGGCGCCTTCCGGGCCGATCTCTTCTATCGAGTGAGCGTCTTTCCTCTGGATTTGCCTCCCCTACGGGATCGTCTCGATGATATTCCTCTCTTGGCGCGGTTTTTTCTCGAACACTACTGCGTGAAATTCAAGCGGTTGTGCAAGGAGATTGATCAAGAATCGCTCGAACGGTTGATACGCCATCCCTGGCCCGGCAATATCCGTGAACTGGAAAATGTGATCGAACGAGCGTTGATTCTTTCTCATGAACCGGTCTTACGGATCAACGAGCAAATTTTGGGGTCGCAAGGTGCCCCCTTTGCAGCCTCGCCACCGTCTGACCTCAAAGAACTCGGACGTCGGCACATTCTGCAGACCCTTACCCTGACCGAGTGGCACATCGAAGGGCCGGATGGAGCAGCGGCGCGGCTGGGACTCCCGCCCAGTACGCTGCGCAGCCGGATGAAACAGTTTGGCATGAAGCGACCGCCTGCTAATTGAAGCATGAGCGCCTCGTGTCTGCACGCGCTCTCCACACTTTCAGCACCAGCACCCGCGATCCGTCGTGAGCAAAGCCCGCGACGGATCGTGGGATCTCCGCTGCTTTCGCCAGTTGTTCTACTGGGTGTTCGCCTGCAGACCTTTTATATTTCAAGGAGCTGAGCTGCGCAATGGGGAAAATCAGTGATGCGGCACGGCCTGTGCATGGACGCCGATGCGGACCATGACTGTGAAGGAGTCAGCAACGTGGATGAGAGTGTGGCGGGGAATCGTAGCTACTCTGCCGACACGAGGGCGACCTACGCGTTGTTATTAGGGAACCTTATAGACCATTTTGTGACATTACTCTTTCGTATGGTCTTCTTGACTTTTCTGTTCATGTTCTTCAAAATACTGAAAAATCACACCAGCCTTGACAGACTTCACATATGAATAATCTCGTTCTCATTGCTCTGCGGCGGCCGTACACCTTTGTGGTGCTGGCCATCCTCATCCTGGTGTTCGGGGCGCTGGCCGCGGAGGAAGCACCGACCGACGTCTTTCCGGTTATTCAAATTCCTGTCAGCTCTGTCGTCTGGATCTACGACAACCTGATGCCGGCGGATGTCGAAGGGCGCATCACCTATGTGTTTGAACGATTTCTAACTCAGACAGTCGAGGGTATCAAATACATCTGGAGCAACTCCTTATTCGGCAACGCCATCATCAATATCTATCTTCAGGACGGCGTCGATCTGGGTGGCAGCGAAGCCGATATCGCGGCGATTGCGCAGACCACCGTCAAGGCTCTGCCGCCGGATATTAACGCGCCCATGGTCATGCGTCTGTTCCCCTCCCAAGTACCGGTGGCCACCTTACAAGTCACCTCCGATTCACATACACCGGCGGAGCTCTATAACCTTAGCATCATGCGAATCCGACCCCTCCTGGTCACGATCCCGGGTGCGATCCTGCCGCATCCCTATGGGGGCCAGGACATGCAGGTGATGATCAATCTCAATCAGCAGAAATTGCTCGCTCGTCACCTCACGCCAAACGACATCCACGTGGCGCTTGATAAGCAGAATCTCGTGCTCCCCGGGGGGGATATCAAGATCAAGTCAATCGACTGGCTCGTCCTGACCAACGCGCAGCCGCTGAAGATCGAAGACTTCGATGACATCCCGATCAAGAAGGAAGGGAATGCCTGGATCCATCTGCGCGACGTCAGCGTGACGCGCCTCGCGGGCCGTGTGCAAACAAACGCCGTGATAGTCCAGGGCCAGCAGGCCGTCATCATCGTCGTGATGAAGAGCAGCGAGGCGTCGACCCTGGAGGTGGTGCAAGGGATCAAGGATGTCATCCCGCGCATCGAGCAGATCGTGCCTGAGGGCGTAAAGGTGAAACTTCTTATCGATGCCTCGGGTTTCGTGAAGCAGGCGATCTCGGACGTGGTGCACGAAATGGTCATTGCCGCCTGCCTGGTCGGTACCATCGTCTTTCTGCTGTTCGGCTCCTGGCGGCCGACGGTCATCGTGCTCATCTCGATCCCGCTGTCGATCCTCACCTCGCTCACCGGCCTGCACGCGCTCGGGGAGTCGATCAATGTCATGACCCTGGGCGGATTGGCGCTGGCCGTTGGCATTCTCGTCGACGACGCCTCCGTCATGATCGAAAATATCGATACACACCTCGCGACGGGTGCGCCGCTGGAGAAAGCGATCATTGACGCCGCCAATCAGATCCTGCTCCCAGCGTTCGTCTCCACGCTCTCCATCATGATCGTCTGGGTTCCGCTGTTCCATCTGACCGGAATCTCTGGCTGGGTGTTCCCGCCGATGGCAGAGGCGGTCATGTTCGCGATGTTCTCCTCATTTATCCTGACGTACACGCTCGTGCCGACCATGGCGAAGTATATTCTGAAACCTCACCACACAGCGCACACACCTACTGAAGGCGGACAGCACGAAGCGAAGCCGTCGAAGAATCCCTTTATCCGCTTCCAGCAGGGGTTCGAACGGCGCTTCGAGCAGCTCCGTGAAGGCTACACTGGGCAGCTCGAACGGGTGGTCGCCCGTCGTGCCAGTTTCATCATGATCTCCTTGGGTATTGCGGGAACCTGCCTCGTTCTCTATTACTTCAACGGGCGCGAGTTTTTCCCCGAGATCCGGTCAAATATTTTGGCGATGCACATGCGGGCGCCGCTTGGCACGCGTATCGAGGCTGCCGCGCGTATCACGTCCCTGGTGGCGAAGGATGTCGAACGGTTGTTGCCAGGCGAGGTCGCAGACATCGTGAGCAATTGCGGCATACCGGTCGGGGCGCATAACCTGGCCTTCATTCCGACGCCGACGGTCGGCGCCCAGGATTGCGATCTCACGATCTCGTTGAAGGATGGCAAGGCGCCGGTGTGGGACTTCCGGCGCATTCTCCGTAAGGGGTTGGTAGAGCGCTATCCGGGGACCGAATTCACATTCCAGCCGGCCGATCTGACCGCGAAGATTCTGAATTTTGGCTCTCTTTCGCCGATCGACGTGCAGATTAACGGCCCGGACCTCTATGCCAACCATGCGTTCGCCCGCAAATTGGCAAGCAAGATTCGGCAGATCCCCGGCGCCAGCGACGTAGTGGTCCAGCAGCCGATGGGTATGCCGACCCTCCTCGCCGAAGCCAACCGCCAGTTCGCGCTCGGCATGAAACTGAGCCAGGAGGACTTCGGTAACAACATGCTCGTGACGACTGCCGGCAGTCAGCAGGTGGATCAGAAGTATTGGCTGGATCGTCGGACCGGCATGTCCTACCGGATCAATGTCTATACGCCGCAGGCGCAGCTCACGAGCGTCAAAGACCTTATGACCGTCCCGATTAGTCGGGACGAGGCCGAAGAAGAAGCCTCGGAAACTACGAGAAATGTGCAGCTTCTCGGCAATTTGGCGAGGATTTCAGCAATTGGCACGCCCGGTGCGGTCACGCACGGAAATATCATGCCGCTGATCGATGTCTATGTGTCCGCCGAGGGACGCGACCTCGGCACCGTCCTGGAAGAGGTTGAGGAAGTCATCCACAGCATGGAGTCGGAGCTCCCCAAGGGGTCGATCATCGAAATCAAAGGCCAAGCCGAAGTGATGCGCGCCGCACTGCGTGAAATGCTCTTCGGCCTCCTCGCCGCGGTTGTGCTCATATATCTCCTGGTCGTCGTCTTTTTCCAATCCTGGGTGGATCCCTTCATCATCATTACGGGTTTGCCCGGCGCACTGGCGGGCATTGCAGTGGCGTTGTTCGTGACCCACACGAATATTTCGGTGCCGTCGCTGATGGGCACGATTATGACGATGGGCACGGCGACAGCCAATTCGATCCTGCTCGTGTCCTATGCCCGTGAGCGGCTCGCCGTCCATGGCGACGCGATCCGGGCTGCGGTGGAGGCCGGAAAGGCACGGATCCGACCGGTGCTTATGACCGCCTCGGCCATGATCATCGGCATGCTGCCGATGGCGACGGCGAACTCTCAGAATGCCCCGCTGGGTCGCGCCGTTATGGGCGGCTTAATTGTTGCCACCCTGTTTACCCTCTATTTTGTACCCTGCATGTACGCCATGGTCTATAGCCGGCGAGCCGCTCGCCAGAAGGAGGCACTTGTCTCAAATGAGTAGCCTGCGTGGAAAAGGCCATGCGATTCTGGCCATATTATATTGTGCGAAGACGATGAAGCCTGCCCGCGAGGGCTGGTTCTTTTCAGATGTGGGAGATGAATCAAGAATGTGGGACTCGTGGCGTCGATGAAGATGTTTCATGATTTTTTCATGGACCCTTCATGGGGTGGAGCTAGAGTCCCAACGGAAATAAGGACACCGTGCCGTTCTGAAGCGAAGAGGCTAGTGCATCGAAACAAGAACCGGGGGTTGAATCGTGGGATGGAGGACGGATTCAAAAAGAAGCAATGCAGCAGGGAACTATGGCAGAAGGCGGAAGC
>Ga0207104_1141_pt1 | contig 17719 bp, 21 predicted proteins | sample Alteio_BWMinHeat_79_FD_153538 | JGI IMG/M metagenome (GOLD analysis project Ga0207104, IMG submission 153538) | Enriched cells from forest soil in Barre Woods Harvard Forest LTER site, Petersham, Massachusetts, United States -... | ecosystem: Environmental > Terrestrial > Soil > Temperate forest >...
CACCGGTTTCAGGATGCAGGCCATAGGAATAAAACTTGTATAATTTTCCTGAAAAATTGACAGGTGATCCATGTGTCAAATGTCCGCCATGCGCAAGACTCATGCCAAGCACGACATCACCTGGATTGATCATGGCTGCATAAGCTGCAGCATTTGCCTGCGAACCAGAATGCGCTTGCACATTGGCATAGGCTGCGCCAAATAATTTTTTGGCTCGTTCAATCGCAAGATTTTCCACCATGTCGACGAATTCACATCCGCCATAATAGCGCTTGCCAGGATAGCCTTCTGCATATTTGTTGGTGAGTACTGATCCCTGTGCAAGCAAGACATTGGGACTGACATAATTTTCAGAGGCAATCAATTCAATATGATCTTCCTGGCGCTGCAATTCCTTTGCGAGAATTTGCGCAATGGCGGGATCAAACTCATTTAATGGCTTGGTGGGAAACATGGTATAGGATCCTTATCCTTTCAATTCTGCATTGTCGAGTACAGCTTGCGCCTGTGTTGCACGATGATTTTTTACTGCATCACGATATTCCGGATATTTGTTGCCAAGAATGGAAGCCGCAAGAATGCCTGCATTAATTGCACCGGCTTTTCCCACTGCCAGGGTTCCAACGGGAATGCCCGCCGGCATTTGTACAATGGAGAGCAAGGCATCGAGACCATTCACAAAGGTAGAAGAAGGCATGGGTACGCCAAGGACTGGAATGAGGGTCTTCGCTGCCACCACGCCTGGAAGATGCGCCGCCCCACCGGCTGCAGCAATAAATACTTCGGCACCCCGCTGCTCTGCGGATTTCAAGTACTCAAACAGGGCTTCCGGGGTACGATGCGCAGACAGTGCGCGTGCTTCGTGGGGGATATTGAATTTATCGAGGATGAGACTTGCTTCTTCCATGATGGTCCAGTCAGATTTGGACCCCATGATGATGGATACAAGAATTTTGGACATGGATGGTACTCCCGAATGTTGAAATGAACCGGATAATACCAAAGTTTTGTCACATAAGAAATGCTAGTGCTCTGTCAATTTAAAAAATCATCTTGCATCAACAACCTGATTACGCGAGAATAAGCGACCTTTCTGTTTATTCCTTATTTATTTCCCAACAATCCGCTTCACTCCCCTGGCATTTTTTCATGAACAGGATTTTTTATGGAAAATAATTTTGCCGCATTCGAAGTTATATTTCTACGTGTCGCAAGCATGGCATGGCAGTTACAACAGCACTTGATACTATTTAAAGGATATTTTACTAATGGTTATAAAAACGTCGCTGAATCTTACCAAAGATTACAAAAATTTTCTGCAGGAAATAAAGGGCCGAATTAAGTCAGCCAGATTAAGAGCCGCATTGGCAGTAAACTTTGAGGTTATCAAGTTTTATTGGGAAATTGGCCAGCTAATTATTGAAAAGCAAAAAATATCTAACTGGGGTGATAAGCTAATAGATGCGCTTGCCATTGACTTAAAGAAAAGTTTTCCAGACACGCAAGGGTTTTCTAGAAGTAACCTGCATAGCATGAGGAAATTTGCGGAAAGCTATCCCACCTTAGCAATTGTCCAAGCATTGCCTGGACAATTGCCCTGGACACATAACCTCGTTCTGTTAGAGCAAGTCAAAGATCCTGATGTCAGGCTGTGGTACGCCAAGGAAGCCCTGGAAAATGGTTGGTCATATCGTATGCTAATGTCTCAAATTAAAGAGCAGCTTTATGAGGCTAAAGGTAAAAAATCAGTAAAAACAACAAACTTTCATTTGCAACTTCCTGGCCCTCAATCGAGTATGGCGGAAGAAACCATTAAAGACCCCTATAAATTCCATTTTTTAACTATGGGAGATGATGCTCATGAAAAAGAAGTACATAGTGGTCTATTAGGACACGTAAAACAATTTCTAATGGCGTTAGGACAGGGGTTTGCTTTATATGCAACGCACTACTCCATGCAAGTATCAAAGAAACGTTTTGAAATAGATTTGCTTATGTACCATACCAAACTACATTGTTATGTAGTTATCGAATTAAAGCGTGGTGAGTTCCATCCCCGTGATACTGGGCAATTAAATTTCTATCTTACTGCAATAGATGAATTACTGAAAACACCACAAGATAACCCAACAATAGGCTTGCTCCTATGCGAAAAAAAAGATCGTGTAATAGCTGAATATGCGCTGCGTGATGTCAACAAACCAATTGGCATATCCGAATTTGAATTGGCGAAAGCGTTGCCTAAAGAAATATGCGGTAATTTTCCAACAATTGCAGAAATAGAAGCCGAACTAAATACTGAATTTCCTAAAAAAGTATCCGGGAAAATGAAATTGTCTGGATAATCGCGCCTTAATCGATAATTTCATTTTTAGTTAATTTATCCACGCTGGTGTGCGTGAGTGACAAGCTGTCATTACGATTGTCTGTCATATTGGAATTTCTCCTGAAAAGATTGTCAATTTCAGCCATGCGCCGTTTTTGCCAAATGACCCACATCCACTCGAACAAAGATAGAATCACCCAACACTGTCAACATGTTGTTGGCATACACCTCGCATAGTACACGCGTCTTGCGCCCGACTTTTCCCTCGATACGTGCCTTGAATGTCAGCGGCACACCCATAGGCGTTGGCTTGATGAATTTGATACCCAGCGACCCGGTCACGCAATCAATCCGCGGCAGTGTCCCCGCCTCACGGTTTTCAGCGCGGTAGTGGTTTGCCATCACTGTCCAGTTGGAGTGACAGTCGACGAGACAGCTGATCAACCCGCCATAGACAAGTGACGGCCAACCAACATAATGTGCATCCGGTGTGTGTGTTGTTATAACGTGCTCGCCATCAAGGTCCCAATAGCTTTTAATCCGCAGGCCTTGTGTGTTCTTCGAACCACAGCCGAAGCACACGCCATCCGGCGCAGCAAGGTCTTGCAAGGCTTGGATCTCTGTATTGTTATGATACAATGGCATTCTCACTAATAATTATTTCACGGAGGAATATATGCCAGAATATATCATGCTATTTCGCTTCACAACCAAAGGTGTACAGAATATCAAGGATGCTCCCACCAGAATTAATAACGTAAAAAAAATGTTCGAACAAAACAGGGGAAAAGTAAAAGCATTATATGCCTTGCTTGGTCGATACGACACAATGGTCATAGCTGAAGCACCTGATGATGAAACGATAGCAAAAATTTCCTTGCAAATTTCAGCACAGGGAAATGTCACCACAGAAACATTGCGGGCGTTTTCTGAAGATCAAACACTTAAGATAATAAATGAGATAGCCTGAATACCTTATGCAATGAAAACAGAGGTCGGTAAGCACAGTTATCGACCCCTGTTGCTGGATTTAATTTGCTAATGTAATGAGTATTGCTTAAAAATTAATTTAAAAAAATCATCTTGCATCAACAACCTGATTACGCGAGAATAAGCCACCTTTCTGTTTATTCCTTATTTATTTCCCAACAATCCGCTTCACACTCCCCTGGCATTTTTTCATGAACAGGATTTTTTTATGGAAAATAATAATGAATCTTTCATCCATCAACCACATGACAAATTGTTTAAGCAAAGCTTATCGAATCCTGCTGCTGCGAGAGATATTTTAAGTCTTTACTTGCCGCCAGAAATCCTTTCCTTGCTGGATTTAACCAGGCTTGAATTACAACCTAATTCATTTATTGATGCAGAACATCGAACCAATGCGGTTGATTTACTTTACAAGACCAGGTTTCAAAATGAAGAAGGCTATATCTGGATACTGCTCGAGCATCAGCGAAAAAGTGATTACTGGATGCCGGCCAGAATTTTCAAATATATTGCTGTTATCTGGGAACATGTCCGACGTAATTCAAAAACAAGAAACCTTCCATTCATTTATCCAATTATCATCTACAATGGTGATCATCCCTGGCCACACTCGCTTAATTTAAGTGACCTAATTCAACCAGAAGCAGCAAGAACAATGTTTGCAACATTATTCACCAAACCATTTCATCTTATCGATTTGACAAGTATTCCAGACACAGAGTTAAAACAGGCTGCAAGAGATAGAATACGCGGTACTACTCTACTGATGGCATTAAAACATGCAAATGATCGAAATTTTCAAAGTTATTTTGAGCAATCATTCATATTTGACATATACCAACTGGATATGGCAGGTGACAGTGATGGGGTATTGGATATAATATCTTACCTGTTTGAAGTAGCTTCATTTGGTAATAAAAAGCAGATTTTGTTAACCTTGAACAAGTTCAGGTTTTCCAAAAAAGTGGAGGATAAAATGTCAACCATGGTCGAATATTTACGGGAAGAAGGCAGACTGGAAGCTACCCTGCACCTTGCCAAAAGATTATTAAAAGAGAAAAATTTCAACCAGCCTGAAGAAATTGAATGGTTACACCGCGTCACGGGAGTATCTGTTGAAGAATTAAAAATTCTCATCCTGGAATCCTGACCAATCCATCATAAAAATAGAATAAATGCTGGTGTCCAAGCCATATTGCCAATGGTAATTGCACCAACAATAGGCATCTCATCGCAACAGGCAACAGAAGCGATGTGGCTAACACCGAAAATTTATCAGTTGCCTGCGACATGGATATGAAAAAATCAGGACCTATCCAATTCATCATGAATCAGCACCACGCATTGCGAGGCAAACAGCATTTTCCTGCCAAGGCTAATGGATTTCATTCCCCTGCGCATCAGACTTTTTACGATATTCTTCGGCATGGCGAGATGATCGCTTAAAACAAATACTGGATCCGGTTCAAATTTGGTCTCGCGAATATCCTCGCCCTTTTTATCCAGCAAATACACAGGACGGGATTCCATTAATTTCCCCACACATTTTTCAAAACCAAAACCATGAATATGCAAACCAGGTGCCAGAAGCAATGATTCATTTTTTTGTAATGCAGAACTTTCCTTCAGGGCTTGCTCGACAACAGCAATGACTGCTTCTTCATGAAAACCAGCAAGGGAAATACCTTTCGACAATTGAATGCTGCGGGGAAAATCTTCTGCGCTGTCCAGAATAATATAAACTTCCACATCCTCGCGAAATCCATTCGAGACAAAAAAGGCATTCATCACACAATGTGCAATGATTTCAAAATGACTTCCTGCACCGACAGATTTTCGCAGCCGCTCAACACGAGTGCTGCCACTGCGCGCCCTGATGACAAATGTTTTCATTTTCTTAATGCCTGAAGCAACGCTTGCCGGTAAACACCATGGCAATATTATTTTCATTGCAGGCAGCAATTACTTCCTCATCCTTCACTGAACCACCTGGCTGAATGATGGCACGCACACCGGTTTTTGCAATCCTGTCTATGCTATCGCGAAAGGGAAAGAATGCATCAGAAGCGAGAATGGCATCATGAATATGCTCACCTGCCTTTCGTATTGCAAGATCCACTGCATCAATACGCGAAACCTGTCCTGCACCAATACCAATGGTCGCATTATTTTTTGCAATTAAAATGCCATTTGACTTGATGTGCTTGAGTACACGCCAGGCAAATAACATGGCATTAATTTCTTTTTGCGTAGGCTGTGCTTTTGTCACCACCTTCAATTCTTCTGCTGTAATGATTTGCCTGTCTTTTTCCTGCAGCAGTACACCCCCGCGAACATATTTCATTTCCCAGTTTTCCAGTCCATACATGGGAATTTCAAGAATACGCAGATTAGGCTTCGCAGAAAAAATGGAAAGTGCCTGCGGCGAATAACCGGGTGCAATCACCACTTCCACAAAAATAGCTGCAAGTGCTTTTGCAATGGTTTCTGTGCAAGGCTGATTGAGGGCAATAATGCCGCCAAAGGCAGAAACTGGATCTGCTTCATATGCTCGCTGATACGCCTCGTCAATCCTTGTACCGGTTGCCGCACCGCAGGGATTGGCATGCTTGACAATCACACAGGCAGGTTCAGAAAATTCATTCACACAGGTGAGCGCAGCTTCTGCATCAAGAATATTGTTATAGGACAATTCCTTTCCCTGATGCTGAATGGCATTTAATATTCCCTTGTCGCAACTTTTAAATTTGTATGCACTTGCTTTTTGATGCGGATTTTCTCCATAACGCAATTCAGCCACTTTTTCAAATTGCATGCTGAGATCCCGGGGACAGGCTTCACTGCCCTGTTTGCGTTTTAAAAAATAATGATGAATCATGGCATCGTAACTGGAAGTCAAACCGAAGGCTTTTTCCGCGAAATTTTTTCGCGTTTCAAATGAAAGTCCCTGCGATTGTTCAAGTTCATTGATCACTTGCTGATAATCAGAAGGATCCGTCACTACTCCAGCAAATGCAAAATTTTTCGCTGCTGCCCGCACCATGGTGGGACCGCCAATATCGATATATTCAATCACATCTTCCCATGACATTTCATAATTCTTGCTGACGGCTTTTTCAAAGGGATAAAAATTCACGACCACCAGATCAATCCATTCCATCTGATGCTGCACGATTTCAGCTGCATGTTCATCGCGCTTGCCAAGAATACCGCCATGAATCTTGTGGTGCAGGGTTTTGACACGGCCATCGAGCATTTCTGGAAGCCCAGTGATTTCATCCACCTGACGATGGGGAATATTGGCCTCACGCAGCATTTTGCTGGTCCCGCCGGTTGAAATCAGATCAACACCGAGACGAACGAGATGATTGGCAAATTCAACTAAACCGGATTTATCTGAAACAGATAATAGTGCACGCTTGACTGGAGTGGTGTTCATTTTTCCTCATATCTCACATCGGTAATAAACCCAGCATATTAACCTTAAATTTACAAAGTTGATATTAATTAGCCTGAAAGCATATGATATCGGGTCTTCCTTCAAAAAGGCCGCATATGAAAAATCTTCGTATCCTTGGACTTTTCACCTTTATCATTCTCTGCTGGGGCCTTGCCTGGCCCATCAATAAAATCGGTCTTGCCTACATGTCACCTGCCTGGTATACCGCCATCCGCCTGATGGTAGGCACGGGCACCATGATGACCATTGTGATCGTCTTTGGCAAGTTTTCACTCCCAAAACCCAGGGATTTTCCCCTGATTATCAGCATTGGCATGCTGCAAATCAGCATTTACCTGCTGCTGGCAAACCTGGGACTCGCTTATCTGCCCGCCGGCCGATCAACCTTGCTGGCCTATACCGGCATACTGGTAACAGGCATTTCCTACTGGAGCGGTCTTGTCATTAATCGTGAATTACCAACCATTGTTGTTTCACTGGGATTATTAATGGTGCCAGTGGTGAGTCTCATCATTTCATCCATTTATATGAATGAAGTGATCAGCTTGCCAGTCATTTTTGCAATGGCACTCATTATTACGGGTATTTATTGCGTCAGTGCGAAAACATCGGGCTAGCAAGACGTGGTAATGAGCAATTTACAAAAATTTGTTGTTTCCTGGCAGATACTTATTATAATCTTACTATTATCTTACTTTTTATAAGCAGGAATTCTTATGGAAACAACACGTTTATCCAGCAAAGGTCAGGTTATTATTCCCCAAAGCATCAGGGAGGCTCATTTATGGAAACCTGGTCTCGAATTTAATGTGATCGACACTGAGCAAGGCCTCTTGCTGACACCCAGAATGCCATTCAAACCCACCAGCATCGAGGAAGTGATTGGATGTGTTAATTACAAAGGTCCAAAAAAATCACTGAAGCAAATGGAAGAAGGAATCGCAAAGGGAGCGAAAGAAAGCAAATGATTGGCATCGATACAAATTTACTGGTAAGACTTTTTACCAATGATGATGTGGCACAAACACATTATGCAAAGCGTCTGATTGAAAATAATATGGTGTTTGTTTCCAAAAGCGTTTTACTGGAAACAGAATGGGTATTGCGTTATACATACAAGCTTCGCTCCGATATTATTCTTAGAGCATTTGAACACTTGCTGGGCTTGCCCAGGATCACAGTGGAAGATCCAGCTTGCATCATTAAAACCATACAATGGTATGCTCATGGCCTGGATTTTGCTGATGCGATGCATCTTGCTTCTTCGAGTCAGGTTACAGAAAATTTTGCGACACTTGATAAGGCTTTCATTAAACGTGCAAAGAAAATCAATATTCATCTTTTAACGATGAAGTAAAATTAATCAGGATATGTCATCTGGTTTAACATTCGGTGCCTTGTTAATTGCTATATACTCATTAATATCACTTTGGCAATTTATTTTATACGGGGAAATAAGATGAAAATAAAAATCTTAATGAAGTATTTATTAATAATTAGCTTGGCGCCTTGCCTGGCGATTGCCTTGCCCCAGGATACCGCTCAGGTTATCAATCGTTTGAAAAACAAAATGTCCAGGCATCAACTCCAATGAATCTGTTTCATCATCATCTCATCATCAGATGATTCAGGTTGATGACATACTCCGCATTGCCAATCTTTTGGTATGCTCAGACTGGATAAATCAAGTTGCTTTCTTACTTCTTCTTCACTTTTTCCACTGGCACGAAGTTCAGCATATCGAAAAAAAGTATTTTTTACAAAGTCACATTGTTCAGTTGTAGAAACAGATAATTCATCACATCCAAGATTTATTGCATTTTCCAGCCATTTTATGGCAATTTGACAAGCTTCATATCTCATTTGCCAGAGAGTCGTTTCATAAATTACTGCCTTACTTATATCAGTTTCAATCAGGAGGGATTTTTGATAACCAGCGTAATAACAATACAGAATCTTGACAGCCATAAAAACCCGTTTATCTGCCTGACTCTCAATATAGCGAATACACTCTGGTGATTCTGGGCCAAGCGCTAACTGCTGCATCATGGTTTTCCTGAATTCAAGATCCTGGGATGAAAAAAACAAATGCTCTTCTGCCATATTATTTCTATAGCCAGTTTCTGATTTTCCATAGTAGGAAGCATTTCCAGCATAGTTAATCGCCTGAAAATATGAAAATGCAAATGATGATAATAGTTTGGCAGCTTCCTTGTTATGAGGGATGGTTTGTAGCAATGCTGATGCGTAACCTGAATCTGGATACCAGGCAGATGGCATGGAAGCTATCTTGGTATCATCAGACTTATTCTCCATGAATGGCCTTTCCTGATATATACTTAGATCCTTGAACCTGCCAATTATCTGTTCATCCACTTTTACCTGGATTTTATGGTTGGTAGTTCTGTAAGCATGTATTTGACCAAGCAATAAGCTAGCCTCTTCTGAACCTAAATCATGAGCTGTTTTTAACCAGGCTAAGCCTTTATTAAAATTATTTTTCGCTTTGGAATCAGAAAATAAAAATGCGTATGAATCCCGATTTTTTTCCATTGCTTTCCCAAGGTAAATGGCAGCTATAAAATAAGCTGTTTTTGCAGCATTCACCCCCGCCTCTCCTTGTAAAAGGTACAAAAATGCAAGACTTTCTTTTTTCTTGCCATGAATAAAATATAATTCTTTCGCTTGATCGTAACTGCTTTGCATAATTTTTCTGCCTGTATTTTGATGCGTATGTTTAAAAAATGAGTTTTGAATATTAGCATATAGAACGGGTATAGAACGGATCATTATCTTAAGATTTTCTTAAATCGAAGCGAGAAAGAGATTTTCTTTTTTGCAAAAAAAGTTATTTTAAGTATTTAATATTCATTTGGGAAAAGGATAGATGGTTAAGCAAGGTGTATGATTTGTTTCTGGTGACGCAAAAAGCAACACAGGAGATTGGTGGATTAGATAAGAATGCTGCTGGTTCCTACATGGGATCGCTGTTACGCCAAATCAGAAAAAAGACTTATGCAAATTTGTCTTGTGACAATGTAGAGAATAATGCCGCGATACTGTCGGATGTTTTTCAAGCTATGCAAATCTTCATTTGTAATCATGGTGGAATTCTTTTAGAAAATAAAATAGGTATGGAAACCCTGATGAGAATAGAAGGAGAATTCAATACGGGCAAGCTGAATTCATTTGATAAATTCAAGGACATCAAGAGCTATACCTCTCAGGTAAAACAGATACCTGGCCCGGTATATACCAGCAATACGTAAGCGATCAGCGAACCCCATCTATTCCACATTATATTGATCATTTGAAGATTAGCAACATGAATACGCAAGCGCTTATGTTTTCAATAACTGCTGCGCTTTATTAACAATCAATATTAGGATCTAGCACCATGAGCAAATGGATGAATGGATTATCAGCACTATCAGGCATATTTCTTTTTTCTTCATCTGTTTCATATGCAGCAGCTATTTTAAATATTGTGCCTGCTAGTACCAGCAAAATTACGCTTACTAAAACAGGTAGTACAAGCTTAACTTATACAGTAACCAATACGACAAATAAAACGGTAGTTAATAATATCACCATAGAGCCTGGCTACAATACTCCCAATGATTTCCTAAGCTTCTCCGTGCAAAATAATACTTGTAACGGCGCACTTAATCCTGGCAGTAGCTGTACTTTTACAGCTTCAATACAAGCCGCAACACTGACGGGCACTGCCATCCTCATGCCGCGTGTATGCATTTTTAATGGCGCAGATTGCAGTGTTCCAGTTGCCAGTAATCGCGTGGCCGTGGTTGTACCCTCGAATGACTGTGGCCGCTTTACAAGTGGCGCTACTGGCACGTGGAATACGGTCGCATCTAGCCCGCTTCATTCCACCGGAATGGAATTTAGCAACTACCTTCCTGCTAGCGCGCCTGCGACACTGTATCTGGGGCGCTCAAGCACGTTCTATTCATTTATCTCGAGCGGGATTGGCGGCGTGACTGGTAGCTACAACCTGCTCGCAGCACCCACGGTGAGCTTTGAAAGCTATGGCTCGATGGTTTACTACGCGGGATCTATCTGGACAATTACATCCGGTAATGTACTCAAGTACAACACCATAGCCAACACATGGCAGGTTATCACCTCAGGATTAAATCAAAACAGTGATGCACAGACAGCCCTTGATGACCTGGGAAATCTCTGGACTGTGGACACAGACGGTAATTTACTGAAGTACAACATCGCATTAGGAACAGTTACGACCATTACATTGACTAATCCAGACAGTACTAGTGAACCCAGGATTGTGTACGATAGTTGCAGTGGCTTCATCTACTTTGCTGGCTATAACAATACCATTTTCTATTCCTATGATCCGATATCAGGGACGGAAACTTCCCTGCAGCATTTACCTGGTGGACTCTCCTTCCAGGACGGGTTCTGTGCAGACCGCAGCGGGCACATTTTTGCTGTAACCAATTCTGCTGTGGCCTATCAATACACAATATCAACAGGACTCTGGACTCCCTTGCCTGCTGGCGGAGTAGTCGGTAGTTTTAATTCCACCTGCGGTGTTGGAGCCGACGGGTATTTATATGCAACGGATCCTCGGCATTCATCAACGATCTTCAGTCTCAAGCTTCAGTGATCCTGAATGGGGTCAAGTGCCAACACTAAACAACGTTCAATATATAAAGTTGTTTAGTGTTGGCACTTGCCCCCATTTCCCCCTTGACCCTATTTCCCCCAGGTTAACCGAACATTTACAAAAAAGAGCGGCTGTCATACCGCTCTCAAAGTAAAATTACTGTATTGAACAGCTTGCTTCTTCCCGCTGAACCTGAGCGTCATTATTCTGACTTGAACGACTATTGTTGGTATTGCTGGTATATACCGGGCCAGGTATCTGTTTTACCTGAGAGGTATAGCTCTTGATGTCCTTGAATTTATCAAATGAATTCGTAAGCGATCAGAGAACCACATCTTTTTTTAATCCCGCGATTTTGTCATGATTTCCGTTAGTTTATGGAATCTTTATTCAATCCGCCAGGATATGTGCGGGCGCTCTTTAACAATCAGATGTAGTACTGAAGATTAATGCACCCATTAGCCCTGTATGCCTCTTTCGCTGGATGAAGCGATGATGATGGTTATGTGGTATCAGCTTTACCGCTACCGTCTGGATTCATGTTCCAGGGCAATAATCTTTCATAATCCTCTAATGTCTTGCAATGGGGCAATTTTTTCAGGACGATGGTGTAGTAGCGATAAGGATCATGCCTATGCAGTTTTGCCGTCTGGATGAAACTGAAATGCATGCATAATGACCTTGCACCAGCAACAGTGTCAGCGAAAAGAAAATTTTTTCTGGCAATGACTATGGGCTTGATTTTTTGCTCGGTGAGGTTGTTGTCGGCCTCCAGCCTTCCATCATCCAGATACCGCATCAGGCCTTTCCATCTGTTTTGCCAGTATTGAATGGCCTTTCCAAGAGGGGATTGTGGCAGTACAGTCGGATAAATTTCATCAAGCCATTGTTTGAATGATTCCATCAGCGGCTTCGATTTTTCCTGTCGAAGGGCATGCCTTTCTTCTGATGACAGGTTTTTATCCTTTGCTTCCCGTTCAATCCTGTAAAGCTCCTTGTATCTTCGCAGGGCTTCCTTCGCAACACCTTTCCCTTTCGCACCTTGCGCAATGGGTTCAAACTTTCTGCGGGCATGCGTATTGCAATTCACCAGAACAACGCCCGGCATGTCTGGCATGTCTTCAAAAAAATTATCTCCATCCACATGAAGGTACCCCTGGAAACCAGCGTACCAGTCCGCAATAAATTTCTTGTGCTCCCTGTCGTTGTATTCATACAGCACCACTTCCTTGCCGGGTGCGCCCCCACGCATGCAATATATGTATGATTTTGTTTCTGCCTTGCGATCAGGTTCATTTAATACCTGCAATGTAGTTGCATCACAAGCCGTCACGTCATATTCGATCACCTGGTCTTTCATTAGATTGTAAAGGGGTTGCATGGGATGCATCAGGTCGATCATCCAGCCAGCCATGGACTGACGTGAGCAATCCACCTCATGACGTGCCTTCAGTTGCTTTTCCAAATGATACAGCGGCTGCCGGTCATCCAGCTTGCTTACCACAATAAAGGAAAGGAATGATTCACTGACAGATATTTTTGGCAGCACTTTTAACGGGGCGAGTGCTGTCATGATCGCACCATCACAGCCCTTTTTACAGGCAACCACTTCACGGCGCTGCTCAATGAGCTCAAATATGGGTGGCTGGTAATGCAGTATTTCTTTCTTTTCATAACGAATCACTTCTTTTTGGCATCCGCAGCTGCATTGCCTGTCATGTTCGCTGACAGGGATAATCTCAATGCGCCTTGGCAGATCCTTGTTCGATTTTTCTTTTTTCTTTCGGGTGTGGGAGGCTATCTGAACTTCATCACAAGCTGCATCACCTTTCGCTTCTGCCTCGGCAAAAATCGCGGCATTGTCTGCAAGCAGGCTTAATTGCGGATGTTCAGGGTCAATAAAACGCTCTGATTTTTTTCCGAAGCGATGGCGGCGCAATTCATTGATCTGGTGCTGCAGGGAATCGTAGGCTTGCGCGTATTGTTCACAGCGTTTCTGGTAAAGGGTCAATTCAGATTGCAATGAATTATTTTTCTCTTCCAGCAAATGAATTTTTCTTTCGTAGATTTTTAAAATTTCGGCTGAATTCATGGTTTTTTTCACATTATCAATTAATGTAAATTATACTATAAAATCAGCCTTTTTTACATATTTTTCTTATTATTTTCTAATAAAAATTAGTCGGTTTCATTTCAGCAAATGACTTGTGCTCCGTAAAATTCAAACCTGATAACAGCCATCCCAGTTGATCACGTGACAGCTCCATTACACCATCACTCACAGGTGGAAAAACCAGGCAGTCCTTCTCCAGTCTCCGATAACACAGCCAAAATCCGTTCGTGTCCCACCAGATCATTTTCAATTTATTCGATGACCGGTTCCGGAAAATGTATAACTGTCCTGATGCAGGATTCATCTGTAACTGATCAGCTACCAGGGTCGCCAGGCTGTCCAGCTGCTTACGAAAATCTACAGGTTTCGAATAAAACCAGATCGGCGTACTGAATGAAAATATCATAAAGTCATCTCCATTTTTCCAACAGCAATGAAAATGCCTTTTCATCATGAATTTTTAAGACGTGTCCACCTGCTAATGTCAGGCTGCAAATGAAATGATCATTTGACATCATAGACTCATTTTTTATTTTGACTGGTACAAGCGCAGGTTGTTTTTCCGTCGCAAGCTTTTTCTGCCAGTAGATCATCTGGCTGTAACTGAGGTGGTGCTCACGACAATAGATTGACTTTCTTGCTCCACTCTTTTTGCATGCAGCAATTTGTTTCTCCCAGTAATCTTTGAGTGATTGATCGTTTGCTGTAACTGTTTTCATGATGTTTTCTCCGTAGTTGAAAACAGTTATTATTAATGATCAATATAATGTGGAATAGATGGGGTTCGCTGATCGCTTACGGTTCTGATTTTCATGCCCTCAATCGAGAGAAAAGTGAAACAGCTAAAAAAATTATTTCTGCGTTTGTGGAAGTTTTCTTTTGAGATACAGTATCGGAAAACTCTGAAATCATAGACTAATAATATGCGCATTACAGAAGCAGGGCTCTTGTAATTATATTCCGTATGGCCTATTTTAAAATTTGGTTAATAAATGGAGATTATGTATGCCACATTTTATGGTTAGGAAAAAGAGAAGTAGTGGATGCAGGCACAACACTTTTCAAGCAGTGCCCCAAACAGGGAAACGTTTTTTTTACCATCTCAGTTCTACAGGACGCCCCATAAATGATAATACTGTTATTAACTATGAATGCACCTTATATCTTTCAGAAAAGGAATTTATAGATTGCATACAAAAAATCACCGGCAATCGAAATCCAACAGTTCAAACACAGGAATATGGTTATCACCTGGATAAAAAAAATAATGTTATTGATATTAATTACTGCAAAAATATCCTGGGATTACCAAATAACATTAATGGGTATAATCTTGCAACAATAGGTATCGCTGCAAATTATAATAATAAATCAGCCAATGGAAATATATTATTTATTTTTTCAGATATTAATAATCAGGATAATGAAGCTTGTATTAGCATACATATCGGTTATTCAGTTCTAAACAAGAATTATCTTAATACCTTGAAAAAAAACCTGGCTCAAGCAGTTTCGGAACTTGATCCCCAAAATAATGCCTTGTGGCAGCTTAATCCATGGGATGATTTTGATGCGGCAGGTTATACAGTTACGATGGGACATCAACAGGAGGCCAATTACAGAATAGCCTATGAGAGGGAAGCCTGTGAGAATGACATTGGATCTCGAATAGCGAGTTTTTTCTAGGTCGAGTGCAAAAATATAATTTGAGGTGATCCATGCGAAAATTAAAAAATCCAGGCGAGATAGTTGTACATGTCAAAATTGAAAATATTGACGAATTCTTTGAACGTGGGCAATTCATCGCTAGGCGCCTGGATAAAGGTGAAAAACTTTCTACACAACGAATAATTAGTTTTGAAGATCCAGAAAACTTGGCACAATTTCTTATCCAGGGCAAATGAGCTTTACTGCAGCCATCAGGAAAAAACCAAAATTAATTTCTTCATTCTCCCATGAAATGCATCGAAACTGGTCAGCAATTGACAAGTACATTCAGATGATACATATATTGTATCCTCTGAATCTAATGCTATAATAGGCCATGATAAAAAAAAGATTGCTAAAAAAACACACTAAAACCGTAGATGACACGGTGAAACTGCCTGAAAAAAATGGAAATGGCATTTTGAAGTATTCGGTTAGCACGGACAAGAATGGGAAGATAGCGCGATACAGCTTTGCGTACATCAATTTTCATGTCTATACTGGAGATAATGGCAGGGTTTTAGGGTATGACAATTGTCACGGTCGTCATCACCGTCATTATATGGGTAAGGAATATGATATTGATTTCATCAGTCTTGATGATATTCAGGATCATTTTGAAAGAGAGTGGGAGGCCTTGCATGAAAAAGTCAAAAAACAAAAGCGTTAAAAAAAAGACTATCAAAGTATTGAGAGTAAAAACAGGTTCTGTGAAGGATTTCTTTGCCAGTGCACGAGAGGTAATGCGCGCAGGCGATAGAGGCGAATCCATCAAGAGGCGTTGTGCCACATTAACCTTCGTTGATCCCTCTGAGATGCTTCATTTTTTAAGTGCTGCTAAAATTCGGCTAATTGCGAATATTAGAAAACATCCTGATTCCATCACAAATATAGCAAAGGCAATGAAAAGGACACTTTCTGCAGTAAGAAGGGATATCCACGAAATGGAAAGTGTTGGCATAGTCAAAATGCATGATGAAGTAAATCCACGCGGACATGGCAGACACAAGATTGTGGAGCTTGTTGCTCCTTCACTGAAGCTTGAAGCCTATATTTGATCCCCGGTAAGGCAAATTACCGGGCACTTTTCAGGTAATTTTTAAATTTAATAAGATGTGCTTACCCGAACTGTTACGCTGGCCTTGAAATCATGAAGGTCTCATTTTTGGTTCATCATTGTAATTGTTAACAATTTTTTCCAGATCAGATAATTTTTTGAGACCATCCATTAGCCCCTAAAGTACGGAAGCTGCGATACGGTGCCACTTTCGCAATTAACATGATTTTCTGTTTGCGCAACCCGATACCGTAAAGTCATAGATTAATAGGTGTTGCCTTGATTGTTACGATACTCGTAAACTTCCAGTTCACCTTGAATATATTTAGCTATTTTTTTACAAGCATGATTATGATTTTTTGATAATACTGAAATAAGTTCATTAAAATCCTTTTGTGTAATAGCTTCAATTACAGACCTTACAAATTTTTCATCTTTGGTGGTGAATTTTACTAATCCCGAATAGGCATTTTTTCCTTTCCTGCAATTTCCAAAACAAATTCGCAAAGTAATATATACGACGAATATCGTTGAGTCGCTTAACAACACATTGCGTAAATCTGTCAGGAATCGCGGTCATTTCTCAACTGAAGATGGCATTATGAAAGTGCTATATTTGGCTATTCGCGGTGTCTCTAAAAAATGGAACATGCCAATTCGAGACTGGAAGCAGGCATTGAATCATTTTGCCATTATGTTTTCTGATCGTTTTCCGGAAAAATTGGTGGCGTAATTATATTTTCTGCAAGCGAGATTTCTGCTTGCTTGAATTAATCTGCATAAGGACATGTGGAGATGTAAATTATTTTTTATTTTGAATTTTTTTCAGCTTTATTTATATATTTTTTTGATAATTTTTATATAAATAATATTTTCATGAAATATATTTTGTAAGAATGTAAAAAAATGCTTTGACAAACTGGAGGCACTATGAGAGATTAACGCGATACAAATAAATATTAAATTTATTAAAAATCCCGGCTATTTACACACTTTAAATGACACACCCACCTCGCTACGAATCAATTTGAAATAAAGATTCCCATGCATGCTATTTTCCCTGAATCGCAATTTTCTTGTCCGGATGCCATGAATAATCTCATCTTGTGTTAATTTAAATTCTACTCGTGCTGATTTATCACTCATCGTGGCATTTTTTTGTGCCCAAATCGCTTTATCTTCACTATGCATAATCGATCTCTTTTATTCACATCTAATTTAATGGTCTGTCTTTGTAATGAACTCTGCTGCTAATGCAGTTGAGCCTGTTTCTTGGGTTGCAGGATCCTTTATATCAATGGATGGAGATTGGCAAGTTTCATCTTCTGGAACCATAATAATTCGCATACCCCAACCTTCATAGGGAGATAATAATTTACCGAATTCTTGCATAGTAAATTCCTTATCATCAACAA
>Ga0207104_1143_pt1 | contig 17691 bp, 10 predicted proteins | sample Alteio_BWMinHeat_79_FD_153538 | JGI IMG/M metagenome (GOLD analysis project Ga0207104, IMG submission 153538) | Enriched cells from forest soil in Barre Woods Harvard Forest LTER site, Petersham, Massachusetts, United States -... | ecosystem: Environmental > Terrestrial > Soil > Temperate forest >...
ATCCGGCGGCAGATGCCCAGGTGACGGGCTCGGTGGAGGCTGAGTCGGAGTGCCATTTTTCGAGGCCCCGCTCGGTGAAGCCGGTTTCGAGCGAAGACCAGGCATTGCGGTTGCCCAGGTCGGCTTTGCGGAGCAGGTCGCTGTACTGGAAGAGCAGGATCTGCGGCGTTTTGGTGAGGAGCGTGTCCCAGAGCTGCTCGGCGTAGCGGTCGATGTAGAAGACGCCGTAGGTATCGACCCAACCGCCGCCATTGGCGCCGTGTTTGGAGTCGGCGGCGACGTTGTCGAGATAGCGGACGATCTCGTAGCTCTCGTACTGCTGGAGGTGCTGGTCGTTCAAGACGGGGTCGCGGGTCTCGGTGCCGGTGTAGATGCCGTCGAAGATTTTGGGTTCCTGATCGAGGTCGTATCCGTTGGCGGGGAAGTGCTCATACCAGTTGGGGAACTTGATGACGATTTTGACTTTGGGATTGACGGCGCGGGCTGGGGCGAGGACGAGGTCGCGGGAGATGTTGTCCATGAGCTTGATGCGGAAGGCGGTCCAGGACTGGTTGCCTTTGGCGGCGATATCGGAGTCGCGCTTGGTGTTGTTGAAGAAGAAGTCGTCGAGCATGATTTCGTCGAACTCGCGGGCGGAAGTTTCGGCGACGTGCTTGACGAGGTCGCGCTGTTTGGGGTCGGTGTAGCACATGGAGATAAAGGTGCCGTCGTTGGCGGCGTCGGGGGAATCGAAGCCGGCGCTGTCGCCGGAGCCGACGTAGGCGAGACCGCCGGCGACCTGGACGCCGTGGGCGACGAAGAAGGCCTTCACGGTGGCAAGGAGTGATTCGTCGACGAAGACGCCGCTGCGGTAGTTTTCGATGTAAACCTTGTCGACGCGGACCTGGCTGGTGAGGTCGGCCCAGGACTTCTGGAGATAGGTGGGGTCCTGCATTTTCTGGACGACCCCGACCGGGATGTAGACGGCCACCTTGAACTGGTCGTGGGCCGGAGGCTGGACCGCGCGCGAAGGGATGCAAATGAGGGCGAGAAGAGAAAGAGCGATGAGGCGCACACGAACGGGCATTGGGCACTCCTTGGGTTGATACGGGTGCGATCCCCGAAGCGTGAATCTTGAGCGCCGGAATCGGTTAAAGAATTTGGAACGACCCAGTATAGGCGGTGGAGATTCTTTAGTAAAACGTTTGACTGCCGGTCGTGTGGGTTCGCGCCCGCCCTGGGTGACGTGGGTGTTTGCGGTCTCCCACCTTTGCGCTGGGAGAAAGGCGCAAGGATGGGGCGCGGAGGTTTTTGCAGCCAGACGCAGGAAAGCCCAGCCACGCGGGGCTGGGCTCCCATGTAAACCCTTGCCTCGCGCGCCTACGGCGTGGTGGTTTCAAGCGAGTGGTTGCCGTGGGGGATGCAGGCGACTGCCGCGGGTTTGTTGAGAGATGGGTAGGGTGTGGCCTGGGTCTGGCTAAGGGTTCCGGTATTGGGGTCGAGCCGGAAGCCCGATAAGGAGTTGCCCAGCAGATTGGCGGTGAAGACAAAGCGGCCCAGTGCCGGGTCCACCACGATGGAGACCGGTTGGGTGTCAGTGCTGTTGGTCTGGCTCCCGGTGACGTTGATGGCCAAGGACGGAATGCCGGTGGCCAGGTCGATGGCATAGGCGCTGACGGTGGAATCGAGGGCGTTGGAAACGTAAAGGAACCGGCCACGCGGGTCAATTGCAACCGAAGATGGTTCGTTGCCGGTCTTGTAAGGGCCGCTGATAAGGAAGTTGATGACGCTATTGGAGTTAATGCCGTAGCCGATGAGTTGGTTCGAAGCGAAGTCCGTTACATAGACGAAGCGATTGGTCGGGTCGGCTACCAGGGCGCTGGGCTTGATGCCGGCGCGATAAGGGCTTCCGGCTGAGGGAGTTAGGGCGCCTCCCGAGCCTACGCTGAACCCGAAGACCCAGCCGGGATTGGCGGTGCTGGTGATGCATGTTGGCTGAGGCTTGCAGCTGGGGTTGTAGGCCGATTGGTCGTAGACCGTGGCGTAGACTGCGCCGTTGTTGGGAAGAACGATAACGCTGGTAGGAATGGTGGTATCACTGGAAAAGCCAGGGATGGTCAAGCTCTCCTGGGCAGCCACCGCGCCGATTGTGCCGGAGGACAGGGCGTAGGCGGTGAGCGATGCGGAGGTGGTTCCGGTAACCACGTAGAGGTAAGAGTTGGCCTGATTCACGGCAATGGCAACCGGGGTGTCGCTGAGGGTGACTTTGTCTTTCAGGGTCAGGCTGCCGTCGTGTGCCACAGTGAAGTGGACGATGGTGTCGTTGCCTGCATTGGCGAGGTAGAAGTTGGCGAAGTCCGACGTGCCGACCATGGCCACGGGCGAGCTGCCGCCGGAATCGATAGCCGTCTTGTCAGTGCCCGCTGCGAAGCGCAACGCGCCTGATTGGGAATCGACGGCGAGCACCTGGATGCCTCCTCCGCTGGCGGACTTGGCGGTACCGGCCACGTACAAATAGTCGATGGTCACCAGCTGGCAGGCCGTGAGAAGAATGGCCACGAGAAGGCCGATCCCGGAGGCCAGAAACAGCTGGCTCAATTTGTTGAACTTCATGCGCTTCCTTCGTCGAGGGCCATCGATAAAGAGCCCGCGGAATCCTGGTTGAATTTCCCCATATTGTAAAAGCCAGCTATGGGGGGTTGCCACTGGTTGCACCCTGGCAATACAAGCGCCAGGCATGCCCGGAATGTGTGTGCCCCGGCTACTTGGTCACCTTGCCATGCGGAACGGCCGCAACCGCGGTGGGGTTGGCATTCGCCGCAAACGGCGAGTTCTGAGAGTTCAACAGCGTGCCGCTGGTGGCGCTCAACTGGAATCCCGTAACCGTGTTGGCAAGAAAGTTCACGGTGTAGAGGTACTGATTCAGATTTGGATCGATGCCGATGGCGACCGGCTGCGTGTCCGTGGCGTAGTTGGCGATCCGAGTTAGGACGCCGTTACTTATGGAGTAGCCCGAGACGTTCGAGTCCTGTGAGTTGGCGACGAAGGCGTACTTGCCGGCCGCGTCGATCACGATGGCGGCAGGGCTGTTGCCCGCGGCGAAGGGGCTGCCGCTTAACGGCGTAAGCAGGCCGGAGCCGACGGACCATGCTTGAATGTTGTTGCCGATGAAATCGGTGACGTAGAGGTGGCTCCCGGAGGGGTCGAGCGTGATTGCTGAAGGCTGCACTCCGGCGGAAAATGGCACACCGTTGTTCAGGGGGGCAATGGTCCCATTGGCGGTGGAGAAGCCGAACACGTAGCCGACCCCGGAGGTGGTGTCCTGTGCCGCCACAAAGAGGTTTGAGGCGGAAGCCGCGATGGCCGCGGGAGTGATCACATCCGCGGGGCTGGAGGGCAGAGTCAATGGCCAATAACTGGCGCTGATGGCGGCGTTGACCGCGGCCGGGCAAAGATTTCCGGGACTCGCGGGGGGACCACCGTTGGGGCAAGAAGTCGTGGTGGCGATAGGGTAGACGGCGATGGAGCCGGAGCATGGGGCAGCGGGCGAGCAGGAGGGCAGGGGCTGGTAGGTGTCCGCAACGTAGAGCGTGGAGCCGGAGATGGCCGTGGCCAAGGGGAAAATGCCGGACGTGTTGACCGTTTGCTGCGGATAAACCTTGCCGTCGCTGCCGATGGTGAACTGGACGATGGTGTTGTCGTCGTGATTCACGACGTAGAGATTGTTGTGGTCAGTGGAGACAGCTTCAGCAACCGGATTGCGACCGCCGGAGGGAAACGGGGAGGTGGGAATCTGGCGCATCTTGCCGGATTCCGAGTTCACTTCGAAGACATCCACTTCGCCATAATTGTTAGGGCCGGCGGCTCGGGAACTGGCGACAAAAACGAAATCCGCCGTGAGGGTGCCGGTAAGCTGATTGCAGGCGGACAGCAGTGTGGCCACTGCGACGCCGGCGAAGGCGACGAGCAGCAAGTGGCCCGGTTTTTTCAACTTCATGCGCATCTTTCGTCCGACTGGAACACCTTGTTTAGTTCGTCTTCAAGGCAGTGCGTGTAAAACGCGCCTGAAGATCGGCTGTGTCTTGAAGAGTCCGGAACATCCGGAATCCAGGGCGGCGGCCAACCGGGCTGCCGCCCGTGGGAGCGCGGTCACAAGCGGCTAGCTTGTACGCCCATCGACGAGGCAATAGGTTGCGGGACCGGGAAGGGCATATGCCTTGTTTGCGTTGCCCGGAAGCGGCTTGAGGACGCCTTCATTCTGGTCCAGGGTCAGGCCAGTTACGGTGGAGCTGTTGAAGTTTGCCGTGTAGATGAACTGGTTGGATGGATCTTCGATCAGGCAGCGTGGTCCGGCGCCGGTGCCGAAGGGGCTCCCGGGCATGGGAATCAACTCCTTGGTTGAAGTGTCGATATCGTAGCCGGTGATTCCGCTTTGGGCGTTATTGGTGTTGGAGTTGTTGCCGTAGTTGGCCACGAACGCCCACTTTGACTTGTTCTCCACCAGGAGAAAGAGCGGATCCGTCTGGGCGGAGTCTGTGGGAATGGCGCCACCGGTCTGCGCCTGCAGAGATCCGCCCGTTCCCACTGAGAACGGCAGGATCTGGCTGGGATAAGTGCCTGCGGGGAATTTGCTGCCGGAATTGTTAATGATGGTGATGGGCTCATCGTCAAGCACATAAACAAAGCTGTTGCCGGTCTGGAGCGCCGTGCCGTTGTGGATGTTGAGCGGCTGCGAAGTGTTCTGACCGACGGAAAGCTGTCCGTTGCCTTGAGAGTAGGTGTAGGGAAACACGGAGTCGCCCGTGGCCTGCGTGCCGCTGAGAGTGAGGATGTATCCGCCATTCAGCAAGAAGTCAATGGGCTCGGCCGGGACCGGGAAGAAGGGCAGCGGCGCACCGCTTGCCGACGAGACCTGCGCATTCTGGATCAGGCTGAGGCGGCCGGTGGTGGCGTCGATGTTGAAGGCGGTGATGTCGCCGCATGCGGTGACCCCGGCGCCGAGCGCGAGAGAGCACGAGGCGCTGGTCGGGGCATCATGATCGAGTACGAACAGGTGCGAGCCGGTGGAATCGACGAACATGCGGAATGGGTTGAAACCCTGGGTGAAATATGGCGTGCCCTGCTGGGCGAGAATGCCATTGCCGCCGACTGCAAATTGAACGATATTGGCCTTGGGTGTGCACGGTTGGTCGGTCACGCAGGCGTCTCCTCCCTTGTTCAGCACATAAAGGAAGCGGCTACCAGAGAGGAGCACGGCGCGTTCAGGAAAAGAGCCGCCGGTGGCAATGGGCAGGCCTACGACGGAGGTCAGCTTGCCGGTATTGTGGTCGATTTTGAAACCGCTGATGACGCCCTGACCGGCGTTTGAGGCTGTCTGGGTTCCGATAACGTACAAGAAGCCGACTGTGTAGCTCTGGACGCAAGACGTAACGCTGAGCAGAGCGCCAGCCGAGAGGGCGCTCATCAGGAGGGCCTTGCCGAATTTCCTAAACTTCATGCGATTCCTTCATCCTGGTCAGGCGTGTGCCGCCAAGTTCTTCGTTCCGCAGCAGAGCTGGGTGGGATGGGTCCCTGATGAATTGTAAAAGCCCAGGGCGGGTTGTGCCTAGTTTTGGGGATGCGTGGGGATAAACCCAGTATCCCCACTGAATCCCAAGCGCGAATGATTGCCGTTTGCGCCCGTGGAAACTTCCGTTGAAGTGAAGGCGCGATTGCCTTTTTGACTCGGGATGAGGGGTAAACGTCAACGCGCTGAGCCGCGTATACTGTGCCGCAGAGTCAAACAAATTCGGACGCGGGCATGTACCCTGCGCTGGGCCGAATCACCATCGACGTTGGTCTTCAAGATCTACGGCCCCTGCAAGACCATTCCGAACGGCGTTATATTCGACAACTATCAGCTGTTCCGATCCGAGTCGCACACTCTGCCCGGATTCATCCCGGTCCCCAGCAAATGAGGAGATGGCGCGCCGAGTGGCGACAATGCGCCGCAAATGGTAATGGCCGGAAGACCAGTGGTGTCCTCCGGCCAATTCACTGTGGATCGTTTACCAGACGCGGCAGGATTTCGCAGGGTACATGGGCTGGCCCTTCTTGCAGTTGAAGGCCTTGCCAAATTCGTCGAAGTTCTGCACGCTGCCATTGACGCGCCAGCGGTCCTGGGAGTGAGGGTCAGTGAGCGCTCCCTCGCGGGCAGACTGCTCGGTTTGGTTGGAGCACCAGACCTGGGCAAAGCCGAGGAAATATCTCTGCGCCTCGGTGTAGCCGTCAATCTTGTCGGAGATGGATTTCTTTTGGGCCGCGAGCGTGTCCAGCAAGGCCATCCACGCGATGCGCAGGCCGCCGTTGTCAGCGGTGTTTTCGCCCAGGGTCAGCTTGCCATTTAACAACTGTGCCTTAGTGTCGCCGTGCGCCGGGGCAGCCTCAAATCCGCTGTACTCATCGGCCACGCAAGTGGTTCGTTCCGTAAATGCCTTGCGGTCCGCCGGGGTCTGCCACTCGCGCAGATTTCCGTTGCCGTCGTATTGGGAGCCCTCATCGTCGAAGCCGTGGGTGAGCTCGTGGCCAATGACCATGCCAATGCCGCCGAAGTTCACCGCCGGATCGATTTTGAAGTCGAAGAACGGCGGCTGCAGGATACCGGCGGGGAAGTTGACGTCGTTGAAAGACGGGTTGTAATAGGCGTTTACGGTGGGTGGCGTCATCCCCCATTCTTTTTCGTCTACCGGTTTGCCCAGCTTGGCGAAGTTGTAGTTGCGCTGGTAAACGGCGCTATGCTGCGTGTTGCCGATGAGGTCAGCACGGTCGACCTTGACGCTCGAGTAGTCGCGCCACTTTTCGGGGTAGCCAATCTTGTTGCGAATCATGGCAAGCTTTTCTTCAGCGGCCTTCTTGGTGGCGTCGCTCATCCAGGGCAGGGTCTTGATGTCGTCTCCGAGGGATTTCTCGAGCGCGGCCACCAGCTTGTCCATGCTCTCCTTGGCGGCGGGGGGGAAGTTCTGCTTGACCCAATCCTGCCCCACGGCCTCTCCCAGCGCGCCGTCGGTCATGGAGGAACAGATCTTCCAGCGCGCCTCGGGTTCTTTCTGTCCGTCCAACGTTCTGTGGAAGAAATCGAAATCTTCGTCGAAGAAGGGCTTGGACAGGTTGGAGGCCTGCTCATGAAGAGAGTGCCAGCGGATATAACTCTTCCAGGTGGCGAGCGGCTCTGATTGAAGCAGGCCGCTGAGCGCTTTGAAGAAGTCCGGAGTGGCCACATTCAGGGAATCGAAATGCCCAATGCCGACACCGCTGAAGTAGACGTTCCAGTCGAAGGCGGGGGCGGCCTTCACGAGGTCGGCCACGGTGTAAATGTGATAGCGATTCGCGGGCTCGCGTAAATCGGTGCGGCTGGTGGAAGCCTTGGCCATGGCCGTTTCTATTTCCATCACCGCCGCAGCTTCCTTGTCGGCCTGCTCTGGTGTGTCACCGGCCAGGGCGAACATCTTCTTGATGTGGGTGAGGTACTGGCCGCGAATCTCTTCAAAGTGCTTGCTGGGGTCGATGTAGTAATCGCGGTCAGGCAGCGAGATGCCACCCTGGAAAATCGCGGCGATCTGCTTTGAAGAATCTTTATCGTCCTGAGCGACAAAGAGTCCGAAGAACCCATCGGGCGTGCCGGCATTCTCAAGCTGGCTGAGCAGCGAGGGAATCTGTTTGGCGTCGGTAAGGCCGTCGATTGCCTCCCAGGCGGGCCGCACGGGAGCAAAGCCTTTCTTATCGACGGTCTCAGTATCCATGCAGGCGGCAAAGAAGTCGCCGTACTGCTTCTGCAGCGGCGTCTTGGGGTCTTTCGCGGCGGCGTCCAGTTCCTGCCACAGGAGATAGCGGTTGCGGTCGTAGACGAGTGAGAAAGACCGATTCCACGCTACCTGGTCAGAAGGAATCGGGTTGTCTTTCTTCCAGTTGCCGCAGGCGTAAAGGAAGAAGTCGGTGCAGGGATCGACGGACTTATCGATTGCCCCGGCCTCGAAGCTGCCGACGACTTTTGGCGGGGCGGGAGCGGATGCGGTGGATTGTGCGGGCGCGGAAGCAGGAGCGAGCGCGACGCCCGCCGCAAACACCAGAGAAGATACAAGGCGCAATGTGATCATCGGGTCTCCTGATTTCGTTGGGCCGACGCTGGAGTCAGCCGTATATCTGGGATCCGAGACGAAGATCCGGAACAATACGTAGTGCTGGATAAGATGGGCTCGGACTCACGGAGCCTACCACGGCGGCCTGCCGGGACGGAAGAATTTTGACATGAATGAGGTGGAGGGTGGGATGAGCCAAAGGCGATGCCCGGAACCGCCGAAGGAAAGCGGCGATTCCGGGCAGGTCATCGCTACCAGACGCGGCAGGCATTCTCGGGGTACATGGGCTGGCCCTTGGTGCAGCCGAAGGCCTTGCCGAACTCGTCGAAGTTCTGCACAGAGCCGTTGGTGCGCCACCTGCCGGGCGAGTGCGGATCGGTGAGCGCGGACTGGCGAGCCGACTGTTCCGTCTGGTTCTGGCACCAGACCTGCGCGAAGCCGAGGAAGAAGCGCTGCGCCTCGGAGTAGTTGTCGATCTTATCGCTGATGGTTTTGCCCTGCTTGGCGAGCGTATCGAGCAGCGCCATGTAGGCAATGCGGAGGCCGCCATTGTCGGCGGTGTTCTCGCCTAACGTGAGTTTGCCGTTGAGGTTTTGCGCCTGGGAATCGCCGTGCGCCGGAGCCGCCTCAAAGCCGCTGTACTCTTTCACTTCGCAGTCGGTCCGCTCAACAAATTTTGCGCGGTCTTCGGCCGTCTGCCACTCGCGCAGGTTGCCTTTGCCGTCGTATTTCGATCCCTGGTCGTCGAAGCCATGCGTCATTTCGTGGCCGATGACCACGCCGATGCCGCCGAAGTTTACTGCCGGGTCAATGTCGGGATCGAAGAAAGGCGGCTGCAGGATTCCGGCGGGGAAATTGATGTCGTTCATGGAGGGCTGGTAGTACGCGTTGACGGTGGGCGGCGTCATGCTCCATTCCTTCTCGTCCACCGGCTTACCCAGCTTGTTCAGCATGTAATTGCGCTGGAAGACGGCATCGTGGTGGAAATTCGCCATGACGTCGTCGCGCTTGACATCGAGGGCCGCGTAGTTGCGCCACTTGTCTGGATAGCCGATCTTGTTGCGGAACTCGGCGAGCTTTTCTTCGGCGGCCTTCTTGGTTTCGTCGCTCATCCAGGGAAGGGTCTTGATGTCGTCGCCAAGGGCCTTCTCGAGCGCGGCCACAAGCTGATCCATGCTGGCCTTGGCCTTGGGCGGGAAGTGCTGGTTGACCCAGTCCTGACCGACGGCCTCACCCAGTGCGCGATCGGTGGCCGCGGTGCATTGCTTCCAGCGCGGCGTGGGTTCCTTTTGTCCGGCCAGCGTCTTTTGGAAGAACTCGAAGTTTTCGTCTGCAAAAGCCTTGGGGAGGTTCTCCGCGCTGGCGTGCAGAGTGTGCCAGCGGAGGTATGACTTCCACGAATCGACCGGCTCGGAGGCCACCAGTTCGTTGATCGCTTTGAAGAAGTCGGGGGTGGCGACGTTGAGCGTCTCAAAGTGGCCCACGTTGACGTCCTTGAAGTAGACGCTGAAGTCGAAATTGGGCGCAAGCTTCTGGAAGTCCGCCGTGGTGTAAATGTGGTAGCGCTTCTCAGGATCGCGCAGGTCGACGCGCGCCGTGGACGATTTGGCGAGCGCGGTTTCGATCTTGAGGACGGCGTCGGCTTCGACGGCGGCCTGGTCTGCTGAGTCGCCGGCGAGCGTGAACATTTTGGTCAGATGATCGTGGTATTGCTGGCGGATCGTCTGGAAGCGCTTGTTGTCGACAATGTAGTAATCACGATCCGGAAGGGACAAGCCCGCCTGGCCGATGCTGGCTATCTGCTTCGAGGAGTCCTTCTCATCCTGCTGGATGCCGAAGCGGAAAAGGGGCGCCGAATCGCCTTGCTGCGCCAGTCCGCCGACAAGGGTGGCGAGCTGGTGCGCATCCTTCAGCGAAGCGATGCGATCGAGGGCGGGCTTGATGGGCTCCACTCCCTTCTTCTCAATCAGGTCGGTATTCATGCAGGCGGCGTAGAAGTCGCCGTACTTCTTTTGCAAGGGAGACTTGGGATCTTTGGCCGCGGCGTCGAGCTCCTGCCAAAGGTAGTAGCGGTTGCGCTCGCCAAGTAGCGAGAAGGAGCGGGCCCAACGGACCTGGTCGCCCGGAATGGGATTGCTCTTGTTCCAGTTACCGCAAGCGTATTGGTAGAAATCGGTGCAGGGATCGGCGGTCTTGTCGATGGCGGAGAGGTCGAAGCTCCTGGTTTCGGCAGGCGGCGCGGGCCTTTGATTGTCAGACGTGGAAGCCGGAGCCTGGGCAAGGGCGGTGCCCGCCGCAAGCAACAGAAGGGGCGCAAAACGGAAGAGTTTCATACCTGGGTCCTCACAAAATGGTTGGAGCGGATTGTTTCAAGTCGAACTAAAGTGATTCTGTATTGACGGATTGAACCGCGCCGAAGACTTTCCGAGTCGGAAAAAGCCTACCACGCAGGCCGGGCGTTGGTCGGTCTCGGAGACTAACCGGTTGCCGGAAAAATCCCTTGGCACACCATGAAACGATTCCGGACCGAATCACACTACTAGGATGTGAACGATTTCCACCGGTCTCCGGCGATCGCCGCGAAGGATTTTGCTACACTCCGGACACGGCATTCCCCGGGGGAAACGAATGAATCATGGCGTGATGAGAACGGCGTCGCTGTGCGCGACAGTCTGCACCCTGATCTTTGCGTGTTCGGCAGGCGCTCAGCAGACTGGAACATCGGCGGCCAAGAGGACGCTGGTGCGCGCTGGGCACGTGCTTGATGTGAAGACGGGCAAGCTGGCGGACGCGCAGACCATTGTGGTGGTCGGCGATTCAATCCAGTCAATTGTGCCGACCGCGTCAGTGGCTGCGCAGCCGGGGGACAACGTGATCGACCTGGGAGGGATGACGGTGATGCCGGGATTGATTGACGTGCATACGCACGTGACCATGAATCCGGACTTTGATCCCTACCACGAATTGACCAGCACCGACGCGAAGGAGGCCATCACCGGCGTGGTGAACGCGAAGGCAACGCTGATGGCAGGGTTCACGAGCATTCGCAATGTGGGAGCGGGCGGGTACACCGATGTTGACTTGCGCGATGCCATCAACGCGGGGCAGGTACCAGGGCCGCACATGATGGTAAGCGGGCCGGCGCTGGGCATTACCGGCGGCCATTGTGACGAGAATCTCCTGCCCATCCAATATCACGTTGTAGGCGAGGGCGTGGCAGACGGGATTGCCGAGGTGCAGCACAAGGTTCGCCAGAACATCAAGTACGGCGCCGACGTGATCAAGATTTGCGCCACGGGCGGCGTGCTTTCCAAGGGCGACGATCCGCAGGCGTCTCAGTACACCCTGGAAGAGATGCAGGCCATTGTGGCTGATGCGCATCGCCTGGGCCGGAAGGTGGCCGCGCATGCGCACGGGGCTCAAGGCATCCTGTGGGCGTCGAAGGCGGGAGTGGACTCCATCGAGCACGGGAGCTACATCAACGATGAGGCCATCGCGGAGATGAAGAAGAATGGCACCTACCTGGTGCCGACGCTTTATCTCGAGGACTGGCAGATTGAGAAGGGTAGCCTCCCCGCGTTCTATCACCAGAAGATGGTGGACGTGAGCGCGGTGGCTAAGAGCAACATCAAGCACGCGGTCCAGTCTGGAGTGAAGATTGCGCTGGGCACAGATGCCGCTGTCTACCCCCACGGGCTGAATGCGCACGAACTGGACGTCTACGTGAACCAGATTGGAATGACTCCGCTGGCAGCGCTGCAGACGGCGACCGTGAACGCGGCGGACCTGATGGGCTGGGGCGCAAAAACCGGAACCCTGGAGCCAGGCAAGTGGGCGGATTTGATTGCTGTGGAGCGGAATCCGATGGAGGACGTTCGAGTGCTCCAGGATGTGAAGTTTGTGATGAAGGCGGGTGTGGTTTACAAGGATGTAACCAAATGACTTGAGTCTGAGTGTTTGCTTTGGGAAAATCTGTGGAAAAGCGAAGATGCTTGCGCGCGGGCATGTTTGATTTCCTGTAATGTGATAGAGAACACAAGCGGATAAAACAAGAAGGTCAAATCTGACCAGCGCAATGTACTCAAAACAGGGGATTTCCGCCCCAATTCGTGTGCTCTAGCTCACAGACAACCCCACCAGAATCTCCTACCCTATGTCTGGGTCCACAGTGTTGTTGTTTTCGTTCTTTTGTCTTGGCGAGGAAAATTATGGCTAGCGAATACCTCAGGGGAGCGGCGAGAAGCTCCGGGTCGGGAGTTTCGCCTTCCAATAACTCTAGTTCTCATGCGCTTTCTCTTGTGTCTCCCAATATGGCGGAGCATCTTGTCCTGATGTGCGCTTCGGCGCTGTTCGCGGGGCTGGAAGAACGGGATTGCAAGGAGATTGTGTCCTGCGCGCGAGCCCGGGTTATTGCGCGGGACGAGCTTTTATTTGCACAGGGACAACCGGTACGCAGCCTGATCCTGCTTCAGTCGGGCAGTGTGAAGCACACGCAGTTGAGTTCAAGCGGAAACGAAGTGCTGCTGTGGATGAGCGGGACCGGCGACGCGGTGAATCTTGAGCCCGAATCCGCCTGCGGCCACACTTGTTCGGCGCGCGCGGTAGAGCGTTGCAAGGTGCTGGTGTGGGAGTACAACCGGCTGCAGACGTTGTTAGGCCAATACCCGCTTATCCGCAAGAATATCAGTCATATACTGGCCGGAAGGCTGCACGAGCTGGAAGAGCGGTTCCGTGAAATGGCCACCGAAAAGGTGGCGAAGCGGCTGGCATTCACATTGCTGCGGCTGTTGAAGCGGGTGGGCAAGCCTGCCCGGGGGGGTATGGAGATTTCTCTCACTCGCGAGGAACTGGCGCAGATGACGGGAACGACCCTCTTCACCATCAGCCGGGTGCTATCCGCATGGGCGGAAAAGGGCTTTGTCGAGCCGCGGCGCCAGGGCGTTGTAATCAGCGACCCAAAGAAGCTGGAAACCATCGGCGACGAGATCGATATTTAGGAGGACGTGCCCGCGCCCATTCCAGTTTGTGTACCAGAAAGTGAAGACCGGAAGGCAGATTCTTTACAGGGCGGCGGGCGTCCTGCAAAACTAGGGAGTGGATACCCAGACAATCGTAATTCTCGATTTTGGCTCGCAGTACACGCAGCTGATTGCGCGGCGCATTCGCGAACTGAATGTCTTCTCGGTCGTGCTGCCATGTACGACGCCTCTTGCGGAGATTGAACGCTACAAGCCACTGGGCATCGTCCTGTCGGGCGGGCCGTCGTCGGTGTATGACGGCGATGCGCCGGTGGCCGATCCTGAAATGTTGAATCTCGGCGTACCGGTTCTGGGAATCTGCTATGGCCTGCACTTCATCGTGCACCACCTGGGCGGAAGAGTGCGTTCCGCGCCCCGGCGCGAATACGGCCACGCCGACGTCACTATCGAAACTGCCGAGACGCCGCTGTTTGCGGGGCTGCCTGCTACCCTCCAGGTTTGGATGAGCCACGGCGACGAAGCGCTGGAGTTGCCGGCGGGCTTTCATCGCACCGCGGCCACCCAAAATGCGCTGGCGGGTATTGCCAACGAGGAGCGGCGCATATGGGCGGTGCAGTTTCATCCCGAGGTGCACCACACGCCGCTGGGGCCGCAGCTGCTGAAGAACTTCGTGTTTGGAATCTGCGGGGCCGCCGGCGACTGGACACCGGCACACTTCATTGAGACCACCGTCGCATCCATTCGCGAAAAGGTTGGCAGCGATCACGTAATCTGCGGGCTCTCTGGCGGCGTGGACTCGTCAGTGGCGGCGATGCTGGTGCACAAGGCCATCGGCAGCCAGCTTACCTGCGTCTTTGTGAACAACGGAGTGCTGCGCAAGAATGAGTTCGCGCAGGTGCAAAAGAATCTGCGCGACAAGCTGGGGCTGAATTTAGTTGCGGTGGACGCGAGTGATCGCTTCCTGGAGCGGTTGGCAGGCGTGACTGATCCGGAGACCAAGCGCAAACGCATTGGCGCTGAGTTCATTGCGGTCTTCGACGATGAGGCCGCGCGCATTGCCAAGGAAACAGGTGGCGTGGACTGGCTTGTGCAGGGAACGCTCTACCCGGACGTGATTGAGTCGAGCAGCGTGATGGGCCCGAGCCAGACCATCAAGAGCCACCACAACGTGGGCGGATTGCCGGAGCTGATGAAGCTGAAGCTGATTGAGCCGTTGCGCGATCTGTTCAAGGATGAAGTGCGGCGCATTGGCCGCGATATGGGGATGCCGGAGGAGATCCTGGGCCGGCAGCCATTCCCGGGACCGGGGCTGGCGGTGCGCATCCTGGGCGAGGTGACTCGCGAGCGCGTGGCGCTACTGCAGGAAGCCGACGACATTGTGGTGAGCGAGGTCAAGGCTGCCGGACTGTACACGAAAATATGGCAGAGCTTCGCGGTGTTGCTGCCGGTGATGAGCGTGGGCGTGATGGGCGATCAGCGGACTTACGCCTACACCGCTGCGGTGCGGGCGGTGCACTCGGAGGACGGCATGACCGCGGACTGGACGCCGCTGCCTTACGAAGTGCTGAAGCGCATTTCGAGCCGCATTGTGAACGAAGTGCGCGGCATTAATCGCGTCGTGTACGACATTACTTCCAAACCGCCCGGCACTATCGAGTGGGAATAGGGTTCGGGGTGGTATCTTCAAATCCCGTGCAATTGCAGAGGATTTCCTGGTGAACTCACCCGACGCTATCGGTCCCGCGCTGGACTCACTGATCGCAGCTGCCCGAAAAGCCGCGCTCCATTCCTACTCGCCCTACTCGCACTTCAGTGTCGGCGCGGCCCTGCGGTTGGCCAGCGGCGACGTGGTGACGGGGACCAACGTGGAGAACGCCAGCTACGGGCTTACCATCTGCGCCGAGCGATCCGCGCTGGTGCGGGCGGTTGCCGAGTTCGGTCCGGCGATTCGCATCACGGCAGTCGCGGTGGCCAACCTGAATGACAGCGCCAGCCCGCCATGCGGAGCTTGCCGCCAGATGCTGGCCGAGTTCATTGAGCCCGATGCGCCGGTCGCATTCCCTTCGTCCGATGGGATTCGCGTGATGCCTTTCTCCATGGTGTTTCCGCTGGTATTTGAACTGAAACACTGATCTCGATTTGAGGCTCGTTTTCATGTCCAGCAGCTCCGCAACTCCTCTGCACACGGTCGACCTGATTCGCAAGAAGCGCGATGGCAACCCGCTGTCGGAAGAAGAGATTGGTTTTCTGGTGTCGGGCGCGGCGACGTCGACGATTCCCCTTGAGCAGCTCTCCGCGTGGCTCATGGCGTCGTGGATCCGCGGCCTAACCGTTGATGAAACCCGTGCGTTGGCGATTGCCATGCGGGACTCGGGCGAAAAGTTCGATCCGACGCGCCTGGGAAAAATCGCCGTCGACAAACACTCCACCGGCGGAGTTGGCGATAAGACCAGCTTCCTCGTCGCGCCGATTGCCGCTGCCTGCGGGGTGGTGGTGCCCATGATCAGCGGCCGCGCGCTGGGCCACACCGGCGGGACGCTGGACAAGCTCGAGTCCATTCCGGGCTACCGGACAGCGCTCAGCCTCGCAGAGTTCGAGTCCGTCCTGCGATCATGCGGCGCGTCCATTGTGAGCCAGACGCTATCTCTGGTTCCCGCCGACAGGGTCCTCTACTCTCTTCGTGACCGGACTGGGACGGTGGAGAATGCCGGCTTGATCTGCGCATCGATTCTGAGCAAGAAACTGGCAGCGGGGCTCGATGCACTAGTACTCGATGTGAAGACCGGATCGGGCGCATTCCTGCGCAAGATGGAAGATGCCGAAATGCTGGCCGCGCTGATGGTGGCCACCGCGGAGGCGGCCGGGACGCGCACGGTGGCGCTTCTTACCGATATGGGGCAGCCACTGGGCCGCGCGTCGGGCAATTGGATTGAGATTGCGGAATGCGTGGAGCTGCTGCGCGGCGAACGGCACGCTTCGAGTGAGGATGTGCGCGAGCTTTCGCTGAGGCTCGCGGGTTGGATGATCACGCTTGGAGGCAAGGCTTCAAACGTGGAGTACGGCTACAAGATGGCTGAATCGGCGCTTGAGGACGGGTCAGCACTCGCAGTGTTTCTCAAGATGGTGGATGCCCACGGTGGCGACGTGTCCGTCTTCGACGATCTCAGCGCATTTCACAAGCCGGACGTAACCAGGGTGCTCAACGCGTGGGATACGGGCACCATAGTCGACATGGATACCATGGCGATCGGCTGGGCCGTGCAACGCACCGGTGCGGGCCGCGAAGCGAAGGATGAGTCCGAGACCCCATCGGAGTCGCTGGGATGGGACCCGGTGGATCCGCATGCGGGCATTGCGTTTCACGCGCGTCGCGGCGCCAGGGTGGAGAAGGGACAGCCCATTGCGACGCTCTTTGCGACCACCGCGGCGCAGATGGATGAGGCTGAGGCGCGATTGAAGGCGGCGATCCGCATCTCCGATGAGCCGGTTGGCGCGCCGCCCCCGCTAGTGAGCCGCATCTTTGATCGAGAAAGCGCTGAAGCCTATCTCGCAAATCCTGTTAAGGTTAAGAAAACACGGACTAGGGACTAGGGGCTGGGGACTAGGGAACAGTTTCGATGATTGGTGTGAATTCGTCGCCGTCATGTTTCGCGGAGACTCCGGTCGTCGCGCAGAGCAACCTGACCCCTGATCTCTGACCCCTGATCCCTGCTCCGAAGGAGCCGTCCTTGGATCGATTTACGGGCATTCTGGGAATTCTGGCCGTGCTTGCCGCGGCGTGGCTGGGCTCAACCAATCGTCGCCGCATCCGCTGGCGCACTGTCGCGTGGGGCCTGAGCCTGCAGGTCCTGTTCGCGTTTTTCGTGCTGCGCTTCACCTTTGGCCAGCAGTTTATGGCGTGGGCCGGCGACGTGATCAACCACATGCTCGGCGCCACGGTGGCGGGCACGCGTGTGTTGTTTGGCGAAATGGGCCAGCCCAACTCCGGGGCGTTTGGGAAATTGATTGCACCCGCATCTGGCGCCGTATTTGCATTCCAGGTGTTGCCCACCATCATTTTCATCTCTGCGTTTTTCGCGGTGCTTTACCACATCGGGGTAATGCAGATCGTCATTCGCGCGCTCGCGTGGGTGATGCTCAAGACCATGCGCATCTCCGGTGCGGAAAGCATGAACGTGGCCGCCAGCATCTTCATGGGGCAGACGGAGGCGCCGCTCACCATTCGCCCGTTTTTGTCGAAAGCTACACGCAGCGAACTCATGACCATCATGACCAGCGGGATGGCGCACGTCTCCGGCGGCATTATGGCGATGTACATTTCGCAGGGTGTTGAGGCCAAGCACCTGCTGGCAGCGGTGATCATGACTTCGCCGGGCACCATTGTGATGGCCAAAATGCTGGTGCCCGAAACTGAGGTGCCCGCCACTGAGGGCCGCGTGGTCATTCCCAAAGACGAGATGCACAAGGAGGAGAATCTCATCGGCAGCATCGCGCGCGGCACTATCGACGGCGGCAAGCTTGCCTTGAACGTTGCCATCATGCTGGTGAGCTTTCTTGCCCTGGTTGCGTTGCTTGACATGCTGCTGGCGTGGGCACACGGCGGGGTGGCGTGGATTCCT
>Ga0207104_1144_pt1 | contig 17549 bp, 21 predicted proteins | sample Alteio_BWMinHeat_79_FD_153538 | JGI IMG/M metagenome (GOLD analysis project Ga0207104, IMG submission 153538) | Enriched cells from forest soil in Barre Woods Harvard Forest LTER site, Petersham, Massachusetts, United States -... | ecosystem: Environmental > Terrestrial > Soil > Temperate forest >...
GCTCAAGAAGATCGTGGTTCCTGAGGGCTCCAAAGCCAACTATATGATCATTTTGGCCGGAAAGATTTATGACCACACCAGCATGGAATATTTCCACACTTTCCAGGATCGAGCCATCGACGCCGGGCATACCTGTGTCCTCGTCGGGATGGAGCATTTCCGTGGGCTCTCGGACCATGCGCTAGCCTATCGCGTGAGTCAAGTTCCCGGTAACCTCGCCGCCTTCGCATGAGGACGGCGGCTCGCGCGGACGCGTCAGGCGGAAGGCGGTGTGGGGCACTGAAACCTCCGAACCTGTGGCCGGCTCCTACGAGCGGGCCCATGGATGGAAGGAAGGAGATAGTGAGCAGAGGCCGTGCCGCTTGTTCTCCCGTAAACAACGAATGGGCCTGCGCACTCGATGTAGAGGGGATGGTGGCGAAACGGGCCGAGAGTCCGTAGGACGACAATCCCGCCGGCTGGAGCTGGATCACGATCAAGAATCCGTCCGACAGCCAGAAGCAAGGGCGTGGGGACTTATTCACAAGAGCTGGATAGAAACAGCCCTCCGCTGCGTATATCGGATGACGAGGGGACCCAAGGGGCCGACCGGCACATCTTCTGAATATGTGCCCACTGAATTTATCCATATCGACATGCTCCATTGAGCCAGGTGGCTGGTCAGGTGGAATGAAGTGATATCGGGCATGCTCCAGAAGAAACAAGGAGAATGCAACCATGGCCGATGTGATCATAAACAATAGACAAAAAGAGAGCGGACTGTGGGGACAGGCACAGGGACATACAATGAAGTGCGAGAGAGGCCTGGCACGGCCCGGCCCGGTACCCCTATCTTCCCTGACGGTACGCGACCTCCTGACCGCCAGCTCCTCCGAACTCATGCGGCGATTCACTGCGGGCATGGAGCGGCTTTTCGAAGGCACGAGCATCTCACCTATGACCGTGTGGTCCCCGTCGATCGCGGTTTCTGTAAAGGACGACCAACTCAAGGTCTGCGCGGAGCTGCCTGGCTTGAGCAAAGACGACGTGAGGGTGGAACTCACTCAAGACGGATTGACGATCAGCGGTGAGCGCACACGAGAGCCGGACGATTGGCGCGAAGGAATGTATTGGTCCGAACGGTTCTGCCGCTCGTTCATGCGGACGATTCCGATTCCCGACGAGGCACAAGTGGAAAAGGCGAAGGCGACGTTTGAGAATGAAATCCTGACTGTGTTGGTGCCGGTCCCCCGCACCGAACCATCACAAGGACTGTCGGCCAGCGTGCGGGCGCTGCTCCGGAAGTGGCTCAGGCACTAAACTAATTATCATCAGAAAGCGAAAGACTTATTCGAAGAATACAACGACGCCGACTTATCCGTTTCCTTCTCCAAAATCCTCTATGCGATCGCGATTCCCCAGTTGCGACAAAGAAGAGGCGCATGAGTAGCCCTGAAACCATTCGAGCCAAACTTTGCACCGATTTTGGGGGCTAGGTCAGAGCTCCATGGCCGGATAGCCTCTCTTGGCGAACTCGACTGCCGCCGTGGCCGCGGGGTGGCAGACTTGGGAATAACAATACAGGACATTGATCGTCTTTTTGTTGAGCCGCGTCTTCACGATCTTGGCATCGTGCCACTGGGCCTTGGGTAGGTTCACTGCTCCGGGGATGTGGCCTTCGGCATAATCCTCCGAGGCCCGCACATCCACGATATTCACAAATTTCCCCTGGTTGACCCATCGTTCCTATTCGACTGGTCCCGTGGTACAGGCCATCTTGTCCTGGAAATACTTCTTCACTTTCGCCGCGATGGGAACTTGAGCTTGGTCGCCATAGTTGTCCTCCTGTTCAACACGTCATCCTTTTAACTTCGCATCCATCGTGATCGTCGTGTTGAGCAAGCACGAGATAGGGCAGCCGGTCTTGGCAGCAGGGTCGCTTTCTCCCAGGCTTCTGCACGGCCTTCGCGCCTCTCATACTTGTATCCACATTATCCGATCGTCAGCACGAAATGGGGCCTGACAACCAACCATTAGAACTTCTTCACGGTGGCTTCATCATCGGTTCATGCGCAGTCATTACACTAAGCGCACGACGACAAGCGGTTGCAGGGGACGGGACCTGACACCGCTCTGGCGCAACTGAACGCAACCATTCCGTCGGTCCAAGCGGCCGATGGATTCTCGCGGAAGGAGGAACGTCATCATGACCGCCGCCTTGATTGGTGCCATGTTGTTCGGGGGAATTTTCATCTTATGTATGATCGGAATCTTGGGAATGGGCATGGAGATGGTGTTGAGGAGATGATTCCTCAAGGAGGAATGTGGCGAGCGAATGCCATGCCTTCTTTGCGGAGGAGATTAGATGGATCGATCGGAGAAGAGCATCGCTGCCATCCAAAACGGTTCCCAGGAATCCGACGGTATCCCGACTGACTCGCGGTGTGGTGACCAGCTAGTCGAGAGGTGTCATAATAGCGTCGGTCAAGGGATCCGCTCAGTCGATACCGGATCATTGCCCTTGGGGGTCGTTCAGGAGTTGGGAACAAGGGAGTCCATGCGAATACTGCTGGTTGAAGACGATCTGAACCTCGCTCAGTTCATCCGCAAAGGGTTGAAGGAAGAGCAGTACGCGGTGGACTTCGCAGCCGATGGTGAAGAAGGGCTGGAGTTGGCTTTGCGGAATCCTTATGATCTCTTAATCCTCGACATCATGTTACCCAAGCTCGATGGCCTCACGCTTTGCCGCCGTGTCCGGGCCAAGGGAAACGGGACTCCGGTGCTACTGTTGACAGCGCGTAACACCGTGGAGGCCAAGGTGTCAGGTTTCGATACCGGCGCGGACCAATTTCTGCCGAAGCCGTTCGCCTTCGCAGAACTGCTGGCTCGAATCCGGGCCTTGCTGCGCCGAGGAGGTCCGCAACAATTGGTCCATCTGAAAGCCGCAAACCTGGAGCTGGATCCGGCTTCTCACCGCGTCTGGCGGGCGGGGCAAGAAATCCCGCTGACCAATAAAGAGTATGCCCTGCTTGAGTTCCTCTTACGAAACAAGAATAGGGTGTTGACGCGAACGGCGATCATCGAACACGTGTGGGACATCAGTTATGACCCGATGACGAACATTGTTGATGCCCACATTCGGGCTCTGCGCGCGAAGATTGACCGAGGGTTTTCACCCTCGCTGATCGCCACGGTACGCGGCGCTGGGTATATGCTGGAGGAGCCGGAATCGGTCGCATGAAGTCCCTGCGTAGTTTGATCCGCCAGTCTGTGCTCATTCTGATGGCAGGACTCCTCCTGGTCTTTTCTGGTCTGATTTACGCCGGAGGCGACGCCTTGTTGCGCCGCTTTGTGGATGGTCGGCTGTTAGGGTTGGCGGAGACGCTGGCCAAGATCGTTGAGCAGCACCCCAACATCATCGAGAGTTCTGGCGAGGACCGTGCGCTCGCTGCCGAGGTGAGCCGAAGCGAGAAAGAACAGCATGGATTACAGGAGGTCACCCATTCTCTTATGGTCTTCTCGCCGGATGGTCGGGTGGTCTGGAAAGGTCCCGAGGCAGTAGCCCAGCATCCGGTTCCAGATGATACGGTGTTCGAACGCGTTCGTCACGGGAACACGGTGTTTGAAACCGTTGAATCGGCCGATGGCACGCCCATTCGACATCTGTTCCTCCCTATCCCTCGGCAGGGTCAGGTGCGGTACGTGCTGCATGCGGAAGCATCCATGCTCCTGTACCGAGAGACCCTCAAGGCTCTCCTGATCTTACTCACCGCTGGATCCGGGACCATCCTTCTCGTCGCGTGGATAGGCAGTGGATGGCTGGCCAAGAAAGTGCTGACGCCGATCGAGGTGTTGAGTACGAGCGCCGAAACGATGTCCGAAGCCGACCTGGGGAAACGATTAACTCTGGATTCACCCTATCAGGAATTCCGTCGACTCACCCAGGCGTTTAACTCCGTGATGGACCGGTTCCAACGGAGTGGTGAAAGTCAGCGAAGCTTTTGCGACATCGCCGCCCACGAAATGAAAACCCCCTTGACCATCCTGCAGGGTAACCTGGAGGTCGCGCTCCTGAAAGCCAGGACCTCTGAAGAATATCGCGAAGCCCTCATCAACAATCTTGAGCAGGTGGGACGACTCATCGCCCTGACGCGTTCCCTGTTGACCCTCGCGAAGTTTACGAGCGGCAAGCCTCCCGTTCACCTCGTGCCACTCGCCCTGGAACCCATGATCCAAGATATGGTGGAGGAACTGACTCTGCTAGCCGATGACCGCCGAATCACCTTGTCGTTTGAATCCCAATCGGTCCCACCCGTCCTCGGCGATGCACAGTGGCTCAAGCAAGCGCTGATCAATCTACTCGACAACGCGCTTCACTACACGCCATCTGGAGGAGCCGTGACTGTCCGCTTGCAGGCGGTCGGGGAAGGGGTTGCTGTGGCTGTGGAGGATACGGGCCATGGGATCGAGCCGGAACATCTGCCTCATCTCTTCGAGCGGTTTTATCGGACCGATTGGGCCCGGGCGAAGGATGCTGGTGGTACCGGACTTGGGCTGCCTATCGTCAAGGAAATCGCGGAAGCCCACGGCGGAACAATTTCGGTCACAAGCCAAGTCGACAAGGGCTCGGTCTTTACCCTGCGTTTGCCGGTCTCCACTCACCTGACGATTCCTGCCTAGCTCGCAAGAACTCCAAACTCCCGACGCTCTTTCATCTTCCTATGGTTGCCCAAGGCGCCGAGTCACATCGCTCGATGCGATCGCACACCGCGTGTGTCTTACGCAAGACGCTTCAGGATCATGAAGAATTCTTCATGATCCGTTCACGTTCCGTTCATCTGAGGCTATTACATTACGCAGTGTAAACCACGAGGTTCCGAATTCCATCTCGTGGATTTCGAGCAACCGGGATTCAACACCGACTCGGAGTAAGCCTCGCTTGAGGATGAGCGAGAAGAAAGGAAGGGTATCAATCATGGGCGATACCGTAATGTTAGCAATCTACTTTCCGCTAGTCATGGTGGGGATGGTGCTGGTGATTATGTGGGGCATGAGCGCCGCGGGGCCGCGTCGCAACGGATACGGCCAAGACGAGAGCGAGCGACTTCATACCCGTGAAGTGTGACGAGCACAGAGAACGCCGATGGTGCGTGGTCGAAAAGGGGAGGAGAGTTCTCGCCTTCGTCAACGACTGAGGCGCTCCGGCGCAGGACCGTCTCGCTTCTGGACGTAGGTCTCAGACACTGCGGGCTGGTTCACAGAGAGAGGAGAACTGGTCGTGATTCGATTAAGCGTGAAGCATTCTTCATCACGGGTTCATCGGCGATTCATGTTGGTGAGTTACCGTACCCTCGAGGGGAAGGCATTAAGACAGATACAAAGACTCCGCCCTTCTCTAGGAGTCGGAGAGCTCGCGTTCAACTGTACAGCACATCGATGGAGGGTGTTATGAGCAAGATACTTCGGTCTATGGCAGTGTTGGTACTCGCGTTCGTTGGCCTGGTGGGCTGTGACTACGAACCGCGAGCAGTCGGGGATACGAATCCAGCCCGTGTGGCGGAGATGAAGCAGACCCTTCGCGATCTCTGGGTCGGGCACATCTTTTGGGTTCGGCACGTCGTGTCGAATATCGCGACGAACGATCCGGCCGAACGGGATGCCGCAGAGAAGGAAGTCGTGGCTAATACGAAACAGATCGCCAGCACGATGACGCCGTTTTACGGTGAAGCCGCGTCACAGAAATTCTTCAGCCTGCTGGACAACAACATTGCCGCAGTTAGAGAATATTCGGAAGCCACCGTCGCGGGGAATAAGCGGCAGCAGGATGCCGCGCTTGCCCGCTTGGCGTCCAATGCCGACGACTTCGCTGTATTCCTCAACGGAGTCAATCCCTACCTGCCGAAAGACACCGTTCGGGCCCTGATCGCGGCGCATGGAGCCCACCATGTCCTCCAAATCAACCAGTACAAGGAAAAGGAATATGCGCACCTAGGGGCAACCTGGCCGATGATGCGACAACACGTCTATGTCATTGCGGATACTCTGACGGCGGCGTTGGTGCAGCAGTTTCCGAGCAAGTTTTCATGAGATGAAGAATTCTTCATATTCTGTTCATGGACACATCATGTGACAGGGTTACAGTCCCACCAATGGCTGAGGACACAGTGACGTTCTGAAGCCAAGAGCACGTCACAACACACCAACAACTGGGAGGCTGAATCATGGAACGGAGGATGGATTCAGGAGAAGCAATGCGAGACGGAACTGTGGCAGAAGGCGGTAGTAAACATGCCATGCGGCCCCTTCCTGCGAACGAGCAGTTCTGCACGAGATCCTGCGCTCGTTGCGGGGGGTTGCTCGTGAACGAGTGGTACTACGACTTGAATAACACCGGCGAACACAGCGTCGAGACCCTCCGCTGCGTGCAATGCGGACACCGTGTCGATCCCGTGATCTTGCAGAACCAAATCCGGCCGCCGGTCGAAAGCCAACAAGCACGGCAGGTGCGGCAACGGTATTCCACAAGCACAGGCCTGTTGAGGGAGCTCGTATGTTCCACAAGAACGGACCTAACACGAATGGGTACGAGATGAGGGTAAAGGAGGATGGAATGGAAAACGGAGCTGCACGAGGGAACGTGTGGTCGATTGTGCTGGCAGGCGGTGAGGGGGTGCGGACCAAGGAATTCATCCGGCGGTGGCTGGGCTACGAGAAACCGAAACAATACTGTACCTTCGTCGGCTCTCGCTCCATGTTCCAGCACACGCTCGACCGCGCGGCCAGACTGACCCCCTGGGAACGAGTGGTCGTGGTGGCAGCCCGGCACTATCAACATGAAGTCTGGCACCAGCTCGATCGCCGGCCGGCCAGTATGGTGCTGTTTCAGCCAAAGAACGTGGACACAGCGGCCGGCATTTTTCTGCCCCTCACGTATATCTTGGCGCGTGATCCACAGGCGACCGTGGTGATCTATCCATCGGATCATTTCATCTCCCCAGAAGGTGCATTTCTGTCGGCCGTGGATCAGGCGGTACGGGGAAGCAACGGGCTGGGAGGTCGGCCCGTTTTACTCGCAGCGAGACCGGACAGTCTGGAACTGGAGTATGGATGGATCAAGCCGGGACGATTTCTGGGTGGAACAGGGAAGGCTGCCATCCAAGCGGTAGAGACGTTCTTTGAAAAACCTGACGCGGCCACGGCTGACGAAGCCTGGGCCACCGGCAGCCTGTGGAATACGATGGTACTTGCTGCCAAAGGGAAAGAACTCTGGCGCTTGGGTTGGAAGTGCTTTCCCGAAATGATGTCACGCTTCGAACGGCTGAAGGGCACCATCGATACCGTCGAACAACTGAGCGTCATCGAGGCGATCTATGAAGCCATGCCGCATCGGAACTTCTCATCGCACTTGCTCCAGTGCGCGCCGGAGCGGCTTGCGGTCATGGAAATGAAGGATGTCATCTGGAGTGACTGGGGAAACCAGGAACGTATCCTGTCGGGCCTCGAGAAGCTCGGGAAACGGTCGGCGGTTGCGGAAGATCCACTCGCTTTCCTTTACGTGGGGTGATGGACTGATCGATACGTTACTTTGACAACTAACCTCAAACCCCTGATACCCTCTCGCTCAAGCATCGGCTGTTTGTGCTGGGAATGATTACGCACAAAGGCGACAAGACGAAGACCGCACGATCCGCTGGCTGCAGCCCAAAAACGTGCGTGGAGCAAGGCTATCAACTCTTTATAAAACTTCAGGATTAAATCGCGCCCCTAACACAAGAATTGGTTCGTAGCCATGCGCTCCGGGCTGAGCAAGTCGTGCAGGGCTTGAGTCTCATTGCCTTGCCGGACATTGGTGATTATGTGAAGTGGGAGCGAGCCAATTCGAGCGAAGCAGGAAGGAGAGCATGGAAGGGAAATATCTGGACGCGTCCACAATGTCAAGAGACTGAGGAACCCAGAGGACCCCAGAGAAATGAAGGGAACGGACTCTTAATCAGCGGACTCACATAGGCAGCCAATATGGCCAATTCCTCCTATGCTGCTCCCGGTTGTTGAAAAACTGATGTAGCTGAGCGACGACATCGTCAACTGAGCCATCAGCCGGTCTGATCGTGTCATGACCATGAACAGCTTGAGACCGTGAGAGAGCAATTTGCTGTGCTAATTTTGTGCTAAACCACAGCCGAAAAGACCAAAACAGATCGAACAGACTAGATAAGATCGAAATCTCGTAACGCCTTGTCTACCAAGAGAAAAACGGGAAACCAGAGTCAAAACAGGGAGTTCAAGAATACGCCTTAAGCAGCCTTCTAAGCTGAGGGTCGCTGGTTCGATTCCAGCCGGGCGCACCAGAAATAAACGACTTATGAAATACTAGGGAAAGACCCGATTGATAACTGTAGTGGAACGTAGTGAACTATATGGTAGGGGGCCATGTTTTGGCGGGGGTGAACGGTTGAACAGGAGGGTGAGGGATTGTTAGAGGAGAGGAGGGAGCGGACAAGGAGGGACCGTCATGACGAAGGCAGAAGCGACTGCCTTACGAGTGAAGCGAAAGCAGCAAGGGCATTCGTTACAATGTAAACATCGGCCCCTATCATTGGAAGAGGTTGACCTCAGGCATTCGACGGAACGTTATGACTGCATGGAGTGCGGGGAACCGGTTGCCCACAAAAACCCCCGATAATCCCTTTCACGGTGACCCGCTGAAAGGAGTCATCATGACGAGCTTGGATGATGTTGATCGCAAACTGAGCCAGGTCCTCAAAGAGATACAAACCATTCAAGTTGACCTGAAAAGCATCAAACGCGCCGTCAATGAGAGTCATGCCGCTGATGTTGGGATGGCTTCCATGACTGCGGAAGACATTGACATGAAACTCAACAAAATTCTAGAGCTGCTTGTACAGAGCTCGCATGGCTCGCGCCCCCCTCTACCAGGCCATGTAGAGGCTGTGTAGAAGAGCGTCGCCAATGTCAGAAGCTCTCACCAGAATTCTCGACTACGCGTGCGTCTTTTCAGAAAAGATTGACCGCTGCCGCACCACCCCAGTCAACGCCACCGACTGGGAAGACGCCTACAACAGGCTGAACCGGTTCAGGGAGCGTTACCTCCGCGAGAAATCCTACCTCGTCCCGCTGAAGCTCAGGCGCTTCGTAAGGTCTTTGAGGAGGAGACCTTCATCAAAGAGATGCTCGACATCCGACAAATAGGCGAGCATGCTCACAAACGCGGCGAGTCGGCCATCCGTTTAATGACTAATGCGCCAATACCCATCTGTGTCAAAACATCTCACTGGGATTTTTCAATGCACCCATCGTCAAGTTGCTCGAGGTTACAGGGCAGCTCCACTCCATCAATCATTTACAGAACCGCCCAAAAGCCGAGAACAGAATCCAGCGCGCACTCACTCGCGCTACAGAGAAACAGCCCTGAAGGCTAACCCCTGAGGAGTGAACCTCATGAAGATACGCATCAAGGTGAACCAGCCAGCCTGTGCCCATCGGGACCTCACATTGAAAGGGCGGTACCTGACATTGAAAGGCATTGACCTCAAGCGTTCTAGGGAACGCTATATCTGCAATGCGTGCGGGCAACCGATGATCCGCACTCTCAAAACGTCCGCGCCCTAGTAGTCAAGACACATGTAATGCGCGCCGATCAACCGGCCTCAGAGATATCATATACATGGTTCTATTACGGGATGCCCTTCTCAAATTGCTTCCTCAGGAAATATCGAATATCACAAATTGATTGCCTCTTAGGTTGGCAACTCGGGGATGGCTGTAACAAAAAGATCAAAAAGATAACCATCTTTAAACGGACGCTCCTCGCATTTAGATACAAACTCTACCGGGATTTCGAAAAATGATGAAGCCCCTTCCCCTGAGTAAGGGGACGTTAGTATATGAAAGTTTTTTTGACGAGTCAGATACTTTTCTATGTCCTCGTCAGAGGCATAACCAACATAGTAAACGATCCCATCATGCTTCTGAATCTCCAACGAGAATGTGTTGCCACGCTTCGCGCTAAGCGATACGACGCTGCACATTGAGAAGCCGTATATTCCATTCGGCAAATCCTGTATTTTTGTTCCATCTTCCCGTTCAGTAAGCGGTCTAAGTTGATGCGCTTGCCGAAGCTTCAGAACATCTTTGGGGGCAGCGTTTACATCCGGCATCTTTCCGACATCGCTCTGCGTGTTCTTTGCTTGATCGTCCCTACTCCAAATGTCGGCGAAGTTAATTGGAGAATTCCATCTGACAATGAGGTAAGCCAATATCACCAACCCAAGCGGCACAGTTAGCAGATACAGATACCACCGTTTCATGCCTGTTAGGATACGCCCAAGTTGTCCCTCAAGTAAAAAAGTAGCCCGCACGTTAGGTCTCGACCGCCGCAATGGGGGCATCTGATGCGTCCCGCCTCGCAGGGAAGAGCGGATCGGGCCTGAGGCCTCGCGCGCCCCAGCGTGCGTCAAATTCTCCTGGATACCATCTCGCACAGAGTGTTGTGCCCAACTTAAATTGTGGACAGGTGGCTTAGTCAGCTGGATGCAGAATCCCACTAAAACGATTGAAAACCCGTCGCAGCAGAAGACAGCCGAGGCCCATTCCACAGATTCACGAGCAAGTGTGCTCTGAATATATCAAGCTTGATAGCAGGAGATGGGGCTGCGTAGAATGAAGGGCGCCATTCTTCTAAGCTGAGGGTGGCTGGTTCGATTCCAGCCGGGCGCGCTATAGGGTTTCCTGTCCATGCGCTGGTTGCTTCGCCCTTCCCGTCTTGCGATCCTTGCTCTGGGCGTAGTGCTTCTCTACACGCTCGGTGGGTTTTTTCTCGTTCCTTATCTTATTAAGGCCTACGCGGTCCCTGCCATTGCCGAGAAGCTCAAGCGTCCGGTGCTGGTCAAAGAGGTGGGGCTGAATCCCTTTGCCCTTTCGCTTCGGGTGAAGGGCTTGGAAATTCGAGAGGCGGATCAGTCTGCCTTGATCGGGTTTGACGAGTTCTTCGTCAATTTTCAGGCAAGCTCCCTCATCCGTCGGGCCTATGTGTTCGATACCATTCGGCTCACGGTGCCCTATGTGTCCGCACGAGTATCCAAAGAAGGGCGCATGAATCTGGCGGAGCTTGTGCCGCCGGACGGTAGGTCACAACCGGACGCGCCGCCGCAGACCGAGAAGACCCCAGCCGAGATGCCTGCTATCGAGATTGGTCAGTTCGAGATCGCGCAAGGGATCATCGAATTTCGCGATGAATCGAAGCCAACGCCATACGTGCTCGATATCGTCCCGATTCATCTTGTGCTCAAGAATTTCCATACCAAACCGGGTGGTGACAATTCATATGCCTTCACCGCGGAGTTGGGCAAGGGCGAAACGCTCTCCTGGGCCGGCACCGTCTCGCTCGAACCGATTCGATCCTCCGGCACGGTTTCCCTCTCCGGCGTGAAGTTGCCCAGCCTGTGGCAATACCTCCATGATCGATTCCGCTTCGACGTCACCGATGGCACAGTCGTAGCCGATGCTAGGTACGCGCTTGATGCCGGCGCGACTCCCATCAAGCTTCAAATTTCACAGGCGAACGTCCAGATCGAGAAGCTCGCTCTCAGGGAAGATGGGAGCCTCGACCCGGTAATCACGATTCCGGTGCTGAGCATGGCGGGTGTCGACGTGGATCTCGCGACGCACGAGGTCACGGTTGGGAACATCGCAGTTGAGCGTGCATCGTTCACTGCCTGGTTGAATCCCGACGGCACGGTGAACTATCAGCAGATGTTTGCTCCTATGGACTCCGTCGAACCTCCGCCTGCTGCGAGCAACTCCTCACCGAAACCCAAAGACGACAAGCCGTGGGCAGTCTGGCTCAAGGAGGTCAAGCTGCAGGACCATGCGATTGATTTCGACGATCGCACCTTGCCCACTCCGGCCCATGTCGAGGTGCGGGCCTTGACCGTCAAGACCCACGACGTACGTATTCCGATCAAAGAAGCTCTGCCGATTGAAGTGGAGCTGCAGCTGAATGAAACCGGGACTATTCGTGTAAATGGATCGGTGCTGCCCAACCCGTTGCAGGCCGATGTCGCCCTGGTACTCAAAGACATTGCGATCAGACCGTTTCAGCCGTACCTTGAGAAATTTGTGCGTATCGATGTGCAGTCCGGCGCCGTCAATCTGGATGGGATGCTGCATCTGGCCGCCGAACATCCGAACGGTCCGCTCATGGCGTATGAAGGCAATGTCGGCGTCGAGGCATTGAGCGTGGGTGACCGCGATCAGGGTGACGAAGTGGCCTCGCTGCAAGCATTGTCCCTCAACACAGTTCGTGTGACCGTAGATCCAACCACAGCCTCGATTAAAGAGGTGGGCCTTCAGCAACCGGTGGCACATCTCGTCGTGCAGCCAGACGGCGGATTGAATCTTGGCAAGCTTGCCTCTGCGTCGCCGTCATCGGCCTCAGTGGATAAGAAGACCGTGGAGCCTCAGAAAGCCAAGCGCCCACCCGTTCCGGTGACGATCGGTATGGTGAAACTCGTCAAAGCGGCCATGACGTTTCGAGATGACTCCGTGCAACCTCCTGTCCGGACCGGGCTTTCAGATCTGACCGGTAGGATCAAGGGACTGTCGTCGAAGCAACTAGCCAGGGCGGACGTTGACCTCACCGGTCGAGTGGGTAAGGCGGCGCTGCTCAAGATCGCGGGGATCATCAATCCCCTGAGCGAAGATGCATTTACGGATCTCACGATTACCCTTGGGGGTATGGACTTGACTGCAGAAGGCCCCTACAGCGGCAAGTATGTGGGCTATGGATTGTCGAAGGGGAAGCTTTCGCTCGATTTGAAGTACAAGGTCTCCCGAAAACGACTTGAAGCGGAAAACAAAGTGGTGGTCGATCAACTGACGTTCGGGGAGAAGGTCAACAGTCCGGATGCGACTTCACTGCCCGTTAAGCTGGCTGTGGCGCTCTTGAAAGATCGCAAGGGACGAATCGACATCGATCTGCCTATTCGCGGCGACCTCAGAGATCCCGACTTCAAGTACGGCAAGGCGGTGGTCTCGACGTTGCTCAATCTGCTCACAAAGATTGTGGCGTCTCCGTTTACGCTGATGGGAAAGCTTATTCCTGGCGGCGGCGATGCAGAAGAGCTGCAGTATCTCGAATTTGATCCTGGAGCTGTCGCAGTTGTCGCGACAGAACTGAGGAAAATCGTAGCCATCGCGAAGGGGCTCGAGGAACGGCCTGGTTTGCGCCTGGAAGTCACCGGCACTGCCGATCCTGTTCGTGATCGACAGGTGCTTGCTCTTCAGAAGCTCAAAGCGCAACTGCTCGCCAGATGGCAGCAGGGGAAGGGCATATCAAAAGAGGTTGACCTGCCGATTGTTGAGGAGGAACGCGCGATTAAAGAACTCTTCGATCAACAGCGCAGCCGGCAGCCGGTGGCGACGCCGGCGGAGGGTGCGCAGCTCCCGTCGAAACCGCCTAAGATTGAGGAAATGCGGCAACAGCTCATTGCCGCCATGCCGGTTCCCGATTCGGATCTCCGCCTCCTGGCACAGCAACGGGCAGAACAGATGCGTGGACAATTAGTCGTGGATGGCAAGCTTGCCGACGAGCGTGTTTTTTTAACCGAAGTCGATCTGACCGCGTCGGATCACGAAAAGGTGAGAAGTCGATTGAATATTACGGCTGGTCAATAAGCCGCGGCTCCCCCCTTGCACTTCGTCTAGGAAGAAAGTAACGTGTTGCGATGAGCGATGTCGATTCATTGGTTTGAATAAAGGAGGTTACTATGGCATTACGACTAGGAGATGAGGCACCGAATTTTACGGCAGAGACGACCGAAGGGACCATCAACTTTCACGAGTGGTTAGGCAGTGGGTGGGGGATTCTCTTCTCGCACCCGAAAGATTATACCCCCGTCTGCACCACCGAGTTGGGGACCGTTGCCAAGATTACATCGGAGTTCAAGAAGCGAGGCGTGAAAGTCATCGCCATCAGTGTCGATCCGCTGGATTCGCACAAGGGCTGGATCAGTGATATCAATGAGACGCAAAAGACGACGATGAACTATCCGATCATCGCCGATCCTGACAAGAAGGTCGCGACCCTGTATGACATGATCCATCCGAACGCGATGGACAACATGACCGTCCGTTCAGTGTTCATCGTCGGACCGGATAAAAAGGTAAAGTTAACATTGACCTATCCTGCTTCATGTGGGAGGAATTTCGATGAACTTCTTCGAGTCATTGATTCGCTCCAATTGACCTCAAAGTTTAAAGTCGCTACGCCGGCCAACTGGAAGGACGGGGAGGATTGCATCATCACCCCGGCCGTGAACGACGCTGAAGCAAAGACGCTCTTTCCCAAGGGCTTCAAGACAGTGAAGCCCTACCTGCGCTATACCCCGCAGCCGAATAAGTAGCGAACGGTTTGACTGGCATTGAGGGCGGGAGTGGGCTTGACCTTTTCCCGCCCTTCGTGTTTCTAGCAGGATGCTGAAAAAGTCCGCCAGCTTGTCTTGTTCATTTGGTCTATTCGGTCTGTCTGGTTTGTTTAGTTGAATGAGACTAACCAGATGGACCAGACAGACCGGGCTTGTCCCAGACGTGCAGACCATCGAAATTCTGCTGCGCCGAAAAGGTTTTTTCTCAGGCTACTACACGAGCAGCAGGCCGGCGGCGCGAACCTTCTTCCAGGAGGTACTGTTGAGGAAGGTCTCGAACTCCCGAGTGGTACCGGGAAATGTGGTTTTCGTTTCCCGGAGCAGGGGGTAGGGCTTCGACCGGTTCTTTTGAGGTGTGGATCGGTGAATCAGATCGTCAAGCCATTGAGCCTGTTGGTCGGCGAGTGTGATGGCGTGATCGCTGGTACGCCCCGGCAGAATGAGTCTCGTTCTTCTTCCGACAGGTTCACAGACCGGTAACCCGCCCAGCCAGACGAACCGCCGTTCTGCCTTTGGGTCATCTTCAGTAATTCGGCCCTTGAGCAGACGAGCTACCCACCTGGAGGAGACCTGAGGGCTTGGCACGAAATGGTCGAACCACTGGCGGACGGCGAGTGTAAGTCCTCGCCCTTCGAGGTAATTGAGCATTGACCGTCGTAGCCCTTCACCGAGCCATTCCGGCGTTTTGCCTTGTTGATCCTCATGTAGAAAGTCATTCTCCGCAAAGCCTCGAAACTCTGGCCCGAGGATGCGCAATCCATGGGCAGCCGGCTTAAGCCCGATCGGGCTATGGGCTGTGGCGGTGAAACGATGCCAGAAGGCGGATTGAATCAGATTTGCCGCGAACAATTGCCGCACTCGTTCAAGTGAGTCGATCGTTTCTTGTACCGTCTCAGAGGGGCATCCGTACATGAGATAGGCATGAATCAGAATGCCTGCGTCTTGGAAGGCCGCTGCCACGAACGTAGTCTGATCGACGGTTATCCCTTTCTTGATCTTTTCCAGCAGACGGTCCGAGGCAGCTTCGAGTCCTGCCGTCACGGCGATGCAACCGGAGGCGGCCAGGAGGCGGCACAGGTCCGGTGCGAATGCCTCTTCAAAGCGGATATTGCCCCACCATGAAATGGTGATGCCTCGTTCCAGTAGGGCCAAGGCGAGGGATTTTAACGCAGCAGGAGGCGCAGCCTCGTCGACAAAATGAAACCCCCGGTGGCCCGTCTCGGCGATCAGTTGCTCGATCTGTTGGATGAGCCGGTCGGTCGGCGTCATTTCGTAGCGGCTGATGTAGTTAAGCCCGACATCACAAAACGTACACTGCTTCCAATAACAGCCGTGGGCTACTGTGAGTTTGTTCCAGTGGCCTTCAGACCAGAGACGATGCATCGGATTCGTGCTGTCTAAGATTGTTAGATAGTGATCCAAGGTCAGGCCGCTATAGGTCGGACAGCCGACCTCGGCCATGCTGAACTCCCGATCAGACGTATCATTCGCAAAAACCACTCGATCCTTTTCCCGATAGAACGTCCGGCAGAGTCGCGTGCGCGGTCTGGCCTCTGTCAGATGTTCGATCAACGAGAGCAGAGGCCGTTCCCCGTCGTCGAGTGTGACGTAATCGACGTAATCGAACACGCGGGGATCCGACAGACGTCGCAGCTCCGTGTTGGCATACCCACCGCCAAGGGCGACGGTCATGTCGGGTCGTTGGCTCTTGATCGAATGGGCAATACGAAACGCACCATAGAGGTTCCCGGGAAAGGGAACGGTCAGGCAGACGAGCGAAGGATTGAGGCGCTCGATATGCTCCCACAAGGATTCGAGCATGAATTGATCCGTCAGTGTCGGAGGGACGGCTACTGCTTCGATGATGGTCTCAAACGATGAGGCTGCGCGGGCGATATGTTCGGCATAGCGGCTTAGAGCAAAATGGGGAGACACGATCGCCTGAATCAGATCGGCCAGGTCTTCGAGATACAAGGTGGCGAACCGTTTAGCACGATCCTGCTGCGGCAAGGCACGTGATGAAGCAGCGCCCCCTCTGTGGCCACCAAATCGAGGGCCTTGGGGAAGAAATCCAGGACGGGCGAGTAGCAAGGCTAAGGAGGGATTGTGCCCTTGGAGGAATTCGATGACCGGCTCGATTGCATTCAGATAGGCCGGCTCGACCGCGAGCATCTGTCTGGCTTCACCCGGCAATTCATCATCGTGCTTGCGCACCTGCTCAAACACGGCCTGGAGCCCCGATCGACAAAAGAGCCTGAGCACCATTTCGATGCCGATGTCGGCTTGAGAGGCCTCGACCCCGCGGCCACGGAGAAACCCCGTGAGATAGGCGGTGGATGGATAGGGAGTATTCAGCTGGGTGAGCGGAGGGATGAGCAGCAGAACAGAGGGCGTCGGCATGCGCTCACATACCACACCTCTTTGAACGAATGCCAGGATCGCGGGTTATGACAATAGATAGGGGGAGGCTATTGGTATTCTTGGTGCTTCATGCGCTATTGTATGGCGATCATCTCAGTGGTCCCTAGAGTATGACGGCTCCCTACACCCTCTACAGCGACTTCAACTGTCCGTTCTGTTATGCGATGCACGAACGGCTGCACGAGATGAACTTGCTCGATCGCTGTGATTGGCGCGGTGTGCAGCATGCGCCGCAATTACCACGCCCCATGAAACCTTGGCAGGGTTCATTGGGCGCTGAACTCCGGCGTGAAGTGACATTCGTGCAGCGGCTGGCGCCAGGTTTGCCCATTGCGCTCCCTCCTGGTAAGCCCAATACGAGGCCGGCGATCGAACAAGCGACGGCACTTCTACGGCATGATCGATCACATGGGATGGCGTTTGTGCGTGAGACGTATCGGGCCTTGTGGTGTGAAGGCCGGGACATCTCAGATCCGGCGGTGCTCAGGCAACTGGTCGAGCAGGGAGGAGGCTCGCCGGAGAGTGCGGGTACGATCAATGACGAGAGTCGACAGGTGGCTCAAGAATGGGAAGCGGCCTGGCACGCAACAGGCCAGGCCGGGGTTCCCTTCATGATCTCGTCGGAGGGTGATCGTCTCGTCGGCTGCGTACCCCCAGAAGAGATCCGGCGATTCTTCGCCTAACAGGACTATGCTACGTCCAGAT
>Ga0207104_1146_pt1 | contig 17517 bp, 10 predicted proteins | sample Alteio_BWMinHeat_79_FD_153538 | JGI IMG/M metagenome (GOLD analysis project Ga0207104, IMG submission 153538) | Enriched cells from forest soil in Barre Woods Harvard Forest LTER site, Petersham, Massachusetts, United States -... | ecosystem: Environmental > Terrestrial > Soil > Temperate forest >...
ACGTGTATGTCGTTGCACAGCCAAAAGATTGATTTATAAACCCTATCAGGCAGTCTGCAAAATCAGCCTGTGAGTTTTGATACTCATGAAAGGCGCTCAGCGCCAATTGACGGTTTTCCACTTCAATCTGTTCGGCATAAAGAAGCTTGCCCAAGAATTCATTTATCTGTTCTCTCTTGAGTTCGTAGTGATAACTTAATACCCAAACAACTTCACACAGAATAACTAAATTGATGTGGAGCATTTGTTTTTGCTTGATCGCCAACTCCACTATTTTTTCTGCGCGAGTAAATTGCTTTTTGTCATCTTGCATGAGGTAACGAATGATGACATTAGTATCTAATCCAATCATGATAGCGCCTTGCTTGCACCTTTTTTGATCGCCTCATCCATCTCCGCTAAAGTGGCGGCCTTTCTTCCTTTCTTATGAAAAAAACCTTTAAGTGAGCGGAAATCACAAGTGCGAGAAGAAATAAGAACGGCTCCTTCATCGCTGATGATAAAGTCAATCTGATCTCCAGGACCGATTTTAAGCATGTCACGAATATCTTTAGGAATAGTGACTTGACCTTTGCTAGTAATTGTAGCCTTTCTTAACTGCATGTGATGACCTCTATAAATGAATCAATCATTCCTTACTTAGAGTAAGGAATATGATGTATTCATGCAAGGATTTATTTTGCTTAATTGCACCCTCCCCTATCAAGTTTGCTTGCTTCTTTAAAAAATAGCCAGTAAAGTTGCAATTTAACCTTTGGAAAAAGCTGGAATGAAACCGCCTGAGTGGGAAGCCATAGAAAAACTGTTCGACGATTTAATCGCTTTACAACACAAAAAAGTTTTAATGTGCGGCCGACAGATTATTCCCAATCTCACAACCGATGATCTACTGCAGCCTAATGATTTTTTGGAACTTGAACATCACCCCATGTTCCGGTATGAGGAGGGCGTTTTGGCGGGCGTCCAAACCGTCCAGATGGCGCTGCGCGCTTTGCATCAGGAAAAATTCAACAAATGACGCAATCTTCCAAATTGTGCATTGTCATTACAGGACCCTCTCTTGAAGAGGCGCTGCAACAGACAGCGCAGGCAAGCTCGTTGGCGGACATCGTGGAATTTCGCCTGGACCTTTTTCAATTTTCACAATTGAATCATTTAACCCAACTTCGTCAAAGCTCTTCTTTGCCCGTCATCTTCACTTTGCGTAGAGTCAAAGATGGCGGAAAATATTCCGAGAGCGAAGAAAAACGCATTGCCGTTATCAAAAAATTATTGCCGTTAACTCCCGATTATCTGGACTTGGAATGCGATGTTTCTTCGGTTTTTTTTGACGAAATGACGAATGCGGCTCCAAACATCCAGATTATTTGCTCTCTGCATGATTTCAACGCCTCTTGTAAGGATCTCGAATCCATTTTTCAAAAAATGCAAAAACGCTCCGCAAACCTGTACAAAATTGTCACGTCGGCCAAAAATCCTCTGGATGCGCTGCATATGCTGGCTTTTATTAAAAAGACTGCTCTGAAGGGAGAATGTTTAGCGGGCATGTGCGTAGGTGAACATGGTCAGCTCACGCGCGTGCTGGGGCCCATCTGTGGGAGCGCCTTGACTTATGCCGCCTTGGATGATGCAAGCCGGACAATGACTGGACAATTAAGCGCTCAGACCCTGTTGCAAACATACCACTATCGCAAGTTAAACGCCTCTACGCGCCTGTATGGGCTGATTGGCGACCCTGTCGAACAGAGTCCCAGTCACGACACCCATAATGCCGCCATTCGCCAATTGGATCTCAATGCCGTCTATGTCAAGGTCAAAACCGCAGACTGCGATCTCGCTGAAACATTAACGCTGCTGCGAAAATTGGGCTTTTGCGGCTTGAGCGTCACTATGCCTTTGAAAGAAACAATATTAAAGCATTGCACTGCGCAAAACCAAGCAATCGGAGCTGTGAACACTCTACTGTTTGAGAGCGAGAGCGGTGATGTCATTGGCTGCAATACCGACGGGAGCGGGGCCCTAGAAGCGATTCAACAAAAAATAGATGTGCGCGGCAAGAAAATCATCCTTCTAGGCGCAGGAGGCGTGGCCCAGGCCATTGCATATGAGCTCCACCATCACAAGGCGGAGCTAGTCATCTTAAACCGATGTCCGCTCAAAGCTGAACGACTAGCGATTCGCTATGGCGGCGTCGGCGGTCATTTGGAGAATTTCTCTTTCTTCGCTCAACAAGGATATGATCTGCTAATCAATTGCACTCCGGTGGGGATGTCCTCAAATCAAAATGCGCCTATCGACACTGAATATCTCGTTCCCGATCGCCTAGTGATGGAAACGATTATTCATCCTCGAGAAACTTTTCTCGTCGCTGAAGCAAAAAAAAGAGGGTGCCCAATCATTTATGGTTATGAGTTGTTTCACCATCAAGCTGCGCGACAATTCAGTGTTTGGTTTAATTAAAGATTATGCGTTTCTTGCATGCAAAGTTCGAGCGCCGCATCCCAAGCAGGCATCTTTAAGGAAAATGTTTCCGCTAATTTTGCATTGGAAAGCATCGAATACTTAGGCCGTTGTGCGGGCGTTGGGTATTCATTCGAAGGGATTCCCACAACTTCCGGAGCTTTAAAATCAGGCATGCGTCCGGCGATTTTAAAAATCTCTTCTGCAAAACGCCGCCACGTTGTTTGTCCGGATGCCGTCAAATTATATAATCCCCAGTTCTGAGCATTATGAGAACGATTCAATACATCCGCAGTCGCCTGAGCGATAAGACGGCTCCATGTAGGGGCCCCGACCTGATCATCAACGATTTTCAACTGGCTGCGCTCCTTAGCTAATTTGAGCATTGTCAGTAAAAAGTTTTTGCCGCGCGCTCCATACACCCAACTTGTGCGAAAAATAATCGAAAAACCACCCACGGCTTGGATCGCCTGATCGCCCGCCAGCTTAGTGCGGCCATAAACATTAAGCGGAGCGGGAACATCATCCTCGCGAAAAGGATGGCTTGCTTCACCATTGAAAACATAATCCGTGGAATAATGCACAAAAACGGCTTTTAAACGTTTCGCTTCTTCAGCCATAATGCCCGGAGCGATCCCGTTGACAGCCATGGCGATTTCGGGTTCGTTCTCCGCCTTATCTACAGCCGTATAGGCGGCGGCGTTGACAAGGATATCCGGTTTCACGTCTCGGATCATTTTGACAAGGGAGTCAGGATTGGAAAAATCAACTGTGTCCATATCAATGGCGACAACATTTCCCAACAAAGCCATTGTGCGTTGCAGCTCCCACCCCACCTGACCATATTTACCCGTAATAAGAATTTTCCTCATGCAAACAACGCCGCCTCTTTTAAGGTTTTTCCTTTACTGTCTTTTGCCGACAAACTGGGCTGGCCGCCAAGCGGCCACGCGATGGCTAATTCAGGGTCATCCCAACGGATGCAGCATTCGGAAGCTGGATCATAAAAATTAGTCGTCTTATAAAGAAAATCGGCCTCAGGCGATACAACCAAAAAGCCATGTGCAAACCCTGGAGGAATCCACAACATTCGTTTATTTTTTGCCGACAAGCATTCTCCTACCCATTTGCCGAACGTCGGAGAACGCTTGCGAATATCGACGGCGACATCAAACACCTCGCCGGAAACGACGCGCACCAATTTGCCTTGAGCGTTGTTGATTTGATAGTGCAATCCACGCAAAACATCTTTAACGGAATGCGAGTGGTTGTCTTGCACAAAATAATTTTTAACGCCCAACTTTTCAAGGAGCGTTTTTTGATTAAAACTTTCGAAGAAAAAACCGCGGTCATCGCCAAACACTTTTGGTTCGATAATTTTGACCTCTGAGATGGCTGTATCGATGATTTCCATTACAATCTCCGTTTCGAATCGCTGTTCGGCCATTCTAAACAAAGATCTGCAATTTTTCAATGCAAAGACGCGGAGTGCAAGAGATTGAAGAGAGTTAAGTGAAAAATTCAACGCAAAGACGCAAAGTCGCAAAGGGATTGAATCTATTACCGGTTTTAACAAGTAATTAGTATAGAAAAATAAAAATATTAATTTTATCTAACTTAACTACTTGTTGAAATCGGTAATAGATTCAATCCCTTTGCGTCTTTGCGTTGAATTTTTCACTTAACTCTCTTCAATCTCTTGCACTCCTCTCTTCATTCTTCATTCTTCAGCTACGGCAATGTCACCGTAATATAGGGACTTTCTATTCCCGCTGCATTCACAGACACAACCAAATAAACATGTGAAACCCACTTGCGACGCATATGGTCATCATATCCTGATGAGGAAGCAAGCGGAACATTCGCTATCAACTTGGAATCGCGATAGATGTTGTATCCCACGACAGATGGATCCGGACTAGGATCCCAGCGGAGTTGAACAATGCGATCCGCTTGCGATGAATGACGGTTTTTAAAAACAGAACCTCGCAAGTTGGTCGGAGGAGCAGGCGCAGTCACTGCAGGCGAAGGCGTCGCAGGAGGATTGATTACAGGCGCTGGAGCTGGCTGAGGAATGGGGGGAGAATCAACAACAGGCGGTTGCAAAGAGCCTGATCCATCTGTTAGATCATCCTTGGGCGTCGGGATTTCAACCGGCTGAACAGGAGTCAACGCCGATGATATGACGCCTGCAGCGGCTTGGACGGTTCCCTTTAAAGTGGAATTATTCCAAACGACAAGGATGTTGGAATTAACATCAACGCCAACTTGTGGAGCGATCACTGTTTCCAACGGAGGAGAAACAGCGTAAGGTTTTGACCAAACGCCTTCCGCCGCTAAGCATGTTGATATCTCCGCTTTTCCATTTGTCCAAACAACCGCCGCATTTCCATTTGGATCAAAAACCACTTGGGGAGCTGAGGCTCCCGCGGCGGAAAGATCGATCGGAGCGGACCAAGCGCCGCTTCCGCCAGTGAGCGTTGACAATTGAATCACTCCTCCACGCGAGTCGTTTTGCCACACGGCTGCGGCGTTTCCCAATGAATCCACTGCAATCTGAGGAGCGGACACTTGTTCCCCTTGCAGCGACAATGTCGATGCGGAAGACCAAGAGTTGTTCGACAAAATTGCAGCCTGAATCACCTGTTCCAATTGCCATACAGCCACAGCAAAGCCTCCAGGCCCTGCCGCAACTTGAGGAACGCTTGCGTTGCCGACGCCTGATAACTGCACAGAATCAGACCATCGCATGCCGCCAGCCTTTAAAATAGCCGCATAAATTTGTTTTTTTTTGTCTGAGTCAAGGAGTTCCCATACCGCTATGGCGTTATCCGCGCCATCGAGGACGATCTGCGGATTGCATGCTATTGTAAGGGCGGACACCGTGATGGGCGAAGACCAGTCATCTCCTTCAGAAGTTTGAAGAGCGCTTTGCAGCGATTCGTTAGGCCAAATTGCAATCGACCTCCCCGAGTCGTTTATGACAACCTTTGGAGTCTCTGAAGGGCCCAGCGCGGAAAGCATGGATCCCTGCGACCATGTTCCGGAGCCTATAACGGATTTCACTGCATGAATATCAGATAAAGGTCTGCAAAACAATGGATTGACAGAGTCTTGCCAAAGGTGTTGCCAGATCGCCACCGCCTGACCTTGAGCATTAACGGCGACAGCCGGATGAGACGCTGTATAAAATAACCGTGGAGAGAGCGTCGCCGAAGTCGACCATTCCCCTTTTTCCAAAGAAAAAGTCGCAGCTTGGATTCTATCGTGCATGCGATCAGTCCATATGACGACTCCGTCCCCGCCGGCATTCATCGCCAAGTTTGGGACATCCGCATTGTTTGTAGAAATAGTCACTGGCACGGACCAAGAACCCTCCGCGCTTGCATCGTTAAACATCAAGCAGACAAAGCAGATCGTTAATATGAAATGCCATCCATTATAGCCTTTTAGCTGCCTCACAGAGACCCCCTTCGTTTTCATGATTTTTTTATGTTAAACTGGTTGTTTGCTCGTTTTTGATATGGAAATGCACCGGATTTAATTGGGCTGCAGGCTTTGGATTCATGCCCGTCATCAAATAATTGCGGCCTCCATGAACTTGGAATTTAAAGCGCGATTCAGAATTCACCGCAGTAGCTTTTTGTTTGCGGAGTGTTTTTTTCCTTCCACCTTGATCCGCCGCATTCGGATTTTTAAGGGGGAATCGTCCTATTCTAGTTTGTTCTCCAGCATTGGACGTTTGAGATCCGGTGTTGGTCGCCTCTCCAGCATTGGACGTTTGAGATCCGGTGTTGGTCGCCTCTCCAGTATTGGATGTTTGAGATCCGGCGTTGGTCGCCTCTCCAGCATTGGATGTTTGAGATCCAGTGTTGATGACCTCTCCAGCATTGGATGTTTGAGAACCCGTATTGGTTGTTCCTCCAGAAGCGATTTGTTTTCCAGTGTTGGTTGTTTCTCCCGTGAGAATCGATTCTCCGGAAGCTGAAGCGGCGGCGGCTTGTCCCCCAGCGTTGGACGCCTGTGATCCAACACTCGCGGCAAGTTCTGCAATAGATTGTGCAGAGTCCGCTGCGAGATCCTCTACATACTCCTCTATATACTCTTCCTCTTCTTCCTGCACTTGAACGACTGGAGGAGCGTTTCGCGCTTGTAAGACGGCATAAAACTCAGATTGCGGACGCGCCTTATCAAAAATGACTTCAACCAGGGCAAGGCCGGCGACAATAACGCCTAAAGCGAGCAAATAGGGAGTCGCCGCGACGCTCCATACGATGCCAAAAGAGATCGTTACAATCGCCAAAGCATAATTGGCGATTTTGGCTACTTCAGCGCACGTTATCAACCACATCCTGGCGCGTTCCACTTTAAGTTGGTATTGAGCGGCGACCAGCGCTTCCGGAGTTGCAATCGTATATTTATGGCGCTGCAGTTCATCTTGCGCTCCTCCGCTTTGATATGTATCAATCGCAAATTTAATTTCACGCATTTCACTTACTTGCGAACTGATATTCGCCGCGCCATTGATTAATCCTCCAACGCAAAGCAAGGGAAATACTGACAGAGCGCTGCCGACAAGAGGAACGCTGCCAAGAGAAGCGACCAGCGAACGCAAATTGACCAAACTGGCAAGCTCCAGGCATGACGAAATGAAGGCGTAGACCCCCAACCAACGGATTGCGCATAATGAAATTCTAGCTAGAGCTTCGGACCAATGAGGGGTAGGGTCTTCCGTTGGAGTTGCGATTGCACGGCGCGTCACATGGATGGAATCCCATCCCCATGCTGCTACTGACGCTCCTCCCAAACCAAGATTCGCCCAATGAGCGCTGACAGGCAAAGGAATCAGAGAACCCATGAATCCAATAATAGAATGTGCAAAACGCACGATTTTAAGAATACAGTCAGAGTCCATCACAATACGAAGACCCACTCTTCCTGTGCTTCTAAGGGCATCCCATGCTGGCGATGGCGATGCAGCTATTGATGACGCTTGTGTGCTCATTGTTTTCCTCCTATATGACAAATTGGATGCAAGTTATGCATTGCTTCATACTATCTTTTTTTTGAATTTATTGCATATAGACTTTTTTTGTAGCGTAGACTTCAGTCTGCGCTTGTTTACGCAGGTTTTAACCTGCGTTTGTTTTTGCGGGTTTTAACCCGCAAAGACAGGGTGGCGCATAAAAGCTTTTGACATTGAAGTTAGGATGACTTGCGGATTAAACCGCAAAAACAAACGCAGGTTAAAACCTGCGTAAACAAGCGCAGACTGAAGTCTACGCTACAAGTTATTAGGACAAAGCTAGAATTTCTAGATTAATATTAATGCAATCTTGTCTAGCCGCATCGATTGAATCCGCTACAATCTTTTGATTCAACTCTAAGCCTTTACGGCGCTCATATAAAGCAAAAGAGGAAATATCTAATTGCTCCAGACGATCATCTACCTGCTGCAATTTCATGTTTAATCTACTGCGGTTTTCCGCCAAAATTTTCATTTCACCATCTTTTTGATTTATGAGCGCTTGGACAGGAGACGCTTCAGCAGTATTTGAAACATTGAGGCAGTCGTATAGAGCGCAGGAAGAGATATCCAATTGTTCCAAACGATCATCTACCAGCTGCAATTCCGCTTTTAATCTCTGACGGATTGCCGCAAGAGTTTCGGTTTCAGTCTGGTTCTCTTTTATAACGGTTGTTGTTAATTTGATTAACTCCCCTATACGTTCATGTTCTTTCAGCAGCCCTCTAATTCTCTCTTGTTTTTCCATAGACGCTTGTTCCAGCGCTGTCAAGCGACTTGGCGCTTCTTCATGGATAACCATCGGGCTAGTAATAATATTATTATATGCTTCTAGGTGAGGAGAAGCATTTCCTTGTGATACTGTTAACATAATATTTACCTCTATTCGTTTTATTTAGAATCTTGACAACCAGTACTAACTTCAACTTTAAAAAAGTTTGAAACGATTGTAAATACGCATCGAAAATTTATCAATAGACTTCTTTCAAAGCCGCATTTGGGTCAGGGCCTTTAACGTTTGAGCTTCTAAATCGGGAGGAGAAAGGATTTTTCCATGCAGAATTTTGCGAGTGACCGTCTCTTTCCCTTTAAGCTGTTCGATTGTCAGGGAAAGTTTTTCGATTTTCAACGAGAGGATGCTATGTTGAGAGGCGTAGATGCGCAAACGCGTCAAATGGTATAACCATTGGGCGGGTTCTGGCGGAGGACCAAAACGGTCTTTTAATTCCTCCCAAATGGCGTCCGCATCTTCCCAAACGAGAGCTTCGCCGAAACGTTGGTAAAACTCCATGCGCAGAGAGGCCTCGTTGACATACTCCTCCGGCAAACGGGCGTCGACATAGGCTTCCACTTTTACATCGCACAGATTTGCAGGAATTTTACCTTGGAAGGCTTGTACGGCGCGTTTGAGTAATTTACAATAAAGATAAAAGCCTATTGCAGCGACATTTCCCGATTGTTCGGTTCCCAGCAAATTGCCTGCCCCGCGAATTTCCAAGTCCCGCATCGCAACCTTCATGCCTCCGCCATATCCCGACGATTCAGCCAAAGCGCTAAGACGCTTCCGGGAAATCTCGGACAAACGATGGGGATTGCGAACGAGAAAATAGGCATAAGCTCGGCGGTTCCAACGCCCGGCGCGCCCGCGAAGCTGATATAAATCCGCCAAGCCGAAACGGTCTGCATTGTCGATTAAAATCGTATTTGCATTTGGGATATCGATCCCGTTCTCCACTATTGTCGTCGCCACCAAGATATCAACCAGACCATTTTTGAAGGCATGGAAGACCTGATCGAGTTCATTTGCATGCATTTGCCCATGCCCGACGGCGATGCGCGCTTGCGGCAATAATTTTTTCAATCGATCCGCCACATTATAAATCGTTTCAATTCTATTATGGATGAAAAACGCCTGACCATCGCGCGCAAGCTCGCGCAACAAAGCGTTTTTAATGACTTGATCGTGCGGTTCGGCGATGACCGTTGTGATGGGAAGACGATCCTGGGGCGGCGTATTGATTACAGACATTTCACGCACTTTGACAAGCGACATATAAAGAGTGCGTGGAATTGGAGTCGCCGACAGCGTTAAACAATCGACATTCAATTTAATTTTCTTTAAATGCTCCTTAGCTTTGACTCCAAAACGCTGCTCTTCATCAATAATGATAAGCCCCAAGTCTTTAAATTTGACATCGTCGCTGATGATGCGATGAGTGCCGATGACAATGTCTATTGTTCCAGCGGCGACCCTCTCCAAAGTTTCGCGAACCTCTTTGGCGGAGCGAAATCGCGACAGCACGCCGATATTGACAGCGAAATTACGCATGCGGTCTACGAAACTTTCATAGTGTTGCATTGCCAATACGGTAGTGGGAACAAGCACAGCGACCTGCTTACGCCCGTCGACGACGGCTTTAAAAGCGGAACGCATTGCGATTTCTGTTTTCCCATAACCGACATCTCCGCAGATAAGGCGATCCATCGATTCATCAGAGGCCATATCTTTTTTGACGGCGGCGATCGCTTCCAGCTGATCCTCCGTTTCCTCATAGGGAAAATCTTCTTCAAAAGCCCGCATATCAAGGCCATCTTCCGGATAGGAAAATCCCTGCTTAATGGCGCGACGCGCATAAAGATCCAATAAGTCTTTTGCGTAACCCAGGATTGCGCGTTCAGTATTGGCTCGGGTGCGTTTCCATTTGGAGCTGCCCAGCGTATGCATTTTAGGAAGCTCTTCATTCGACCCTACGTATTTGGTAATGAGGTGGGCCTGATTGATCGGCACATAAAGTTTAGCGTTATCGGCATATTCAATCTGGAAAAATTCGCTCATCACTCCATTGTGGTTTAAACGTTTTTCCAATCCTAGGAAGCAGCCGATTCCATTATTGAGGTGAACGATCATTTCACCGGGAGTCAGATCAAAAACTTCCGATTCGACCGTGTGATAAGCGCTGCGTTGTTTTTGACGCCGGATCTTATACCGTTGAGTGATTTCAGTAAGCGGCAAGATGATGACATTGGCTTCCGGCAAGACCAATCCTGTAGATAAGTATCCAATCTGATAGATTGTATGCCTTGGCGGATGAATCTGGGAATGTTGAAGTTTCTCCTGAAAATTCATTTTCTCCAGCTCTGTATCGCATAATACACACAGATGCATCTCACTTTTTGAAAGCTTTTGAAGCGACATCAAAATTTCCTGGCCCGATACGGACTGGTCATCGGGAATTTCCGGCAGCAAATAATTGCTGATCGGCACAAATGGATGCCGCCAATGGCGCGCCGTCAGATCGCGATTAAACATCTGGAAGGAGATGTGGTGAAGCGGAGCGTTTTCCGAATAAAAACCGCCTTTCAATTTATCCAACACGCGCACTTCGCTCAGTTCCTCAATAGGCTGCTGCGTGAGATAGATTTTTTGCAATGGCTGTATCTGATCTAGGAAATCTTCGATGCCGCTAAAAAGACTGGAAGGGCTGCCTCCGATATTGATCAGATTGGCGTAACGATCTTCGAGAGCAAGCAGGTCATCAAAAACAACAAGAGTTTGAGGGCCCAGATAATCCAAGATCGTGCCGGTTTGCGATGCCTGCTTTAACAGTTCCATCTCCAACGCCGGAGAAATCTCAAGGGCGTCCACAGGCAATACCGACTTTTGTCCAATGGGATCGTAGCTGCGCATCGACTCCAATTCATCCCCCCAAAATTCCAGTCGATAAGGGGAAGGAGTCGATACCGGAAAAATATCGATAATGCCGCCGCGCACCGCAAACTCACCTTTGTCTGAGGCGACCGGCTGGCGGCGATATCCCATGTCGGAGAGACGTTGAATCAGCGCATCGAAAGGGTGAGTGTCCCCAATGCGTAAAGATAAATACAACTCTTGAAAACGCTGTGGCAAGATCAACCGCTGCAAACAGGCTTGCAGTCCGGTTAAAATAATATGCGGTTGGCCGCCGGCCGAAATCTCGCGCAACGCTTTGTAACGGTCTCCAACAATATCGGGGCTGGGAGCGACCTGATCGGAAGGCAAAGTTTCCCAAGCGGGAAAATCAAGCACAGGACGATCTGTAAAGAAAGCGAAGTCATGAAATAGACGCACCTCTTCTTGGCTGGCTCCCGTCAAAATCAATATATGCTTGCCCGTGGCTTGCTGTGCAATGGAGGCGATCAACGCTTTCGGCGAATTCCAGAGTCCCTCCGCCAGCACGGAGCTCTGTTCCTGCAGAACATGTTGCAAGGCCTGCACTTTCTCGCTATTCAGCAATTTTTCAAGCATGCTTGCTCTGGGCTAGGGTGTTAATTTAGACTTTTTTTTAACCCTTCTTTCGCGCAGCGTGTGGAGTGCGTGCGACTTGTCGCCGCTTTGGTAGACCTCGACTTGTCGAGGTCGAAGCGTGAATCTAAAACATCTAGAAGCTAGCTTAACGTTAACCCGGAAAGCGTTTTGCTATCGACAATATGACCTATTCAACGTTCAAAATGCCAGCTTTTAAATATTTTAGATTTACGCTTCGACCTCGACAAGTCGAGGTCTACCAAAGCGGCGACAAGTCGCACGCACTCCATACGCTGCGCGATTTTTTTATTATCTTTTCGTGCAGCGTGTGGGGAAATTATGTGAAAAATTTAGTCAAAAAAAACACACAAAATCAACACCCTAATGACTTTCGAACCACATCGAAGGCTTCATCGATTTTTTGCGGAGCCTTTCCGCCGGCTTGAGCTTGATTCGCTTTGCCGCCGCCGCTTCCCTCTATAATGGGAGCGATTGACTGAACAATATTTTGGGCTTTGATTCCCTTATGCACGAGATCGTCGCTCACTCTGACAAGAACATGACAGCGATCCTGAATGGCGGTCGCCAGCACAAGGACGCCTGATGGCAGTCTAGCGGCGATTTCATCGGCGTATAGACGCAGGTCTTCGGCCGGCGCGGTTAATTTAACAAATAGGACAGGCGTATGATTGATTGTTTCAACCTGAGCTAAAAAAGCGGTGATTTGGCCGCTCATCTGTCCTTTTTTTGCGAGCTTTAGTTCTTGCATGAGCTGCACGTTTTCTTCCAATAATTTTTCGACCCGTTCAGGCAGCTTTGGAACTTGCGTTTTCAGCATTCCGGCAAGCTCGCTAAGGGCGTCTTCGCTTTGTCTGCTAAAAGCTTCCGCTTCCTCACCCGTAACAGCTTCAATTCGACGCATGCCCGCTGCGATGCCGCTCTCTTTAGCAATGCGAAACAATCCAATGTTTCCTAGCGATTGCACATGGGCGCCGCCGCATAATTCTTTGGAAAAATCGATGTCGACGACACGCACTTGATTTCCATATTTCTCGCCAAAAAACTGTTTAATATCGCGCCGTTTTTGAGCCTCTTCATAGGATATCTCATACGCTTTTACAGCCCTATTCTCACGTATTCTTGCATTGACCAAGTCTTCAATTTTTCGCAGTTCATCGGGTGTAAGAGCTTTATGATGGCTGAAATCAAAACGCAATCGATGAGAATCAACGACAGAGCCCGCCTGCTTGACATGTTCTCCCAATACATGATGGAGCGCCCAATGCAATAAATGCGTCGCTGTATGATTGTTGGCGATTTTTTGACGCCGCTGTTGATTAATGGCGGCTGTAAGGAAGTCGCCTACATGCAAAGATCCTTGCTCCAGCTTGCCAATATGCGCGATCACCCCCTTGTAAGGGGCTTGGCAATCCACGACCTGAAACCGTTGATCGGTTCCTGTTAAAATTCCGGTGTCGCCTACCTGTCCGCCCATCTCCGCATAGAACGGGGTTTGATCCAAAACAACCATGCCTTCCTGGCCACTCAGCATCTCATCGACCAGATCGCCATCAACCACCAAAGCGGCCACTTTCCCTGAGGCCGCATTATGCGTATAGCCGAGGAAGCCGCTAGGGCCATGCTTTTCAATATAATTTGCAAAGATGTTTTCCGCAGCGGTCTGCTGCACGGTTTTTTGCGTGCTTCGCGAACGCTCTTTCGCCTCTTGTTCCAGCAATTGGCAGCGCGCTTCATCTACAGTCAAATCCGCATCTTTTGCGATTAATAAAATTTCTTCGAAAGGCAAGCCATATGTGTCTTTCAGTTTAAATGCATCATCGCCGCTTATTTGTTTATTATGAATTTGAGCTCGCTCAATAATTTGATTCAACATGTTGCCGCCGCGACGCAAGGTGCGGAAAAAAGCCTCTTCTTCGCGAGTAAGAATCTCAGCGATGCGGGCCTGTCCCTTATCCAATTCCGGATAGTCATCTCCCATAGTCGCTATTAAGCTAGGCAACGCCTTCGCAAGAAACGGCTCCTCCATTCCCAAAAAAGTTCGGCCATATCGCACTGCACGGCGCAGCACCTTGCGGAGCACATAGCCTCGATCCACATTGCTCGGCTGCACTCCATCTGCAATGGCGAACGCCAAACAGCGCAAATGGTCTGCGATTACGCGAAAGGCCGGAGCCCTCACATGATCGGAGTTGTCATATTTCACTCCGGAAATCTGTTCGATTTGCGCGATTAAACTGCGCAGCACATCCGTTTCAAAGACGCTGTCCACTCCCATTTTTAAACTTACCACTCGTTCCAAGCCAACGCCTGTGTCGATGGATGGCTTAGGCAAGGGCTCCATGACGCCGGCGGCTGTCCGATTATACTGCATGAAGACCAGATTCCAAAATTCTAGAAAACGCTCGCCGCTGACATCTTGACTGGGCGTTTGAGCGTTTCCGAACGCCGCGCCGCGATCGTACAACAATTCGGAACAGGGACCGCACGGCCCTACGTCTCCCATGCTCCAAAAATTGTCTTTTTCATCAAAACGCGTAATTTTTTTCGCAGGCACGTAATGCGTCCAGAGTTCAAACGCCTCGTCATCTTCACGAAAAACCGTCGGCCAGATGCGGTCCGCTTCAAAACCAAATATTTGCGTAGAGACCTCCCATGCAAAACGGATCGCCTCAGCCTTAAAGTAGTCTCCAAATGAAAAATTGCCTAACATCTCGAAAAACGTGAGGTGACGGGTAGTATGTCCAACATTGTCAAGATCGTTATGTTTTCCGCCTGCGCGAATGCATTTCTGACTGGTTGCGGCGCGCTTATAATCACGAACGCTTCTTCCTAAAAAAACGTCTTTGAATTGGTTCATGCCTGCATTGTTGAAAAGCAAAGTAGGATCATCATGCGGCGCCACCGGCGAAGACGCAATAACGGCATGCTGTCGCTCTTTGAAATATTGAAGAAACTGGCGACGGGTGTCTCGGGTCTGCATAATATATCCTGGTGGGGTAAACGATTGCCTTCTCGCGCCCCTGCCGGGGCGCAACGCTGAATACGTTCACCCCGGGTTCCGCTTCGCTTTACCCGGGGCTAATCACGCTACCCCCTGCCGGGGGAAAGGCAACAAGTCTAGTTTAACTTTGCTTCATCCCTCTCATTCCCCCGGCAGGGGGTAGCGTGATTAGCCCCGGGTTAGGGTGTGTTAATTTTGATGCCATTTTGGCAAAGAAAAATCACATGGGATTCGATTATCGAAAGTGACCCCATATTATAATATTGGGTCACTTTCGATAATCGAATCGCATGGATTTTTCAAAGCCAAAATGGCATCAAAATTAACACCCTAGCCCCGGGTAAAGCGAAGCGGAACCCGGGGTAAACGTATTCAGCGTTGCGCCCCGGCAGGGGCGCAAGAAGGCAATCGTTTATCCAAAATTCGTGCTTTCTCAGGGGCGCGTGCGATGAGAGAGGTCCTCCTTAGGTCCTTCGAATTTGCTTCCAGGATTATACAGGGCTCCAACGACGCTTGTCCAGCGATAAATTATGATGGGCTAAGGAAGGTAGCCAGGGCGTCCCGCCCTGCTTTGTAGGCAGAAAAACATTGAAGATAATACACGCGATCAGGGCGGGACGCCCTGGCTACCTTCCATTATGCAGAGCTCGTATTCGCTAAGATAGTCATGAAGTTTCTTTGGAAATATATTTTTTAAAAAAACTGCGAGGGAATCCTGAAACTGTCCATCCGGTCTAAAGATGTTGGATAATTCAAAGGATGGCAGCATTCTCTTTACTTTCTTAAAATACTCAAAAATTTGCGGCTTTGCAATCTCTTGTTTTTCTGCGTTTATAATGCAATAATCCATTAAAGAGACAAAATCAATTAGGCGACTTTTGAAATTCGGCAGCTCAGAATAAAAATTTTCTGCAATAATTTGCAACTGTTCATCAGTTGCATTTTGCATAAAAATTTTGATGTAGTCCATCCCTGTATCATCTTTAGCAATCACAAAAAGCCACTTGTATAGATCTTGCAAATGTTCGGGATTTTCGTTCCATTCAAACATAAATGCAAAATACGCTGTCTTGAATTCATTTTTGACTAGACAGTTATGTTCTTGAAAGATATTCCAAGCGAGTTCTTGCAATTCTTGTCGTTGAACGTTAGACATATCCGACTTAGGCCCATTACTAACAAGCCAGGACGCTAGGAAGGTTTCATATTGCTGTTTTAAATTCACGTATATTGCAGTTTCAGCAGGAAATTTTTCATCGGGAGACAACTCGTCAAATCGCTTTTTAAATTCCTTAAAAGCGCTCAATACTGGTTCAATTTCACCGTGCTTACCCAGTTGCAGCATCTCATATTTGGAAAAATATTGGTGGAGACTGTCCCTACATGCATCCTCTATCCAACTGGATGAATCCGCTATCCAATTGCAATACTCCTGAAAGAGTTCATTCGATGAAACAGCGTTTTCCAACGCCGAGGGCGGCAACATTTTTTTTGCTTTTCTGATATATTCAAAGATTTGCAGCTCGGTTGTTTTGCGAACGATATGATAGTCCAGCCATTCCAACAGATTTCTTAAAACTTCTTTTTCGGAAATTCTTATATAATAGCAACCCTCAGGTTCTGTGCAAAGACCTTTGGCAATAATCTCCAACTGCTTATCAGTTAAATTTTGCATGATCATATCGTATTGTGTAATACGATGGTCTCTATTTGATTTCGCCCAACAAAATAAGTCTAACAGTTGCGCAGGGTTTTCATTCTGCTCAAACAAAAATGGAAGCAACGCATCATTGAATTCTTCGTTTTTAATTGTTTGAATCACACGATCATGTTTTGTGATGGTTTTAAAAAGTAGATTTTGCAATTCACATCGCTTATCGTCAGACACTTTCCGTTTAGGGTAAGTATTGTCTATGTTACTTTTATGATTTATCCAAGATTGTAGAAAAACTCCAAATTGCTTTTGTAGCATGTTACGTGTTGCAAAATTAAATTTTTCACCATGGGCTGCTTCATCCAATTGTTCGTTAAATGTTTTACAAATTATGCAAGCCAGTTCAATATTTTGTGAAGCATAGCCGGCAAGATCTCGGAGAAAAGCATCGTCCATTTGATGCAACGACGGCAATAAAATCAAATCTAACTTCTTCCAGATTTTTACTAACTCCTGAAATTTATCGCGATCGGCAGGCCCTTTAAATGCATTGGCGTCAAAAACCCGCATACTGCTGAAGTCCATGACGGAATCAACATCTAAAGGAGTGGAACTGGATGTATTCTCGACTGTATGATGAGAATGAGAATCCGCATCTACTGAACTCAGGATTTCAGTAGACGCATTGCTTTTTTTACCCTCTATCTTTTGTGGAAAAACTGTTGATGTTTTCTCGATTGTTTCCGGGTTTATTTTCTTTTTAGAGTTGTTATTTTCTTCTATTATATTCAATGCTTCGTTGCCTGGCTCATAAAGGCTGATGCTGTATTTCGAGAGTTGGATCAAACGGCCAATTTTATAGATGGCGGCAATGCAAAGAACGACTATAGTGACTGTTAGGAAAACCCTCCAAGCGATTTGCGATGAGCTCAAAGCATGGTCATCTCTGGAAACTTGGAGCTGATTATTTTTTATTGAAATGATTTTATAACTTCTTCCACGGTACTCAAAAAAGCTATCTAGATAACGTCCAACCTTGCAGGCTGATTTATTTGAATGATGTATTGGAG
>Ga0207104_1147_pt1 | contig 17397 bp, 18 predicted proteins | sample Alteio_BWMinHeat_79_FD_153538 | JGI IMG/M metagenome (GOLD analysis project Ga0207104, IMG submission 153538) | Enriched cells from forest soil in Barre Woods Harvard Forest LTER site, Petersham, Massachusetts, United States -... | ecosystem: Environmental > Terrestrial > Soil > Temperate forest >...
TCTTCCCCTCGCGCCCAATGCATCGGTCTGGCAGGACATCCTGGCTCAGGCTGTTACCGGCGAAACCCTGGCCGCGATGAACTACGCGTCGCTGGCGGAGATTTGCGACGATCCGGCGGAGATTGCCGATGCGCTGGAGCACGCGGAGGGCGAGCGCGGACACGCCGCGGACTTTACCGCTGAGGGCCGGCTGTTGGGCCTCGAGGTGACCAACAATGTTGGCGCGCGGCACTGGAAACGGCTGCGCGAGGCGTTCGTGCGCTGCATCGCGGAGCGGGATTTTATCGGCTGCCTGATTGTGCAGGAGATCATGCTGGAGTCGTTCGCGGTGGCAAGCTACGCGCGCGTGGGGAAGGTGGCGCCTGGCAGCCTGGGCAGGACGTTTGCAGTGATTGCAGCGCAGGAAGAAGAGCACATCGACCACGCGATGGAGATTCTGAGGACTGAGCGGGAGCGGGATCGGCAGGCCTTCGACGCCAAGGTTTATCGGCTGCATCTTGAAGTGATGACCGTGCTGGCGAATATGCTGGCCAAGGACTGCAGCGACGGCCACTGCGAGGTGTGCCACGGGAGCTGCGTGAAGCCGTCATTGCCGCACGTGAGCCTGAGCGCGGCCGAGCTTCGGGGCGCATCGCTGCAACAGTATTTGAAGTCGCTTGACATGCTGGGGCTGCCCGGGGAGGTCACACTCGCATGGGTGACTCAGTTGCCTGTTTAGTAAGGGATGGCCGGAATCCGCCGGTGGATTTTGCACTGATCGGGCACCAGGATAGCTGGAAGGCCGCTCACGATGTGGTGGCTTTCCTCCGTGGGCCGGCGTATCCGCCTCTTCCTCCAGACGAGATTCGGGACATTCTGCCTTGGATTCCTCCGCGGCCGGTTTGCCATGTTGAAGTGGGATCGCCTGTGGGCGCAAGGGCGCGGGGACTCTACATTGATTCGTTCATTCCGCCCGACTGCCTTGACGCCGCTCACACGCACGACAACATGGCGCGTGTGCGGGGCGCGGCGGCGTGCGCGATCAAGGCTGGGGCGGGGATTGTGAGCCTGGGGGGATTCAGCTCCATCCTCATCGAAGGCAATTTCGAGCATTTGGGGGAACGGCGCCAGACCGTGTTTACGACAGGGAACACGCTCACGGTTGGCTTTATTGTGCAGGGCGTGAAGCGCAGGTGCGCGCTGGAGGGCCGGAGCCTGCGCGACGCGACGCTGCTGATTGTGGGAGCAAGCGGAGATGTGGGTTCCGGTTGCGCACGCTGCCTGGCGCCGCTGGTAAAGCGCGTGCTGCTGAATGCGCGTAACGTGGAGCGGCTGCGGATGCTGGCAGCCGATCTGCGGGCGGGTGGCGTCGAGGTGGAGATGGCGACGGATCTGCGGCAATTCTCAACCGAGGCGGACGTGGTGATCTGTGCGGCGAGCCTGGCGTCGCCTTCGCTGCTGCTGGGCCGGATTGCGCCTGACGCGCTGGTTTGCGATGCGGGGTACCCCAAGAACCTGTCTCCCATTGCGGAGATGTGTGGGGCAACTGTTTTCTTTGGCGGTTTGGGCCAGGTTTCGGGCGGGCTGCGATTCTCGCCGGACCTGCGCGGGGTTTTGAATCTGCACCCCTTCCCGGACGTGGTGCACGGATGCCTGCTGGAGGGGATGGCGCTGGCGTTGGAACGTCGGTTCGAGCCGTTTTCGCAGGGGCGGGGGCACATCACTTCAGATCGGGTAGCCGAGATTGAGCGGATTGCGGCGAGGCACGGCATCCATCTTGCGCCGCTCTACAACGCCGAAGGACCGCTGGAGCCCGGACACGTCGAGCCAGCATTTGGTGAGCCTGGACTTGGCGAGCCTGGACTTGCCGAACTTGGGCCGGCCGAGTCCGGACTTGCATGCCACCCGGTACTGCTGCCACGATGCGCCGCAGCAACCATCCACGTTTCCGCGTGACAACTCCCCTCCGCGACCGCCAATCATAAGAATTGTTAACGCGTTCCCGAGGCGCACCCATTGTGCGAGACTTGGGACCGTAGGCTGTCTGCGGCATGAACACTTCGCACGTCAAGGAACCGGAAGCGCAGGAGCGAACCAAGCAGCTGTCGTTGCTGCTGGTGGACGACGACGCCGAACTGTGCGGGATGATGCGAGAGTTCTTTGCCCAGACCGGGCATCGTTTGGAGTGCGCTTACAACGGCCGCGAGGGCCTGACATGCGCTTTGAACGGAGCCCACGACCTGGTGATCCTGGATGTTATGCTGCCTGTTCTTGACGGCTTTGGCGTGCTCACGCAACTGCGCCGGCGCAAGTCTGTGCCGGTGATCATGCTCACGGCGCGGGTACAGCAGCAGGATCGCATTCAGGGTCTGGATGCCGGTGCCGACGACTATCTGCCCAAGCCCTTCGATCCCGACGAGTTGCTGGCGCGCATTCGAGCAGTGTTGCGGCGCACGGAAGCCAAGATTCCCGCCGCCGCGGGTGCTCTCAGCATTGGCGCTATCCGCTTGAATCCTTCCACCCGCGAAGCGTGGAGTGCGGGTGTGCTGGTAGACCTGACGGAGATGGAGTTCGATTTGCTGGAGATGCTGATCCGCGCAGCCGGCCGGGTGGTGTCGCGCGAAGAGATAACGGCGGCGCTGTTTGAGCGCGAGGCCACGCCCTACGACCGTTTCCTCGACGTGCACATAAGCCATCTGCGCAAAAAGCTGGAAAACGGACCCAGGCTCATCCGCACCGTGCGTGGCGTAGGCTATGTCTTTGCAGGAGCGAACTGACCGTGCGGCTGCGATCTCTCTTCTTCGGAACCCTGCTCTCCATGCTGGCCATCCTGGTGTTGTCGTTCCTGGTGTTTCAGGCCATCGCCAACCGCCTGCAAAGGTTGACCATCGATCCGACGTTCGAGCGCTTCGACGAGCTGCAACTGGAGAGCTTGCGGGCTGCATATGAGAGCGGCGGCGCAAGGGCTTTGAGCGCCTACCAGGACCGGCTGAACCACATCTTCAAGGGCTCGCACTACCTGCTCGACGCCAACGGTATCGATCTCGTAACCGGAGAAGATCGCTCCAATCTGCTGCCCCCGGCGCCGGCCACCAAGTCGCGATTGCGGCCGCGTGGGTACTGGCTTCTCACGCATCGTTCGCAGGACGGCAAATACTGGTTTGCGGCGGTGGGGCTCTCAAACCGGCCGCGCATCTGGACGTTTCTTCCCTACTACTTCCTCGTCATCGGAGCCACGGCCGCACTGGTCTGGCTGGCCACCGTGGGCGTGGTAATTCCCATTCGCAGGATCGCGAACTCGATCGCGGCCTTCGGGCAGGGCAACCTCTCGGTGCGGGTCAAAACCAACCGGCCCGACGAAATCGGCCAGCTGGGGCGCTCATTCAACCAGATGGCCGAGCGCCTCGAGCGCCTGATCGTGAGCGAACGCAGGCTGCTGGGCGACATTTCGCACGAGCTGCGATCTCCCCTCGCGCGATTGAAGTTCGCCGTGAAGCTGGCGCGCACCTCGCAGGACAGCCAGGCGGCTATCAACCGCATCGAGAAAGATATCGACCGCATCGCTTCACTGGTTTCTGACATTGTCGAGATCACTTTTGTCGAAGGCGATCCCGCGCTCCGCGGCGCTGAAACACTGCAAATTACAGAGATTGTGGATGAGGTGGTGCGCGACTGCGCCATGGAAGCGGAGGCTCGCGGCTGCCGGATCCAGTTCGTGGGCTGTGTCGAGGGACAAGTGATGGGCAGCCGAGAGCTGTTGCGGCGTGCAATTGAAAACGTGTTGCGCAATGCGGTGCGCTATTCGCCTGAAGGCTCAACCATCCTCGTGTACTTGTCAGAGAAAGAGGAATCGGCGGTCATCGTGGTTCGCGATCACGGCCCAGGCGTACCCGATGAAATGCTGGGGCGCATCTTCGATCCGTTCTTCCGCGTGGAAGAGGCTCGCAACACCAATGGCGGCGGCTCGGGGCTTGGCTTGTCGATAGCCATGCGCGCGGTGCAGGCACACCACGGTTCAATTGCGGCGGAGAATGCGTCGCCGGGACTGCGCGTGAGTCTCGCCATTCCTCTCATCAACGTGCCAGTCTTGAAGTGAGAGCAAGCTCGATGAGCGTGATTCCGATCACGCTGTGGCGCGCAAAACCCGCGTGAATATTCGCGATTTACATTTCTTAAGCTTCATTCTTGACAGTCGTGCGTTGTAATCGTCCTAATGCCTCCCTCCACGGGGAGAAATCATCGAGGCATTCGAGGAGATACTCGTGAAGCGTCTTTCTTATTGCGCACTGATTCTCGCCCTCTTGTCTGTCCCTGCTTTCGCGGCAAAGAACTCGAAGTCCGTGAATTTCCCAGAAGCGGTTACCGTGGGAAGCACACAGCTGCCAGCCGGCGATTACAACGTAACCTGGGACGGAACCGGGTCGAACGTGCAGGTGACCATCGAGCAGAAGAGTGCTATGCACCCCGCCACCGCAACCGTGACCGCCAAGGTCGTAGAGGAAAAGCACGACCGCAACGGATACACGCTGAACAGCAAGGGCGGCGTGAACACCCTCGAGACCTTGACGTTCAGCAAGTTCAGCGTGGACCTGTCCGGCACCCCCGCCTCAGGCCAATAAGCCTGGTGACGGCAAGCCTGTTTCTTGGGCAGGCGGGAGCGGGCCACACGACCTGGCACACACAATAGAGGTTCCGCGCCATCTGCCCTCCCCCCTTTCTCACTCTGTGAGCCTTCCGATCCCTTCCCCGGTTCATCCGGGGAGGGGTTATTTTTCTCGGATCTGTCTATGTCACAACCTGCCGGCGACTAGCCGCCACAACCGTTCCGGCGACGGGCCGCAAGATCCGGCATCCCCGGGTTTGGAAATGGTCCCGTTTCCCTGTATACTGAGAGTTCGGCAAGCCCGGGGTGGTGTGTCTTCTTGAGCTCCTCCCAGCTGGCCAGTCCCCGAGTGGAATCAACCGTGGGATGGCCGGGCGGACGGTAACGAGTCGCCTTGAGTGATGGCTGCAGCCGGAGCATCCACAGAGGATTTGGACACCAAAGGATTTGGAGCAGAGTCATGGCACAGGTTTGTGATGTTTGCGGCAAAGGCCCGCAGTTCGGCAACAACATTTCTCACGCGCACAACGTGTCGCGCCGGCGCTGGAACGTCAACCTGCAGGCCGTCAAGGCCCTGGTCAACGGAAATGCGAAGCGTATTCGCGTATGCACCAGCTGCATCAAGGCCGGCAAAATCGCCAAGGCGTAACCGGCGCTTTCATTTTCAGCGAACAGACCCCGTCTTCGGACGGGGTTTTTTCGTGGCCGCGCGTTGCCGTGAGAGGACCAGCCCCGACGCAGTGGGCCTCGATGCAATAGGCCTCGATGCAGTAGGATGGCGTGGATTCATCAGGAGAGTCCCCATGGATCGTAGAAGGTTTGCGCAAACGCTAGCCACCGCGGCCCTGGCAGCCGCCGCGCCCGGTCTTCCCGCGGCTGCCAAGAGCGAGCCGATCAAGCTGCCCGAGCCGCCTGAGGCCACGCAGGGGGAAACCCCATTTCCGCTGTCGGTGATGCTCTGGACGGTATTCAACGGTCTGCCCTTCGAGCAGCGCCTGGCGAAGGTGGCAGAAGCCGGGTACAAAAACGTTCAACTGGTGGGCGAGTACGGCAAGTGGTCCGACGCCGACTTCGAAGGCGCAAATGCTGCGCGCCAACGCCTGGGGATCCGTTTCGACGCCACCGCGGGGCTGAAGCATGGCGTGGGCGATCCCGCGGTCCGCGATGCCTTCCTGGCTGAGTTGGAGCAGGCGCTGGTTCCCATGAAGACGCTCGACTGCCCCGCGATGATTGTGCTCTCCGGCAATGTGGTGGAGGGGCTCTCACACAAGCAGCAGCACGAGAGCTGCATTGACGGGCTCAAGCGCGCAGTCGCGCTGGTTGAAGGCAAGCAGCTTGCAGGCGAGCCGGTGCGCCTGCTGCTGGAGTGCATCGATCCGGAGGAGAATCCGCGCTACTTTCTGCAGTCCGCTGCGGAGGCTATTGAGATCGTGCGCGCTGTGAACCATCCGCAGGTGCAGTTTCTTTACGACATGTTCCACGAGCAGATCGCCGAAGGAAACCTGATTGAAAAGCTCGAGAAGAACATCGATCTGATCGGTCTGATTCACGTAGCCGACGTGCCCGGGCGGCATGAGCCGGGGACCGGCGAGATCAACTACGACAACGTCTATCGCAAGTTGGCGGAGCTGAAGTACCAGCACGTGGTGGCCATGGAGTTCAAACCGATTGGCGATCCCGTGGCGGCGTTGAAAAAGGCGCGCGAAGGCGTGCGGGCGGCCTTGCGCGGGTGACGGAATCGGCGCAAGGCAGGTGTGGGTTCGGCGCTTCGCTACTCGCCGCGCAACGCGCGCATGGGCTCGATGGATGCCGCACGAAGCGCAGGTAGTGCTGAAGCCGCGACAGCCAGCAGCAAAACGCTGACCGCGGACGCGGCCATCACCAGCGGATCGAACGGGCTCACGCCGAACAGCATCGATCGCAGCAACCCTGAAGCCGCCGCCGCGCCTCCCAGGCCGATGACGCACCCAATCACCGCGAGCTTCGCGCCGGACTGCATGACCAGCCCCATGATGGCCCCGCGCTGCGAGCCGAGCGCCATTCGGATCGCCATCTCCTGCACCCGCGCGGCTACTGAAAACGCGATCACGCTGTAGATGCCCAGCACCGCCAGCACCACCGCGGCAAACGCGAAGCTGCCGATGAGCACGGTGTTAAAGCGCCGCGGCGCCTCGCTCTGTGCCACCGCCTGTTCCATAGTCTGCACCTGCGTAAGCGGCAGCAAGGGATCGATGGACCGCACCGTCGCACGCATGGCATTCTCCATCTGTTCCGGCGGCAGCGAAGACCGCAGCACGATGAATCCGCCGTTGCCGTTCAAGTCGGTTGGGGAAGCAAGAACGCCGGCATCGTCCTCCGCCTGGTCGACCGGGATGTAGTACTGCTCTCTCGATGGTTCATCGGGCGAGGTCAGCTTGGTATCGGCCACTTCGCCAATCACGTAAATCCACGGCGTCTGCATCTCCATCGTGCCAATCCGCAAACGCTTCCCGATCGGGTCCTGGCCCGGCCAGAAGTGTTCCGCCATACGGTGATTCACAACCAGGGCCAGCTGCGAGCCGTGGCGGTCGGCATCCGTGAACAGTCGGCCGCGCAGCAGCGGAATCCCCATAGCCGGAAAGTAGTTTCCCTGCACGTAAGAGACCGCGGCAAGATTCATGTCCGCGCCCTTGGGCGGCGTGTATCCATCCACCACAAAGGTCTGGTTGTTGTTGTTTCCTCCGGCCGGCAGTTGAGTTGCCATCCCCGTGGCCGTTACCCCTGGCAACGCGTTCAACCGGCTGAGTAATTCGCGATTGAAGGTATCGACCTGCGACTGCTTCTCGTACTGCTTCTGCGGCATCCCATACGCCGCCGTGGTGACGTGCTGCGGCTGGTATCCGAGATCGACCGAGCGCATCTTCTCAAAGCTGCGCAACAGCAGGAACGACGCCGTAAGCAACATCAACGCAATGGCAATCTCCGCCACCACCAGCGTCGATCGCAGACGCGCATGGCCGCCGCCTTCCGATCCACTTCTGCCGCCTTCTTTCAAGTTGGCGTTTACATTCGTGCGTAGCGCGGCAAAGGCTGGCGCCAGCCCGCACACCAGGCCGGTGACCACTCCTAGCGCGAGCGCGAATCCAACCACTTGCCAGTTCAGGCCAATCTCGCTGATGCGCGGCAGGCTCTCGGGCAGCATGCTCTTGCCCACACGGAGAGCCACCGCGGCCGCGATCAGGCCAACCGCGCCGCCGCTCACGCTTAGTACCAGGCTCTCCAGAATTGCCTGGCGTAGCAGAGCCCCGGCACGCGCGCCGAGCGCCAGCCGAACCGCAACCTCCCGCTGCCGCCGAATAGCCCGGACCAGCATCAAGCCCGCGAGGTTGACGCAGGCGATCAGCAGCACCACTCCCACCGCCAGAAACAGCGTGCGCAGAAGCGGCTGAGCCTGCTCAGTGGTTTCTATTTGCAGCGGCCGAACCACCGCGCTGATGCGAAGGTTCGCCATCATCGCGGGGTAGTTGCGCATGATCTCCTGGGCCACTGTCTCGGCATCGCTTTGTGCCTGCTTGGCGGAGACGCCCTGCTTGAGCCGCCCCACCATCGAGTAGCTCCAGTTGGCGGCGGACCCCGGCGTCAACTCAGCGGGCGTAAAGCTCATGGGCACCCACAGCTCCGAGCGGTTCAGCTGGCCGGTAATCAACGGAAACTCGAAATTGCGCGGCATCACGCCAATCACTTCGTAAGGCTTGCGATCGAGCAGAAGCTTGGCGCCGAGGATCTTCGCGTCGCTATGAAACCGGTTCACCCAGGTTGAATAACTCAATACCGCCACCTGCTGGTTGTGCTCATCCTCGTCGGCGGTGAAAATTCGCCCCAGCAGCGGATTCACGCCGAGCGCCGGGAAAACTCCAGCCGTCAATCGCGACGCATTCACCTGCGCCGGCTCGCCATTACCGGAAAGCTCGAATCCGGCGCCCTGGTAGCCGCCGAGCGAGGTAAAGCCGTGAGTCTGCCGCGTGTACGCCTTGATGTCCGGCACGGTGACGCCAACTTCATTATTCCCGGCTCCGAAGCTGACGCCAGCCAGCTTGTCGGAGAGCACCACCAGCTGTCCGGAGTCAGGGAACGGCAAGGGCCGCAGCAGGACGGCTTCCACAATCGAGAAGATCGCCGTGGTGGCGCCAATGCCGAACGCCAGCATCAGCACGGCAGTAATGGAAAAACCCGGTGACTTGGCCAACTGCCGCATGACAAAGCGAAGATCAGAGAGCGACTTCTGCATAGGGATCTCCTCTGGAGGTTCAGGCTACAAAATCGGGAGCACTTACCCGGCCAAACGAACGGCCATTAAGGCCTCTGGAATCAGCGCCACAACTACAAATCCGTGGTTGCGGTTCCGCCCGCGTTGTTCAATCGCGAAATCCCTGTCCGCAATCGAACACACGCTAATTCGTCCGTGGTTGGAAATACGGAACCACTGCCGGCGAAGTTCAATGATCCTCGTTCGGGGAACGCCGTCGAGCGACGGCGCGGCGCTAATGCAGGGTTGCCAGTTCCAGCTCCTGCCGGGTGTAGCGCGGCGTGATGTGTTGAGAGCAGTTCCAGTCAAACCCAACGACATCGAGAACGAAGATCCGCTCGATGCGAGCGCCAGGCTCGACGATGAGTTTCGACTCGATTGCCGGATCTTGCGCGGGTTCCAGGATGCGAGTGTGGCCTATTATTTTCAGCCGAGTACGGCCCGGATAGTCCATCAGGAAGATAGCGAATCGGTCGTTCCCGATCAGGTTGCCGGTGGTGATGTATTGCTTGTTGCCCGCGTAATCCGCGAATGCCAGCTTGTTTTCGTCGAGAACGGCCAGCAACCCCAATGGTCCGCCGCGATGCTGAATATAAGGCCAGCCGTCAGGGGTAACAGTGGCGATGTAAAAGCTGTCGCGCAGGGCGATGAAATCGGTCTCGTCGGGGCCAAGCGACTGCTCGCCGATGCCGGCCGCCGTCATCCGCTCGTAGGTGGCTCGCGATCCGTGGCGCTGCTGGAGCTGCTTAACGGGATCGGAGAACAGGGTTTTTGCAAAGGAATGCGGCACGCGCTTGCTCCTTCTCGACTGACTTGCTTCCCGAAGAGATACCCGGGGGGCCGGGAAAGTTTCACGATACCCCGGATAGCGGAGAGGGGCTGTGATCCAGCTCGCATCCAGAAATGGCCAGCCCCGGCAGGGAATCTTCCCGGCCGGGGCTGTCGTTTACTGCTCAGAATTTCGGCAAAAGGACCTGTAAGCCGAATTCTGTCGTGTGCGGTCATTCCTCTAGGCGCCGCGTTGCCGCGGACACTCATCAGCGACCTACCCGGAGGTTTCGGCAATTCCGGAGCCGCCTGAACGCATCGGGCCGATGCGCAGCGCCGCCTGGCTCCAAGCGGCAGCTTCCCTCCCTATTTGGTCTTGCTCCATGTGGGGTTTACCCTGCCCCCGCCCTCACGGACGGAGCGGTGCGCTCTTACCGCACCATTTCACCCTTACCTCAGCAGGAGTCCTTGCCGGACGGGCGAACCCTTCCGGGGGCTCCGGATGCCCTGCTCCCGGTGCAATAAACGCGTCGTATACGATGTATCGTGTACGACGCATCGCATGCGAAGGGAACAGGGGTAGCCGAGGCGGTATCTTTTCTGTGGCACTGGCCGTCCGCGGACCTTGAAGTCCGCGTCCCGGACGTTATCCGGCACACTGCCCTGCGGAGTTCGGACTTTCCTCCCCCGGCGTCCGCCGAAGCGGGGCCGGCAGCGACCGCCCGGTCCTCCTGCCAGCGTCTAGTTTACCGCGACAGGCACTCCTGCTTCCGGTCAGTCCGAGCTGGGCGTCTCCGAGAGGACCTGCTGAACAGTTGCTTGCAATTTCGGTATATCCTGTTCCACGGTGTCCCAGATCATCGGAAGGCTCACAGAGAAATAGCCGTGCGCCACCCTGTTCCTCATTCCGTAAATATGGGCGAATGGAATCGAGGGATGGTGCATCGCGATCTCGGGATCAGCCTCAAGCAGGTTGTTGGAGGCTTCTCCGATAATTTCGATGTTGCGTATGACCCCATCCTGAACGAGCGAATCGGCAAGGAATTGTTCCCTGGTGATTCGATGGGTATAGCGTAGGATCTTGTCGGTCGCCTCAAGGATATGAACAAGAAAGTCTCGTGGGCCAAGATCGCTCTTGTTCACAGGGACACCGCCTCCGCGAGAACCTTTCCCCGAAATCGGGGGTGCAATTCGTCGGCGGTACGCAAATCGACCTTGACCCCCGCGGCGGCAGCCAAATTTGCCTGCAGACGCTCCATCGTGAGGAGGCTGGCTCGCGGCGCGGGATCCACCAGGATGTCCAGGTCGCTGTCTTCCTCGTCTTCGCCGCGGGCCACGCTGCCGAACACACGGGGGTTCTTCATGCCCGCTTCAATCACCAGCCGGCGGATTGTCTCGCGATGGATCGGCAGCGCCTCGGATGGCCGCATGATTCGCCTACTCCCTGCATCAGTTTACCGCCGTTCCGCCTCCGTATCGAGCTGGATGCCGACCGGCCTGAGAAACTGTGCATCCGGGTAACTTGTATGGCAATCTACAACCTGCAGCCCAACCCGCTTTCCCGATCCACTCACCAGCGTTCCGGGCTGTCGTCCACTCAAACCAAGGAGAACTCGATGAAGATTGTTGTTTTGATCGCCCGCATCCTGCTTGGCCTGGTGTTTCTGGTGTTCGGCGCGAACAAGATCTACCAGTTCATGCCGTCAGGCCCGATGCCAACCGGGGTCGCCGGGCAGTTCGTGGGCGCCCTCTTCGCCACCAAATACATCGTGGCCGTGGGACTGTTTGAAGCGGTGGGCGGCCTCCTGCTTCTCTTCAATCGCTATGTCCCGCTCGGGCTCTGCCTTCTCATCCCCATCATCGTCAACATTCTGCTCACCGACATCCTGGTGACCCACAACGGGTTGCCGATTGGGAGCGTGGTGGCGATTATGTGGATTATTGTTTACGTGAGCGTCCGGTCTCATTTCAAAGGCATTTACGTCGCGCGTTCCGCCTAATAAGCCCACCCTGTGGTTTGGGCTCCCGCGCGACCCTACAATTGAGACAGAGTGATGATTCAGTACCTCTATCTCGGGCGGGTGGATTACGGCGAGGCGTTGCGGCTGCAGGAAGAGTTGGTGGAACTCCGCCGCGAAGATCGCATCGGCAACGTGTTGCTGTTGCTGGAGCATCCGCCGGTTCTGACGCTGGGCCGGCACGCGAATCGGGCCAACGTGCTGGCATCGGACGAGTTGCTGGCGTCGCGCGGCGTGACCCTGCACCAAATCAACCGCGGCGGCGACGTGACCTACCACGGACCGGGGCAGCTGGTGGGATACCCCATCTTCGACCTGCGCAGTATGGAACGGCCTGGCGGCGGCCGCATGGGTCCGGTGGATTTCGTTCGCCAGATGGAAGAGGCGCTGATCCGGCTGTGTGGAGTTTTTGGCGTGCGTGCGGGGCGGATCGCGGCGCTGACCGGCGTGTGGGTGGCCAACGAAGGCAGCACGCTTGAGTCCGGCGCCCGAAAAATTGGCGCCATCGGCATTCACGTGTCGCGCGGCATCACATCGCATGGGTTCGCCTTCAACGTGACGACGGACCTGCGCGACTTCTCCCTCATCAACCCCTGCGGCTTCACCGATAAGCCTGTAACCAGCCTGGAGCGCGAGGTGCCGAACCCGGCGGAGCTGCCCGATCTGGAAACTATCGCCAACCATGCGGCTCGGCAGTTCGGCAATGTGTTCAAGGAGCCCATGCTGGCGGTTGAGAGCCTGGACGCTCTGCGGAAAGCTGCCTCAACCAGGCCGAGACGAAAAGATCCGACGCCGGTCAGCCATGCCTTTCCGGCCGAGGACACGCCGCTCCAGGTCCCCGGGGAGATCAAGCGCTTGCGAGGCGAGAGCCTCCATCCCGAGCGCGCCTGAGCATCTTAACCTGATGCGCGGACGACGCTGTCACCTCTCGGCGAGCGGCGCACGGCGACATTTATAATCCGGCAGGACCCAGGCAGCTTGCTGCGTCCCGTAACGCGGAGAAAAATCTTCATGCCGACTGACGTGATCATGCCCCAGATGGGCGAATCGATCTTCGAGGGCACCATTACCAAGTGGCTGAAGAAGGCCGGAGACGCCGTCGAGAAGGACGAACCGCTCTTCGAAATCTCGACCGACAAGGTGGACGCCGAGATCCCCTCTCCGGTGGCGGGAGTGCTCCAGGAGATCAAAGTTTTCGAAGGCGAGACCGTTCAGATCAATACCGTGGTGGCAGTGGTGGCAGAAGGTTCCGCCGAACAGACGTCTGCTCCCAAGGCTTCCCCGAAGAATCAGTCCCCTGCCCGGCAAGAATCGCCAACTCCAGCACAGATGGCGCCGAAGGCGCAGTCAGCTCCACCGCAGGTGGCGCGGGTGGTGGTGGATGTGGTGATGCCGCAGATGGGGGAGTCGATCTTCGAGGGCACCATCACCAAGTGGCTGAAGAAGGCGGGAGACACGGTGCAGAAGGACGAGCCGCTGTTCGAGATCTCCACCGACAAGGTGGATGCGGAGATTCCGTCGCCAGTCACCGGCGTGCTCACTGAAGTAAACGTCGGAGAAGGCGAAACGGTTGAGATCAACACGGTGGTCGCGGTAATCGCCACCGCCGTCTCCGGTGAGGCCGGCGGCGCCTCCGCCACAAAGGCGGTAGAGCAACCGGATGGCAGCCCGGCCACGGCGCCCTCACCAACACCCGCGGCCACGCCGGGAACGTCTGCGCAGCCAACCCACGCGCCACAGGCGCAGCTGGCCCCACCGCAGGTGGCGCAGGTGGCGGTCAGGTCGTCGCCGCTGGTGCGGCGCATGGCAAGGGAACACGAGCTTGATCTGCGCAGGATTGCAGGGTCGGGGTCGAGCGGTCGCATCACCAAAGACGACGTTTTGCTCTATATGAAAAATGGCGGTGCGGCCGCGGCTTCAATGACGCGAACGGCCGATCAGCCGATACCCGCGCTGCCAGCGCAGTTAGCCCCACCGCAGGTGGCGGGGGACAGGTTGGAGCCCATGAGCCGCATGCGCGGCATCATTGCGCAGCGCATGGCGGAGAGCCGCCGGACCAGCCCGCATGCTTACACGATTTACAAAGTGGACATGACGAGCGTGGTGCGCCTGCGCGAGCGGTCCAAGGCGAGTTTTGAGCAGCGCAGCGGCGTGAAGCTCACTTACATGCCGTTTATTGCTGCGGCGGCCGTCGAAGCGCTGCGCCGGTTCCCCATCGTGAACGCGTCGCTTGAAGGCAATGCAGTGCGCTACCACGGGAACATTCACCTGGGCGTGGCGGTGGCGCTGGAGTGGGGATTGATTGTGCCGGTGATCCGGGAGGCGGAGCGGCGCAGTTTCCGCGATCTGGCCGCGGCCATTGCCGATTTGGCGGAGCGGGCGCGCACCAAAAAGCTAAAGCCGGAAGAGGCCTCGGGCTCGACATTTACGCTGACAAACTCCGGCGTGTTCGGCGGCGAGTATGGCACGCCGATCATCAACCAGCCGGAGTCGGCCATCCTGGCCATCGGCGGCCTGCGCAAGGAACCCGTGGTGCTGACCGATGCTGAAGGCAACGATTCGATCGCCATCCGCTCAATGCAGCAATACTGCCTGGGGTTCGATCACCGCACAATCGACGGCGCCGATGCGGGCAAATTCATGACAGCCTTCAAAGACGCGCTGGAGAATTGGAACAGCCCCATCGAGTAACTTCGCGCTGCCAGCGCAGCTGACCCCGCCGCAGGTGGCGCACCAGTTTCGAGTCGAAGTGCATCCCACTCTTAGTTGCGACGCGAGGTAGCGCTTGAAGAACTGGCAAAAGATTCTCATCCCCTTCGTCATCACGTTCCTCATCGGCGGCATTTATCTGTTCATCGTGTTCATGAACCGCCGCAACCCGGGCGTGAGTAAGCAGGCCGAGCAGCCCTTGACGGTTGACCAGGTGGCCATCGTCCGCATGGAGTTCCCGCAGCATTTTGAGGATGTGAAGGACCTGGAAGGAAAGAGCCTGTGGATGAAAAGCGGCTACTCGATGCCCTTCTATCCCTATGCTGGCGGCCGGGTGGAATTCAACAAGCAGGTGGCCTTGATTCCACCTGACCAGCAACTCGATGTAAAAAAGGTGATCAAGGCCGCTGCGCCCGCGTCAGTTCACGACAACATTGAACACGGCGATCGGCAGGCGATGGTGGTGTTTTCCTTGCCCGGCGAGAAGAACCTGTTTGCGACACCGGTGGGCTTTATGAGCGGCCCGATTGAGGAGCACTATTACGACGACATGCTCTTTTACTACGATGATCCGCACAAGATCTATTCAAATTGGTCGAAGGAGATGTGGAGCGCCATCGATAGCCACCAGGTGAAGCCCGGTATGAGCGAGTTACAGACGCGCACCGCAATTGGCATGCGCGCGCAGCCCGACGGCCAGATAGAAGGCAGCCGCACGGTCGACTACGACGTGAACGGTAAGCACATCGTAGTTACCTATCGGAACGACAAGGCGACTTCGATTCAGGACAAGTAACAAGACACTTACTTCATCAGACTTAATGCTGCGCCGAGGATATCTTCGAGATCCCCAAACCTGGTTTGGTAATCGCTCAAACTGCGGCGAATTACTTCCCTGGCCTCATCGCGGCCATAAGTGGCTGCAATCTCGCAACCGCTTGTTTGCGCACCGGGCGCTTGCTTGTAAGTGAGAAAGTAATGGCTTAGCCGGTTAAGCAAAGGTGCCGGAGCTTCTGATATGTCGGTCCAGGAACCGTAAGTGGCGTCTTCCTTCAGAACTCCGATGATCTTGTCGTCCGCTTCGTTCTGGTCAAGCATTCGAAACCCGCCAATGGGTACGCACTCTACGAGCACGTTTCCATGTTGGACCGGACGATCAGTCAAGACACAGATGTCGAGGGGATCGGCGTCTCCTTCGAGAGCCCGGCCGGTCTTTGCCGACGAGTACGCGGCCACGCCTTCGCCGCAAAACGTCTGCGGAATAAATCCATAGAGGGCGGGGCAAATGTTCGAGTACTTTTGGGGACGATCGACTTTCAGATACCCGGACACCTTCTCGATTTCGTATTTGTGGGTGTCGGACGGGACAACCTCAATGAAACATTGAACAAGGTCGGGCGCGTGTTCTCCAGGGGAGACTCCGTGCCAGGGATGGGCCTTGAACAACACGCCGAGCAACTTCCACAATGGCTGTACCGCTTCTTTCACGCAAACCAACCTTCAAAAAAATTGAAATGAGTCCCGCACGGACGTGTGGCACCGCCGCTAACGGCACATGATCTCATTTTTTGGGGCCTGTCGCAAGGGGAATAGGGGGCGCACGAGGGTTGGTCCGCGAACAAGGTCTGCATGAATGGAGAGACTGACCGGCCTTCGCGATTCTATCTGGTAAGCGATCTGTTGCGAATGATAGGTCGTAAGTTAGGTGAGATAGCGGCTGCTGATTTTCTCGAAGCTAAAATAGGTGCCGGCGGGAGCCTGGTCGTGGCTCGCCGCCGGGTTACTTCTACGACTGATTGGATTGTGTCTATTCGCGGTTTATGTTGTCGCGGTCCACCTCGTCGTCGGAGCGCTTCCTGTCGCGAGTAGCATCGTTCGCGGCGTCCTTGAGGTTACCCCAGGCTTTCTCAACCTTACCTTTCACCTGTTGCGCTGCGCCTTCTGCCTGAGTCTTCGTGTCTCCGGTCCATTCGCCAACCTTACGCTTGGCACGGCCTGCCGCATCATCGATTGTGCCCTTCACATCGTCTTTGTTCATCAAGCCACCTCCGTGGTTTCTGTTGCTCACGACCCCAGATAGTCAAGGCCGCGGTTAGTTTGCCAAAGGTTGAGACACACAGGAAGGCCGGCAATGCCCTCCCTTGTGCAATGTCCCTTCATCGATGACGTCCTAGATAACTGGCCGTCGTCCCGAGATCAACTGAAGTATCAGCACAACGATCGCTGCCACCAGCAGCAGATGAATGAACCCTCCAAGTGTGTATGTGCTCACCAAGCCCACGAGCCACAAAACCAGGAGGATCACAAAGATGGTCCAGAGCATTCCATTTACCTCCTGAGGCCTATGCCTCGCCTCAATCCAGATGGCTTGGATTCGTGACCAGGAGCGGATGGTTGTTCGCCAGGTAGAAGGAAGGCAATGAGGGGGCGCCAACCGCGAAGATACGAATCAGCAAATCACTGGCGTAACACCCATTTAGGAGTTCACCCGCATCTAATTTCGTCAGCAGGTTGGATTTATTGCACCCGACTTAGCAGCGGCATGACTTGGCAAGTTAGAGCCGCAAAGGAGGGAAGATGCTACTGATCATTCTTTTGATTATCCTGATCTTTGGATTTGGATACGGCGGCTATCGCGCGGGGCCGGGATGGGGATATTAAGGCGGCGGAGGGCTTAGCCTGATTTTGGTGATTGTGCTGATTCTTCTGCTGTTGAAGGTCATTTGACGCACTAGACCGCATGGAACCTCCGCCACAGCGTATTGGATCGGCCATCTGGGCGCGCCGTGCGATACACTGCAACCCGGTGGAGGTTTGCTAGTCATTGCGTCTGCGCGACGTCGTTTCCTTTACATTGACGGTCTGTCTCAGTTGTCCTGTCGCCGTGTTTGCGCAACAGGCGCCGTCCAAGACGGCTCCGCAGCAGCCTTCGCAGCCTCAACCGCCATCGCAGCCGCAGCAGCCGCCCGCCAAGCCCGACAAGGGCGGAATGAGCGGCATTGCAGGCGGGCTCGGCGCGGCCCCGCAATACGACG
>Ga0207104_1149_pt1 | contig 17167 bp, 15 predicted proteins | sample Alteio_BWMinHeat_79_FD_153538 | JGI IMG/M metagenome (GOLD analysis project Ga0207104, IMG submission 153538) | Enriched cells from forest soil in Barre Woods Harvard Forest LTER site, Petersham, Massachusetts, United States -... | ecosystem: Environmental > Terrestrial > Soil > Temperate forest >...
TCAATGGTGGTTTTGGCGATTTTCTAGCCAAAATCGGTGCGGTTTCAACGAAAGATGAAGATCGCAATAAAATGGTAATTTCCGATTTAATGAAGGGCAGTTACGATTGGATGATTTATCCAGAAGGCATGATGATTAAAAGTAAAGAAATTGATGGTCATGGTGATATTATAACACCGCAAGGAATTCATAGAGCTAGAACTGGAGCGACTGTTCTGGCATTGAAATCCGAAATTTACCGTCAGGAATTAATTACGGCGCATAAAGCAAAAGATAAGGAAATTCTGGATTTTTATAAGGAAAAATACGGCATGGAATATGGCGATTATCTTAAGGATGTTGAGACGCATATTGTGCCGGTGAATATTACTTATTACCCGATTCGTCCCGGAATGAATATTATCCAAAAAGTGGCGCAAAGATTTTTGAAAAGATTGCCGGAAGCTATTATTGAAGAATTGGAAATTGAAGGAAATTTATTGCTTTCGGCCAATATCAATCTAGGTTTTGGCAAGGCAATTAAGGTTTCGGAATATAGTAAAACTACGCGAAATTTGGTGAATAGCATACCGCTGATTAATAACAAAGCGCGCAGTGGTTTGATCATTAAATATTTGAAATATCGTCTGACGAATGAATTTATGAGCGATATTTATTTTGATACTAAAGTGAATTTGGATCATCTATTTACCGCCGTTATTTTTGGCTATCCGACGGATATTATTAATATCGAACATCTGAAAAATATTATTTATAATTCGGCCATTGATATTTTTAAAACCAAAAGATATCGCTTGAGCTATTCGATTGAGGAAAAAAATCTCTTTAAAATTTTTATTAATGAGCCGCACGCCGAATTTGATGGGGTGGTGAAATTGGCGAAATATACCAAAGTTATTTCGGAAAGATCGGACGGAAAATCCTTTTATATCAATCGCGAAGCCATCAAGCAAAAACATGATTTCCACGATATTCGCAAAGAGAATACTTTGCAGGTTATTTTTAATGAATTTTCTTTGTTGCAAACAGCGAATATTGCGGTTAAAAGGAATATTCATATGGATCCAGAAAGGCTGCGAGAACAAGTCGCGCGTCGCATATTTGAACATGATTTAGAGATTTTTAACGCCGATTATAAAAAATATTACGAGCCGAATTTGTCGAAAAAACAAGCTAATGGCGAGCCGTTTTTCTTGGATGATTCTCATAAAAATAATTCGATTGGAATTATCGCCTGCCACGGCTATCAATCGGCGCCGAAAGAGGTTCGGAAAATGGCGGAATATTTTAATGGTTTGGGTTTCCGAGTTTATGGTGTAAGGCTCAAAGGCCATGGCACCGCGCCGCAAAATATGGAAGAGGTGACTTATCAAGATTGGTATGAAAGTTTGCAAAGAGGCTATGCTGCCATGAGCCGTATATGTTCCAAAGTAATATTTTTGGGTTTTTCTACTGGTGGTTTGTTGGCGCTACTTTCTTGTGCGAAAAAGTCGAATAACAGCAATATTGCTGGGGTTGTAGTGATTAATGCGGCCTTGAAATTAAAAGATATTCGTGCGCGTTATTTAGTGCCGACGATTAATCTGTGGAATGGCGTTTTAAGCCACTTCAAAATCAAAAAGGCCACTTTGAAATATGTCGAAAATAATTCAGAAAATCCGGATGTAAATTATTCCAGAAATTATGTTTCTGGCGTGAATGAACTGGATAAATTAATGAACCAATGTGACAAAAATCTGGAGAAAGTTAATAGTCCGGCTTTGATAATTTATTCCAAAAACGATCCGGTGGTGAAATCACAAAGTAGCGTAATCATTGAGCATAAAATTAAATCGAAGATCAAAGAGCTAGTGGAATTCGATCTAGATAACCACATTATTATCGTTGATGACAAAAAGAGCCTCGAGATTTTTAAAACGATCGAGAGATTTATTTTTAAATTATTGTAAAAAAAAATATATATTTATAGTTTATTTAGTTTTTATAGGCTATAATAGGGCTGTTAGTCCATAAATTAACATAAATTCATTGAATTAATGAAAGGTAAAACCGAAGAGGAGATAAAAAAATATAACGAAATAGATGAAGGTGGGGAAGACACCTATGATTATGGTGATAGTGGAGAATCATCTGTAGATACTGGTGCGCCAAAGGTTGCTGCTAGTAAAAGTAGCAAAATGATCGTTATTGCCTTTTTTGCAATATTAATTTCCATCGTTTTATATTTTGTCTTTTTTAATGAGAAGAAACAAGTTGCTGAGAATCAAAATTTGAAACCAGTTCCTGTCACGGATACTGGAGTTAAAACTCCTACTCCGCAAGCTGGTTTGGATAAATTTGATGATGTCTTTAATAAAAAAGATGATATTAAAGAAGATGTTATTTTGGAAACTCCTGATCTACCGCCAGTTCCAGAATTGCCGGCGCTAACGGATGATAAGAATAAAAATGCTTTGCCAGCTTTCATGGATGTTCCGCAGGATCAAAATAAAGCTGGAAATCAGCAAAATGCCGGAAATGGCGCAGTTCCTCCACAAGGTTATACTAATAATCAAAATCCAAATCAGAATCCAAATCAAAACCAGAATCCAAATCAACCACCGGCTGAAACAAAAGCACCTGCACCTTCGCCAATCATAGTTGTAGTTGGTTCTCCAGGTCCAAAAACCAGCGTTGGTTATGAGAATAATATTATGCAGTTAAACAAAGATCCGATTACTTCCTTAGCCGAGAGAGCTCCTACGATTACGGCGCAATATATTAAAGATCGGACAGTAACTTTACTTCAAGGCAAAATCATCACAGCAATTTTGGAAACCGCGATTAATACTGAATTCCCTGGTGATGTGCGGGGAATTATTAGTCGAGATGTTTATGCTGAATCTGGAACAAATATTTTAATTCCTCGTGGTTCAAGAATTTACGGAACATATTCAAGCTCAATCGCCAGAGGTCAAGCTCGCGTTACGATTAACTGGACAAGGCTGATCAGGCCAGATGGTGTTGATGCAACCATTACCTATAACGCCGCTGACCAATTTGGTAGAACTGGTATTGATGGTGATGTTGATAATAAATATGGTTCTGTGATCGCCAACTCAATTCTAACCAGTATTTTGGCTGTTGGTGGTGTAATTGCTGCAGAAAAATTAACTGGTAATTCTGGAACTAGTACAACAACCAATGCCGTTAACTCAACAACTACAACGACAGGAAGCCCGTCAGGTCAGGCGATTTATGATATTAGTAAAGCGGTTATTGATACTGTTGGAACAGCAGTGAATAATACTTTGAATCTAAGCCCAGTTATCAGAGTTCCACAAGGTACTAAAATCACTATTATCGTAAATAGCGATATCATGCTACCTCAATTCAAAAAATAAAAATAGGCTTGCTAATTCTACTTTTGCTGCGAATCGCGTCGTTGTTTTGAAAATACGGAAGAGACTCTGGGAAAAATCATAGATTTTTCCCGTAAAAGCTAGAAACGATTATTAATCGTTTCTTTAACGCTTTTACCTCACGTACCTTTAAGTACATTCCGCTCCTATTTTCAAAACGCCTAGCGCTTCTTTGCAAAAGCGAATTATCAAGCCTATTTTGTGTGCCTTATTAACATTTTTTATTCAAACTTTTCTTCAAAATGACAAAAAGAATTAATATGCACTTAATTTCAGATTCGACTGGTGAAACCCTTAGTTCGGTTTCGCGGGCGGTTTTGTCGCAGTTTGAAGAGGTTGAGGCTACGGATTTTGTCTGGCCATTGGTGCGGACGAAAACTCAGGTTGCGGAGATTATGAATTCGATTTCGCAAAATCCGGGGATCGTTTTATATACGATTTTGCAGGATGATTTGGTCGAGGATTTGAAAAATCATTGTTATAAATTGCAGATTCCATGTATTCCGGTTTTATCGAGAATCGTTACGGAATTTTCTAATTATTTGGGCATCAAAGTCAATAATGCCATAGGTCGCCAGCATATTTTGGATGAGGAATATTTCTCCAGGGTTGAGGCCATAAATTACACTTTAAATCATGATGACGGTCAATCGAGTTGGGATTTATATGATGCGGATATCATTATCATCGGCGTTTCCCGAACTTCCAAATCGCCAACCAGCGTTTATTTATCGTGTCGCGGCTATAAAACGGCGAATATTCCGTTTGTTAGTTTAGAAACGATTCCGGAAAATATTTACGAATTAAAAAAACCACTAATCGTTGGCTTCATTATAAATCCGGAAAAATTAATTCAAATTCGGCAAAATCGTATGATGTCTTTAGGTCAGGAATTAAAAACTGATTATATCGATATTGAAAGCGTCAAAGAAGAAGTTATTCAATCGCGCAAACTATTTTCAAAATTAAATTGCCCGGTAATTGATGTTACCAAAAGATCGGTGGAAGAAACGGCCGCCAGAATCATTCAATTACACCAAAAATCCCTCAAAATCTAGGCTATTTATCATTATTTTGCGATAAATTGGATTGCAAAAAAATCTTTTCTTTTTATAATTGATTTTAGCTCTTCCAGTGGCTAAAGTTTGATTTTACTACAGTTTAATTTCTTAGAAATAAATATTATTATAAAGTGACTAGAAATATATTAATTGTTGATGACGAACCGGTTCAGGTGAAGATGCTTGAAAAGCTGGTTAAAGATATGGATTGCAACCCGATGGTTATGACTGACGGGCAGCAAGTTGTTGATTTCTTTGTTGATAGAAAAAACAATATCAATCGTCTTCAACCAAAAGATATAGATGTCATGCTTTTGGATCTCTCCATGCCAATCATGGGAGGGATAGAAGTTTTAAAAAGAATTTGCGATATTAAAGGTGATCTGCAAATTATCGTTCTCACCGCCACCAATGAAGTTTCTCTAGTTGTTAACGCCATCGATTTCGGCGCTTCTGATTACATCGTGAAAGGCACTAAAGATATGTTCCTCCGAGTTGCCGCCGCTATTAACAGCGCTTGCGAAAAAAGAACTCTCAAAACTCAAGTTTATCATTTACAAAGAAAAACCAAAAATCAGGTCGTTTTTTCTGATATTATCGGCATGAGCAAAGAATTATTAGCCGCCACTAGCGCCGCTAAAAAAGCTGCCACATCATCTGTTCCAGTATTAATCGAAGGCCCAAGCGGAACCGGAAAAGAATTAATGGCTAAAGCGATTCACGGCTCCGGCCCTAGATCTGGCAAGCCTTTCATCGCCATCAATTGCGCTGAATTAAAAATCAATAATGCGACAGAAATTCTATTTGGCTACGAAAGAAGATCTGATGATGGAATGGTCGAAAAAAGCTCCGGCAAAGTCCAAGAAGCACAAGATGGAACTTTATTCCTAAACAATATCAGCGAATTGAAAATCGATGTCCAAATCAAATTATTAAGATTCTTGCAAGATGGACAATTCCAGCCAAACGGTTCGAAATTAATCTATAAAAGCAATGCCAGAATCGTTTCCTCTTCAAACCACGATGTTGCTGATTTAGTGAGAAAGAAAAAATTCAGAGAAGATTTATTATATCGCCTCAATATTTTCCCAATTAAATTGTTGCCTTTATCCGAAAGAGGTCCAAACGATCTACAATTATTAGCTGAAAGCTTCTGCGCCAATGCTAGTTTGAACGAAAACAAAAAAATCAAAGGTTTGAGCGACAATGCTTTGAAACTTCTCCTCAATTACGAATGGGAAGATAATATCAGACAATTGCAACATTATATCTTCCGCGCTGTTGTTTTGTGCGATGATGAATATCTAGAACCAAAACATTTCCCGCAAATTATCATGATCGATAATCAGCCGGTTTCCGTGGCCAAATTAGCCACAATCATCAAAAAACCACACTCAACCGATAGCGAAGTTTTCGATATTTTCGATGAATATGGCAATTGCAAAAGTTTGGAAGATATTGAGCATGAAGTTGTGCAAAGGTTGCATAATCTTTATGACGGTAATTTATCCGAAATTTCCAAAAAACTAAAAGTCAGTAGATCCACAATCTACAGAAAATTGGATATGGTCAATAAAAACGAGTATAATGTCAGCGAAGGTTAGGCAAGTTAGAAAGGCCGTTTTCCCCGTTGGTGGCTTAGGAACCAGATTTTTACCCGTTACCAAATCAATGCCAAAAGAGATGCTTCCCGTCTCAAACAAACCAATTATTCAATATGCTTTTGAAGAAGCAAAAAAAGCTGGAATTGAGGAATTTATTTTCATCACCGGCCGCAATAAAAACGCCATCAACAACCATTTCGATCACGCTTACGAATTAGAATCTGCGCTCGATCAAAAACAAAAATCTACAGAATTAGAAGAAGTTATGGGCTGGTTGCCGCAAGCCGGTTCTATCGCCTTCATTCGCCAGCAAAAACCTTTGGGTTTGGGTCACGCCATTTGGTGCGCTCGCAATTTTATTGGCGATGAGCCTTTCGTGGTGATTTTAGCTGATGAAATGATTTTGGATAAGGAAAATTTCCTCAAAACCATGATCGATAATTATTACAAAAGCGAAGAAAAATCGAGCTTCGTTTCCGTCGGGCAAGTCGAAAAAAAGGATTTGCATAAATACGGAATTATCGCCGTTGATAAAAATAATCGCATTACCGATATGGTAGAAAAACCGAAAGCCGAAGATGCGCCGTCCAATCTAGCAATCAATGGCCGCTATATTTTGCAGCCGGAAATTTTTAAATATTTGGAACATTGCACAGCCGGAAGCGGCGGCGAAATTCAATTGACGGATGCCATGAAAATGATGTCCAAAGATTTGCCGTTTTACGCTCAAGAATATAAAGGCAAACGCTTTGATTGCGGCAGCGTTTTGGGCTATCTCGAAGCCAATATCGCCTTCGCGCTTGAAGATGACAATCTTAAAGGCAAATTCCAAGATTTAATCAATAGCTACGCCAAACCATAAGTTTCGGCCAATCTAAAAATCTCAATTATTAATTCAAAATTTAAAATTCATGTTACACACAGCCATAGTTTTCCCCGGTCAAGGATCGCAAAAAGTCGGAATGGGAAAGGATTTATTTGATAATTTTGCTGTCGCCAAGGAAGTTTTCCAAATTGTTGACGAAATTCTCAAAGTCAATTTATCCAAAATTATGTTTGAAGGTCCAGAAGCTGATTTAACACAAACCCAAAACACGCAACCAGCTTTGATGGCGGTTTCTATTGCCTTGGTTCGTGTTTTAGAAAAAGAATTCGGCAAAAAAATCACCGATTTAGGTTCAATGGTTGCTGGCCATTCTTTGGGCGAATATTCGGCTTTATGCGCTGCTGGCGCGCTTTCTTTAGAAGATACGGCAAAATTATTACAAGTTCGCGGCAATGCTATGGCGAAATGCGGTGCAAAAACTCAAGGCGCGATGGCTGCTGTTATTGGCGCAGAACCAGAATTGGTGGAAGAAATCGCCAAAGCTGCGGCACAAAATAATGAAATTTGCCAAATCGCTAATGATAATTCGGTTGGGCAAATCGTGATTAGCGGTTCTAAAACCGGAGTTGATCGCGCTATCGAAATCGCCAAAGAAAAAGGTGTAAAACGCGTTTTGCCTTTGCCGGTAAGCGGCGCGTTCCATTCGGCTTTAATGGCGGATGCGGCAATCGAAATGAAAGAAGCTTTGGATAAAGTTACCATTAATCAACCAATTTTGCCAGTAATCGCCAATGTTACCGCCAATCAAGTGACTAATCCGGCGGAAATTAAAGATTTGTTGGTCAAACAAATCACCGGCTCCGTAAAATGGCGCCAAACTATGTTATTTATGCAAAATGCCGGAATTAAAAATATCGTCGAAATCGGCTCTGGCAAAGTCTTGGCTGGTTTGGTTGGCAGAACTTGCGCGGAAATTACTTCGCAATCAATTCAAAATTTGGAAGATCTCAAAAATTTCGCTGCGTAAAAAATAAAAACAAAAAACCTCCAAAATTATAACATTTTGGAGGTTTTTTATTAAGAATATTTAGGATTTTATAATGATTATTTTGTAACTTCCCTTGTAGCAGCTTTATCAACTACTTGTTGTGCAGTTACTGGTGATGATGTTGCACTTGGTGCTTGCCTTTCTTGTAATTCTCCAGTTTCTGGGCCAAAGGTATATTCTCTTTCTTCATATCTGTCATTAGCTTTTATAGTAAGTATAATATTCTGGTTTAATGAAAAATTTCCTTTGTTCAAAAAATCGAACATGTTTTTGGCAGATCCTTCCGTTGTTATTCCATTCTGTACAGCCACAAATTCTCTACCTCCGTCAAATGGATTGGTTTTCTCCACTTTTCCTGTTTTATGATCTTTGTGATAACCGGGATCTTTTGGTTTTTTAGACATATATTTATGAATTTGCTTTAAATTTTTTCAATCTCGATTCCAGTAAAATTCTGCAAATTCTCTAAATTTTGCTGATAATCGATGGAGGCATCTTTGCAGTTCAAAATAATTTTCGCAACTGTGATTTTGTGATGGTATAAAACCTCAAGTGCCGTCAGCGTATGGCTGATGGTTCCCAAATAATTTCCTGTTACCAAAATTACTGGAATATTTAAAGCTTTCATCAAATCCAGATAAGTCGCCTTATTATTAATTGGTGTCATAATGCCGCCGGCGCCTTCAATTAAAAGGTTGGTGCCGGATTCTTTGGCTAAGTTTATATGATTTTGGCAGAAATTTATAACTTCGTTTAAATCAATTTTTTTATTTTCTAACCGAGCGGCAACATTCGGAGAAACCGCAGCTTTAAAGCGCCAAGGGGAAATTTTATTGAGATTTTCTTTAGAATTCGGCAGATCGAGCGCTTTTAAAATCAAAGCGCTGTCATTATTTTCATCTTTAATATTAAAGCCACTAATGATCGGTTTGATGGCGCTGAAATTGAGCCGGCGCGCTTTAAATTCGCGGCATAATTTTTGCAGATAAAAACTTTTCCCAATATCGGTACCAGTTGCGGTAATAAAAAATTCCCTGTTCATTAAAGCTTCGAGAATGAATCGTAAATCGGCCCGAAAATCGCTGCTGTAATCCATAACATCATGCCGCCCATAACTATAACCAGAGCGGGCTGGATCATTCCTACGATTCTATCGATGGAATCGGTAATTTCCTGATCGTAGAAAAATTTAATATTATCCAAAGATTTTTTCATGTTACCGCTGGCCTCGCCCACTTTAAACATACGAACTACAAGCCCGGGGAAATGGCCGGAAGCGTCGATCGATTCCGCCAAAGAATGGCCTTCTGAAACTTTTTGTTTGATGATATCGATACTATCTTTAATCGCTAAATTACCAATAACTTGGCGAGTTGATTCAATACATTCCAAAACGCCGATGCCGCTTTCGAAAGTGATGGAAAAGAAGTTACAGAATCGGGAAGCGTCCAATTTGATGATGATATCGCCAAAAACTGGGATTTTCAGTTTTAATTTATCCGCCGCCAAAGCAAAACCTTCGTTTTTTCTCATGAGTTTATAAAGTATGATAGTGATCGGAATGCCAATGATGATGGCGATACTGTTATGTTGCATAAAGTGTGAGAAGGCAATCAGGGCAATGGTTAAACCCGGTAGTTTCAAATTTTGTTCGGTTAAAAATGTCGTGACTTTTGGCACAACGATATTGGTCATTACCATCATCACCACCATCATAACAAAAAGACTAAAAAGCGGATAACGGATGGCTTTAATGGTTTTTTTCTTGATGGAGTCACTCCATTTTAAATTATCAACGATACTTCTGAAAGCGATTGCTAGGTTACCAGTTTGCTCGCCATTCGCGATCAGACCAATATAAACTTTGTTAAATATTTTCGGATGTTTAGCCAAAGCTTCAGAAAATAAACTGCCATTTTTTAACGAATCGTAAAGCTCCTGAACCAGAATTTTAATGGATTGGTTATAGGTTTTCGAGTTTCTGATATCATCAAGCGATTCAATAATTGATACGCCGGCATTTTCTAATTGTTCAAGGTGAGTAAATAAGATGATTAAATCGCGAGTGTTTAATTTTTTATTTGATAGGCTCAAATCAAAGAAACTTTTTTTATCGATTCTTTTATAGCTGATGAGCAACATTCCCATTTCTTTGAGAGAAGACTCAATTTCATAATATCCATTTACAGTCATGTCACCGCGGGTGATTTTGCCGCTTTTTTCATTGATTGCTTTGTACAGATATTTTTCCATTTTTTTATTGGTTTTATAATCTCGATCTCAAAAGTTTGCCCATTTTCTTGAGCAACATTTCGCGTTTAGTTTTCGATAAATAATCGACGAAAGTTATGCCGTTTAAATGATCAATTTCATGCTGAACGCAAGTTGCTAAAATCCCGTCAGCTTTGAGTATTTGTTTTTTGCCGTGATAATCCAAATATTCAACTTCAACTTTTTCTGGTCTTTTGATTTCGGCGCGAATTTCTGGGAAAGAAAGGCAGCCTTCGGAAAATGTGGATAATTCTGCTGATGATTTGATGATTTTAGGATTTACCATATAAATCGGACTGGAATCTTCGACATGAACTTCTTCGCAATGAGAATCGCCGCAGCCTTGATTTTCGTAGCGTCCGGATTCGTAATTAACATCCATTACCAAAATTCTTTTTAAAACACCGACCTGAACTGCTGCTAATCCGATGCCTTTTTCGTGATACATGGTTTGCAGCATATCATCCATAAGTTTTTGCAATTCTGCATCAACTTTTTCAACTTCTTTGGCGACTTGCTTTAATAAAGGATCCGGCGAGATAATTAGTGGTAATATAGACATTTTTTAAATTTAAATTAATTGCTAATGAAACTGAAGTTTCTAGTCCATAAAGCTAAACTCACAGTGTTTTAAATGCAAAATAATTTTAATTAGTTGTAAGGGGATTTTAGTTTGAAGTCTCTAAGCTCTGTGATAAATCCAGAAATTGACTAAATTGATTAGATAATCGATTTTATCGCCTTTGACAAAATAATCCGTCATTTTGGCATTTAAAATCGTGTGGATTTTTTCTCTTTCTTTATCGTTAGTATAGGCAATGATCGGAATGTGATCTTTCACATTATTTTCTTTGTTATAATGCATGATGCTTTCTGTGGCCTGAATTCCAGTTACTAATGGCATGTGAACATTAGCGATAATCATGTCATATGATTTTTTACCAGGTAATTTATCAATATATTCATCGATCAATTCTTGACCATCTCTTACAGTTTCAACCTCAAAATCATTTCTTTCCAAACCTTGTTTTATCCATAATTGCGTTAAAGGATTATCGTCGGCTAAAAGGATTCTTGGCTGATAATTAGCGTTTAAATTCTTTTCAATAAATGGCACATATTTAATCAAATTCCATTTACAAATGCTACGAATAACCAGCTCCAGACTGCCGTGTTTACAGTGATAATCATTAATTCCAGACGAAATTAATTGCTCTTTGACATTAATCAAAGAAGTATAAGCCACGATTGGGATATTTTGATTAAATTTCCGAATTTCTTTGACCATATTAATTCCGCTCATGATCGGCATTTCAATATCCGTTAAGATAAAATCATAATCATCATTATTTTTTATCAGATTCACAGCTTCATGACTATCCAAAGTAATATCAACCGCAACATTTTGCAGGTGAGTAGCGATAGATTTTTTAACAATTTCAAGGATTATTTTTTGATCATCCACCAATAATAATTTCAGTGGTTTTTGCGGATTATTTTTTACAGATTCCGAACAACAGCCATCTGGAGATTCTTGTTTAACTGGATCTTTTGGCATTTGAGATGCGAATTGATTATAAATTAATTATAAAACTAAACTTTAATCCTAAATAATATATTATTTTTTATTCAACTTAATTAAGTTATAATCTTACAAAATGATACAGTTCAAATATATTAATAATTCTAATAATAACTAAAAATCTGATTTAATATATTCAGGAAGCTTTTTTATTTTTTCTTAAACCTCTAATTTTCATGGATAAAATTATCCCTACAAAAATAATGACTAGAATATTTTTCAGAATTATAGGAAAACTACTCATCATTAATCCATAAATTAACCAAAAAATCACGCTAAGTAAAAACAGAAAATACATCCAGAATGAAATGGCATTGGTATCTTTGGTTTGAATAACTCTGATGGCTTGAGGAATGAAGCAAATAACGCTTAATATTGCAGCTATATAGCCGATGATATCTGCTAGATGCATAAGTTAAACTAACGAGAATGATTATTAGAGTTGTTCTTTCTAGCTTCTGGCAGGGACATTTTCCAAGAGTTATGATCATTTTCAGTTTTTGAAAAGACAGTCGCACTTTCTAAAAATCCTTTTGATAATGTTCCTGATTGTACTGCTTCTATTAAATTTATACCTTCTCTTGGATGAACACTCATGCAATCAAATTCCCCATGAAATTTATGATGGGTATATGGTGGAAAATTTAAAACTATTAAAGAATTTTTTGGAAATTTTATATATTTTTTACAATCTGTTCTTTTATCAGGATTTTCTGCTATTCCACAAAAGTTTAAAGTTACACCGGCTGGTTTATCAGTTGTAACTATAATTAAACTTCTTTCTCCAGGGTGATAATGTGAAGCTGTTGCTTTATTTGCTTGAGCAAAATGCATCAAAGTACCACTACTTCTATTATGAATTGTTGGTTTGTAGACTTTAGATGTTACCTCTTCATAAAAATACTCATTACCTTTATCATGAAAAATTTTCTTTTGCAGTGATAAAGATAATTGTTTTGCTTGCTCTGGTGATTCTAACTTAGCAAGGGTATTAAGTGAATATCTTTCAATATTATCTTTATGTTCAAAAACTTCACTGACTTCGCCACGAATATGCATTACAAAAGTTTGATCTGGATCTTCTGTTTCTATCCGAAAAGGAACATGCTTTCTAATAGTGACAATGCCAACATTTCCACCATCAATCAATAATTCTTGTGTTAGCAAGTCAACTGGAGTTTTTGTTTCTGATGGCATAATACCATATTTACCATACTTAACCTTATATTTTTTAGTAGAAGCACAAGTAACAGTTCCAAATTCATCTGGAAAATCTCTCTCAGTATCTGGAGTTGTTACTTGAAGAACTGCTGGTTTTTCTAAATTTAGACAAGATGGATCTTTCCCACGTAGAAATTTTAGCGACTCTTCGGAAGCTTTCATGTCATTTATTGGTTCGTAATCAATTAACAAATTTGGATTTGCTCTAAATTTACTGTAAAATCTTACATTATAGATATTGGCGCGGATTGCACCTATGGCGTGTCTTAAACTAAGTTTCATAATTTTTAATTCTTTTGGTTTCTATGGGCATCTAATAATTTTTCGATTTCTAGCATCTTAACAAAATCTTTCGTTAATCCGGTAAAAATTTTTCCTTTCTTAAATAAAAACCCGTAAACCATTTCTGGGAAGTAATTAGTTAGAACTCTGCCTATTAAATCAATATTTTTTTCACCTTCAAGGATAATATTTGAAATAATTGCTACTCGCTACTCCAATATTGCTATTAACGAATTTTTTTAAAATTTCCCAATCAGCCATTTCAAATTCTATACTAGTTTGAAGACCATGAGATTTTATAATTTCTTCAAAACCTGGTAAAGTAATAAATTTTGGATCGATTCTTACAAGCTCATATTTTTTAACATCTGATAGGTTGATAGTAGTTTCTTTAGCTAACGGATGATCATTTCGAGTCAATAAAATAGGCTGATAAGTGACAATTGGGATAAAATCTAACTCAGGTGGAATTTCATTTTTGTGAATTGGATAAATAAAAAAATCAATTTCATCAACTAACAATCGTTTAATAGCTTCATCTTTCGCTAAATTTTTAATTCTGAACTTAGATTGACTATTAGTTTCTTTGAATTTCTTAATATATTTCGGCAAAATATAAGAAATACTTACATGATTCGCGGCAATATTTATAGTATTCAATTCTTTCTCATCAGCATTATTAATAAAGCTTTTAAAAAGATCATCAATGCCTTGAACATAAGGTGTGGAAGATATATAAAGTATTTTGCCGGCTTCAGTAATTCCAATTTTCTTTTTATTTCTCTCGAAAAGTTTTGTTTTTAAATCTCTTTCTAAAGATTGAATTTGCAAAGTAATCGCTGATTGGCTTAGACCAACTTTGCTTGCTGCTTTAGATATACTTCCTGTTTGAACGGCATAATAGAATCCGCGCAATTGCTGTAAGCGGTTATTCTTGTAGTAAAATTGCTTGGGTAATTGCATATAAGATAATCAAATATATATATTTTATTAGATGATTATAACTAATTTGATTTCAAAAGATTTTACAATATTTTTAACCAGTCATTTAAATCAACCGTTTACTAATGTTGTATTATGAAACACACCACCACGCAAACCTTTCTCCTTCCGAAAGTCTCTCATGACTTACGCAACTATATTGGCGGGATCTCCAGTCTCGCTAATATTATTGTTGAAAATCTTTCTCAAATTAAAAAAAATTATGAGACGGCGAATTATAATAGGAAGGAGAAAATTGATCTTGATGAGACGCTGGAGATAGCGAATATGCTGGTTCCATACGCTAATGAGGCGTTTCATTATATTGAGGATATGCTTGATATTAACCAAATTAGAACCGGTAAATTTAATTTGGGGCAAATTGAGGAATGTGATGTTGCCGACATAATTCATAGAATGTTGGTTTTTAATAATACTTTTATTATTGAACAGCAAGTTAGGATCGAAACCAATATCGAAGCTGGTTTGCCGAAATTAAAAACGGATGTCAGAAGATTGAAACAGATTTTGACGAATCTTATCCTGAACGCCGCCAAATATAGTCCATCGGGAAATAAAATCATAATTTCAGCAAAATTTATAGAACATAAAATTCATATTGAAATTGCCGATTGTGGAATTGGCATGAATGAAGCTGAAATTATTATGGCGCTCAATGGCGATGGGCAGGAAATCGATAAATCTCTTTTAAATAAACCAATTAATTCTCACGGAATTGGCATGACAATTGTCAAACAATTAGTTGAGCTTTTGGAAGGTGAATTGATTATTCAATCGCAAAAAGGCAAAGGAACAAAAATTGTGGTTAGTTTTTATGCTGTGGATTATGAAAAATCGCAATTTACTAACTAATTTTAGTCTGAATTTTTTCACAAACCTTTTTCAAAGCGCGTGGATAAAGGATGTGTTCTTTTTCTAGAATGCGTGCAGCGAGGGATTCTTTGGTATCGTTTTCTAAAATTTCAACGGCAATTTGATCAATTATTTCGCCGCTATCAACTTCTTCGATGACATAATGAACTGTACAACCGGAGATTTTTACGCCGTAATTTAGCGCATCCTCAACGGCATTTCCGCCTTTGAATGAAGGCAAAAGGGAAGGGTGGATGTTGATAATTTTGTTGTTCCAATTGCGGATAAAATCGGCGCTTAAAATTCTCATAAATCCGGCCAGACAAACTAATTCGCAGCCCGAATCCGAAATTACTTTGGTTAATTCCTGATCAAATTGAGCGCGGTTGTCGAATAATTTATGATCTATGAAAACAGTGGGAATTTGATTTTCCTGCGCCAAAATTAATCCGCCGGCATCTTTTTTATTAGAAATCACCAAAGCAATTTCCGCCGGAAAACTTGTATCTTTACTAGCTTCTATAATAGCTCCCAGATTGGATCCACGGCCGGAAATTAAAACTGCTATTTTGATTTTTTTCATCCTAAAAATCCAATTTACTATACCAAATCGGCGGCAAAATTCCGGGAACTTTATCGACCAAAATTTTGTTAAAACTTTTGTGCGATTTCATCAAACAATACCATTCTTTAACCAGAGAATGATTGCGCCAATTGATATCGCCGAAATAATCCAAAGTTGAAATTTGGCCAACAGCGGCGAAATCAGCAATCGTCATTTCTTCGCCGGCTAAATATTTGCGATTGGACAATAAATAATCCATATAGCTCAAATGAATTTCCAAATTATGTTTAGAAACCATGATGTTTTTTGGGCTAGGCGAGGCAGGGTTTTCTGAAAAACGATCGAAATATCTTTCGTCCAAAATTATTTTGGTGACTTCATTGAAAAATTTGTGATCGAACCAATATTGCAGTCTTCTGGCTTCGGCTTTTTGTATTGCCGAACTGCCTAAATAATTAATTCCGTCATCATGCTGTTCGCTGATATATTCGGCGATTACATTGCTACAAGGAACAATATTGCCGTTTTGAATATCAAGCAAAACCGGAATCGTTCCCATCGTATTCATCGCGATAAATTCCTTTCTTCTTTCCCAAAAATTTTCCGGAACCAATTTTTCCGGCTCCAGAGTTTTGATTTTAAACTGCTCCATATCAAGATCCATCGGCACCGTTTCGCACAAAGTAATCAATTGTTTAGAAAGTTTTGCCGCTTCCACGCCTTCTTTCAACATTTGTCGGCGTTTTTCCTGTTTAATTTCATCCAAATGTTCCAGTAAATTTTCCAAAGTTCCGTAATTTGAAATCAATTCCGCCGCGGTTTTCGGCCCGATTCCGCGAATTCCCGGAACATTATCGGATGTATCACCCATCAACGACAAAACATCCAGAACCTGAATCGGCGGCACCATAAATTTCTCCTCAACTTCTTTGACGCCGATAATTTTATTTTTCATAGCATCATACATCGAAATTTTGCCGCCAACGAGCTGCATCAAATCCTTATCTGATGAGACAATTAGCACCTCGAAACCCTTTTTTTCCGCATCTTTAGCGATTGTTGCGATCAAATCATCAGCTTCATAACCGATTTTTTCAGCAACGGCCAAATTAAAAGCCTCGGCAGCTTCGCGAATCAACGGAAATTGCGGAATTAAATCTTCCGGACAAGGCGGGCGATTGGCTTTGTAATTCGGGAAAATATCGTTGCGGAAAGTTTTACTTCCCGAATCAAAAACCATGCAAATATGGCTCATATCAAGCCCGGCAAGGAGGCGCATCAACATATTAGTAAAGCCGTAAACCGCGCCAACCGGCGTTCCGTCATCGCGCGTCAAAGGCGGCAAAGCGTGATAGGCGCGAAAAACGAAGCCATAACCATCAATAAGAGCGATTTTTTTAGTCACGAAAATTTGGAAATGATTAATAAAATTGGAGAATGCTTTGCCTTTAA
>Ga0207104_1150_pt1 | contig 17101 bp, 16 predicted proteins | sample Alteio_BWMinHeat_79_FD_153538 | JGI IMG/M metagenome (GOLD analysis project Ga0207104, IMG submission 153538) | Enriched cells from forest soil in Barre Woods Harvard Forest LTER site, Petersham, Massachusetts, United States -... | ecosystem: Environmental > Terrestrial > Soil > Temperate forest >...
ATCAGACAAAGAAATTATTGACGCTGTATTGGAGACTTATCAAGGATTTGGAGTGGGTGAATATCATGACAACGTCGGCGCTAAACGTTTTTTTATTGAAAACATGGAACATCTCGCAGAGAAAGGCGTTAAAACGTTATTTATCGAAAATCTACATTTCGGATGGCAAGAGACAATAGACAAATATAGGTTGAATACTCATGTGAATAACCCTGAAGATGTTGTTAAAGTGGATGACATGATAGAAAATCTCAAAGCAGTTAGTCCTCCGAATACTCCATATACCGATTTTGCTGTTTTCGAGGCCGCTAAAAAACATAACATCCGCATCGTATCGATCGATTACAATAATGAGGCATTCAGGCGTGATTCACGTTTACTACAAATGAATTATGTGGCCTATAGAATAATAAAATATGAACTAAGTAGATTAGATCCCGATGATAAATATGCAATATATGTTGGCCAAGGACATTTATGCAGACTCGTAAACAATAAGGATATTCCTGATTTAGCGGAATTAATTCAATGTCCTTCGATTGTTGTAAGAGATAAAAGCCTAATTGATTCTCCAGAACGTTTTGTCGTTTATGATAAAATACCCAAAGTTGACAAAGATGTTTACGGCGCGATCAATATAAATATTTTTGCATGATTTTGTCGTAAAAATATTGCATCTAAGCATTTTCACATGGTATCAGGTTTGTAGTAACAGTAATGCAACATGGAGGAAATCATATGACCACATTAGTAGTGCAAAAAAAACCGGAGAGCCAACAATCCACATTGCCAGCTCCTACGGCGCAACAAATCGACTGGTCTCAAACTGCTGTAGGGATATTTAAGAAGATCTATGCTTCTGAGGAATTTGAAACGCAAGATGACTTCAAAACTGATTTAGAAAATTTATTCACAAGAGCCACTGTGGTTCTCAGGAATTCCAAACCCAAATGCGACTTATTGAAAAGCAACCAAGAAACACTCAACAAGCATCTCAAAGATGTATACGAAACGATTGTTCGCTGGAGAAAAATAGCGGCGCCTTCGAAAGTTGTCATACTTCTTGTGACATCTCCTATTTTCAAAGCGCTTGCTCAACGAGATGAAAGTGAACAAAAAGATGATGTCGAAGAGAATCAAAAGAATTTTCATTTTTATAAGAAATATCTAGCTCCGAACCAGCTCAAAGGTCTTCCAGAATTGCAGTCTAATGAAGCGGTGATTGACTGGCTTGCCCATGTAACTTTATCGATAAACGCTCGGCAAACATTAACTAAAATACGGGAACCAATGGAAAAATTTCCCGAGCAAACGAGACAACAAGCCATGGATGGCATTGCCGCCGCTGCTCATCATTTAATAAATGCGGGACTTACTGGAGAAGACGGCAAGCTGCTTGTAGATTTTTTTCTTAATAAAAAATTTCAATTATTCTGGGAGAACTCGTCTGCAGCGTTAGAGAAATGCGATCTAGCGCTTCTTGACAATATTTCTCTGCTGGAATCAGAAAAATACTCGATGGAACAACCTCAGTCCGGAGATTTTGATATGAATGACATTAATCAAATAATCTCCAAGGCGGTAGGAGCATACGAACTTACGAACGATGAATTTTCCTTATTGTGCGCCTTTTTGAAAAATATGAAAGTGCAAACATTTTGGAAAAACTCTCTTTACCCGCTTTTAGAAAAATATGGCCAACCTATGCGTGAACGCTATGAAGCAACCCTGCCTCTCTGGCTAAACAAGTTGATTGCAGCATCAAAAAAATAAGAAAGCCCGGAAGATGCAGGTGCAATTAATTGCACCCTCTTGGAAATTTTGCCTTTTCATTTATGCAAAATTTTGGCACACTGAGGCGTCTGACAGGAAAATTGGTCATTTTTTCACCTACTTTCCGAGTCTTCGTTTAGGAAGGGTGGCAGAGTGGCCGAATGCGTCTGTTTCGAAAACAGATTTGCCAGCAATGGCAACGGGGGTTCGAATCCCTCCTCTTCCGACACCTGGGATGATCTGACACTGTCACTAGCCTATCAAATGGCTCACGCAGTGTTATGATCGCCTTTTTATCTCTCATTTCCAAGTTCGAAAATAAGAAATTCAGGATTTGCCGTTTTTCGTCTACTTTCGAACTTTCGTAGATTTTCTTAGCTCGTTTGGCTAAATCAAGTACTGTCTTAACCGACTTCTCTTCTTCACACTGCGCGGGTGATGTAACGGGCCGCAGCGCCTTCTCCTACGCGTTGTAATTTTTCTTTTTTCACCAGTTCATTAAGTATGCGACTGGCTGTTGACCGCGAAATTTTGAGGTGTGTCATTACATCGGAAATACGAATCTCATCACTTAGATAAAACAACTGCATAACCATTTCCTGTCTTCCTATCACTTGAGCTTGTTTAGGCTCATTTGCCGATGGTCTTGGTAAAATACATTTTACGAACCCATGACCTTCAATGATCACTGGTGATTTAAGGCCTCTTTTACGATAGGTTTCAAATAAAGTTAAAAATCCAGAGCCTAGTTTCTCGATATATCCTGCTTCGCGAAAAACACGGGCGATAATCCTGTTGCGAACAAATGTTAGTCCCATTTCCAACTGATGTTGTAAGATTGGTCCAGGAAAATTCCCTGGACTAAAAATCTCAATGCGATCATCAAAGATAGATATTTTTATCGGAGCGGATGTCTGGTAGTTGCGGTGAATAATAGCATTCAAAATCACTTCACGGAGGGCTTCTTCAGGGATTTCCAACTCCTCAGAGCGCTGACCAGCCCCTTTTATAACAAAGCTTCGATTTAATTGACTCAAAACAAAAGCCAGAGCCTTTTCATACTGACCAAACAGCTGTCCTGTAATATCCCTAGTAGCTAAAGCCTCGCGTCCGCTAATCCCTTTAAAATGCGTACAAATTATAAATGCCTCCGTAAGATATTTTTGAGGATCTTTTCCAAATAATAAGATGCCACCTATTGTTGGATAACTGCGATTGTGCTCTTTAATGAGTAAGGAATAATGATATAACAATTCCTCATAGCTATATTCTCGTGCATGTTGTATACGGTTGCTCATAAACGTATTTATACTTTCTTTATCAAGGTCATCTAAATGAGCATGATGAACTGGCATTTCATCAGGCGCTCTACCACGTGTTTGCCATTGAAGATCCTGAATCATTTCAGGGGTTGCTTTAATGGTCTGAGCGCCAATGCGGCAGTACGTCCCTTTGTTCATGCCTTCGGAAGTGAGATAATACGGCTTGGTCATACCAGATGAAACATCGATAAATAATATGACTTTTTCATCGATTCGTTGGCTGTGGATACTTGGAATAATCAATGGAGTGCAGCTTTCATAAATGGAGCGATGCAATGATTCGGTTATTTGATCAATATCATCTTCAGGAATTCCAACAATTTGTCTACTATCATCGACTCCGAGCACGAGGCGGCCTCCATAAAGGTTGCAAAATCCGATCATTGTTTTGACGATTTGCTGTTTAGTTGGTATTTCTTTCTTGAATTCGAGTATGGATGATTCTTTTTCTGGGTATAGCATAATTGTGCTCTCCTTGTGGCTTACCTCCTATCTCATTTTGCATATTTGGCACATTTGAATCAATATTAAAGTTAAAATCAACCCAATTGATTCATTGATTCAATTGATTGGTTCATTTATGAATCAATTGACACAATTTTTAGGCGATACCTAAAACTCACCAAATCAGATTTTTCTCTTTTAGTGCAGTGGATATAGCCTTATCAGACTTCACCAAATCAGACAAGTGTTATTTGATGAAACAACTTGCGGGTTAAAACTCGCAAAAACAAGCGCAGGTTAAAACCTGCGTAAACAAGCGCAGACTGAAGTCTACGCTACAGGAAGTTTTTTTGATTAATTTTTTCATATGGCTTTTTCATGTCCGAAAAATCTAGAAAGAGATAATACATGAGGAGAGGGTTGGTTTGACAATGAAACCATTGCATACAAAAATAGACGATGCTTTAAACAAGATATCTTCTCCAAAGAGAATGGAGCCGAAATCCTGGAAAATTATAGGGGTTGTGATCCTCGCTCCCTTCATGACGTTCATGGATTCGACCATTGTCAACGTCTCACTTTCATCTATCAATGAAAGCCTGCATTCTTCGCTTGCTACTACTCAATGGATCATCACTAGCTATCTTCTAGTTCTCGCACTCATGCTTCCCCTCAATGCGTGGCTTGTAGGTCGCTTTGGGACTAAAAAGCTCTATCTCTTTTGCTTTTCTGCTTTTACCCTAGCGTCGCTCCTGTGTGGGTTGGCCCAGACGATGCCGCAGCTCATTGCAGCGAGAGTTCTCCAAGGGGCCGCTGGCGGACTTTTAACTCCTTTGATGCAATTGATGATGGTTAGGATTGCCGGCAAACAAATGGCAAGGGTAATGGGGTATGCGGCAGCTCCCATCTTGCTTGCACCGCTTTTAGGACCGCCCTTAGCTGGAGTGATTCTGAAATACGCCGAATGGCGGTGGCTTTTTTACATCAATTTGCCGGTTGGGATTTTAGCGGTGATTTTAGCGGCGATTATCATTCCACATGATAAAGGAAGGCTTATTAAACATCCCTTTGATCTTCCTGGATTTTTAATGCTGACGCCGGGGCTTTTCTTTATCTTATATGGAGTTGAAGAATATTCTTATCACTATGATGCATTGGTTTTGCTATTAGGATTTCTTTTGCTCGGTTCTTTTATTTGGTATGCTTTGCGAAAGAAAGATAAAGCATTGATCGATATCCAACTCTTTAAAATTTCAACTTTTTCAATAGCGGCCGTCACACAATTTCTCTCAAATGGACTCATGTATGCAGGCCAATTTCTTGTACCTCTTTACTTGATTTCAGGAGCCGGTCTTTCAACTACTGAAGCTGGATGGACGCTCGGAATTATGGGAATTGGAATGATGTGCGCTTATCCTTGTGTTGGTTTTTTAACGGACAAATTTGGCTGTCGAGCCGTTTCTTCGACGGGCGCGTTTGTCAATTTCTTAGGAACAATACCATTTCTGTGGATGGCTCACAGTGGATATTCAACATTGTTGGCAAGTGCGGCCTTATTTGTGCGCGGCGTGGGGCAAGGAGGGACAGGATTACCTTCGCTTGCTGCGGCTTATGCATCGATTCCGAAAAATAAACTTGCGTATGCAACGACATCGATTAATATTGTTCAGAGATTAGGAGGGCCCATTTTCACCACTGTCTTGGCTATTGTCATTTCTCTCTCCTTGCCCTCCAACAACCTTTTAAAGTCAGAGACATTTCAAATACCTTTTCTCGTCCTAAATATCTTTCAAATCTGTATGATCGTTTCCGCGCTTCAGCTACCGAAATAACCGGTCATGGTGATTGGATTTGTAGCGTAGACTTCAGTCTGCGCTTGTTTGCGCAGGTTTTAACCTGCGCTTGTTTTTGCGGGTTTTAACCCGCAAAAATGAAACTTGAAATCTGCGTATTGGTGTTTTAAAGTCATCTTGAGGATTTGCTTTGACTCATATGAAATGGACTATAAATAGCTGGAAAAAGCCATCAGAAAGATTGGATGAGAAATTAAAAAAATGGTCGGATTCTACGGAAATAAGTTATGAAATATAAAAGAGGTAAAATGTCAGAAAAAGGAGTCTAATTTGTTATGACTATATTGTGCAGTGATGGAAAAAGGCAGCCTTTTTCTATCCATTTGTCGTTCGACGGTATCTTAAATTTCGAGTCCTTCCAATCCGTTCAATCAATCGTTTTTCAATGAGAGAATTAAGCCATCTTTGTGCTGTAGTGCGAGAAATAGAAAATTTGTTAACTACATCTTGCGCCGTGATTTCATTCTGAGAATAGAATAGGGCTAGGATGCCTTCTTCAGTTTGAACCTTTACTGTGTTTAACTGAGAGGAGCCTCTTGGCAAGATGCACTTTATAAAATTTGCCCCCTCAATAATTTGAGGTTTTTCAAGTCCCCAAGCTTCATAACTTTTAAAGATATTGATAAATCCAGTCCCCATTTTTTCCACAAGACCCATTTCTCGAAAAATTTTGCAGATAGCAGGGTTACGCAGATATGTCAATCCCTTTAACAATTGATCTTGTTCAATAGGACCCGAAAAATCTCCGGGACTAAATAATTCCAAGCGATCATCGTATATAGAAATTTTTGATGGCGCCTTGATGTGATAATTTCGATGAACCAGTAAATTTATCAAAGCTTCTCTGAATGCAACTTCCGGTATTTCCAATTTTTCATCTCTTACAACTCCCGTAATTGAAAATGACTTTGAAAGACGACTCAGGACAAAATGATGAGCTTGTTGGAATTGATTTAAAAGGGTTCCTTCACAATCTATTGAAGCAAGGGCATCTCTACCTTCTATGCCTCGGAAATGACTCACAATGATCATGGCTTCTGAAAGAAAAAATTGAGGGGATTTTCCAAAATTCAATAGTCCCACATAAGTCGGAAAAAGCTCGGAATGCTCCTCAACAACCAAAGAATATGAACGTAAGACGTCTTGTGTCACCTTTGCAGATGCTTGATTCTTTCTTTTATCAAGAAAATTTTCGATTAACTGATTGTCCAGAGTATCAAGAGAGGCGTTGTAAACAGGAAGTTTTTCAAAATCTATTCTATGTGATTGCCATTTAAGCTCTTCAATCATGGCAGGAGTAGCGTGTACGGCGCTCCGCCCTACGCGAATATAGGTTCCTTTTTCTATTCCTTCAGACTTTCTAAAATAGGGCTTACTCATTCCCGATGACACAGCAATAATTAATACAGTCTTATCGCCGAACAATTGAGTAGATACTAAAGGAATAATGGGTGGATGGCAGGACTCATAAATAGAATGATCTAATGATTCGAGAAGCTTATTTATTTGCCCTTCAGGGAGCCCTACTATTGTTCGATCATTATCCACACCCAGTACGAGTCTTCCCCCTTTTTGATTGCAAAAACCGATAATTGTTTTGATAATTTGTTCATTTTTTGGAACTTCTCTTTTAAATTCTAGCAAAACCGACTCTGACTCTGGATGGCGAAATATGCTCATATTTTTCTCCTCATTTGCCTTATTTAACATACTTATGCATCAAATGAGTTGAATAAGGCAAATGAAATGTGACAATTCCTTAGATTTTGCCTCATTTGCATCATTATTGGCACCTATACAATACTCCAATGGTTATACAACGAAAGTTGTAGTCCGATAAATAAACAAAATGCTAATCTAACAAATATGCTTGAACAAGAGCCGCACACTGTTTTAAGCTTTTTTTATGGGTAATTTCATAGCCATGCGTATTTTCAACAGGAAAACATATAAGCGCAGCTTTAGCAGATTGTCCTCGACTATAAGCTAAAGAAGCATCTGAACCGTAACTTCCAAATATAGCGCATTGAGGTTTCAAGTTAAGACTTTCTGCTAATATTACTAATCTATCGCATATTTTTTTATCATACAATCCAACTGCATCTTGATAGACAATAATTGGATCTGCACTCAAAATGGTTTGATATTCTTTGGCTACCGGACCAACATCTATTGCTAAAGTAATATCTCCTGGCAAAGTGCGAGCGGCATAAGAGGCGCCATGAGCGCCGACTTCTTCTGTGCACGTTGCTACAAAATAAATATCCCTTTTTGGTTTTTTATTACCAATTTTTATTTGTTTGAACGCTTCAATAGCAACAAAGATGGAGGCTCGATTGTCCAAGAAATATCCTGCTATGCAATCTTGAAATAAATGTAATTGACGTCTTGTTTGAGCAATTACAACGCGTGTACCAGGATGCACCCCAGCTTCTCTGAGTTCGGCAAGAGTTTTTCTAGTCGTTATTACTACATCATCCCAGCCTGGTGTTTTACCTTGTCCGTTATGTTCTTCAGGAATTATTTTATTGATATTAGTGGATTCTTTTGTTGTATGCATACATCCAAAAGAAAGGATTCCTGAAAAAATTGCCTTATCACCCATAATTTCAACAGGTCCTTGACCGAACGAAAAGGGTAAAATACCACCCAAAGGATTGACCCTCAGTGAGCCATCTTCATTAATTCTTTTTACGATAAGGGATATTTCATCCATGTGAACCATAACACGTATGGAATCGGACGCCTGACCACTACCTGAAATCTTGCCAATTAAATTGCCAGCTGGATCAATCCAAACATCGTCTACTATTTTTTCAAGTTGCTTTTGACACAACACGCGAACTTCTTCCTCTTCTCCACAGGGACCTCGAGCATTAATTAAAGCCTGCAAAAGGTCAATATCTGGTAGGTTCATCAAATAATCTCCACAATAAATTTGCTCTAAACTATCACATTTAATGGGATGTGTCATCTAGGATCTGCGGAAGGTTATGCATTTATGCAGAACCAGCCCTAGACACTTGTAGCGTAGACTTCAGTCTGCGCTTGTTTGCGCAGGTTTTAACCTGCGCTTGTTTTTGCGGGTTTTAACCCGCAAGTCACACTTGCGGCAACTTTTAGAGCAAAGTTAATGGACAAGGCCGAAGCGCACCCTTACAGTAGTTTTTATGCGCCATCTTGACTTTGCGGGTTAAAATCCGCAAAAACAAACGCAGGTTAAAACCTGCGTAAACGAGCGCAGACTAAAGTCTACGCTACAAACCTGTGTAAATGGGATGTGCCATTTGGTGTCTGGGAGATTCAAAATTTCTATTCATTTAAAAAAAAGCAGAATATAATGATTCCAACAAAAGAGAATGGGTCAGTATGTCAGGTCGTGTGTTTGTTGTTTCTGAATGGCAACCTAAAGAAAATTGTGAAGAAGAATTTTTGGAAAGAGAGGTTGAACGACTCCGACATAAAAAGGAATCTAACTGATTATGACTATATTATGCAGTGATGGAAAAAGGCGCTGTTTTGGCGGACAACCTGGCAAGGAATTCTATGCTCAATATCATGATGATGAATGGGGAATTCCCGCTCATGATGACCAGCATTTATTTGAGATGCTTATTTTAGAAGGCGCGCAAGCTGGACTAAGCTGGGAGACGATTCTTAAACGCCGCGAGGGGTATCGCGAAGCCTTTTTTCATTTTGATCCTTTCAAAGTTGCATCCATGAATAATGCTCAATTAGACTCTTTACTTCAAAATAAACAAATTATCCGCAACCGATTAAAAATTCACTCGACACGTCAGAATGCTCAGGTTTTTCTAAAAATTCAGCAAGAATATGGTTCTTTTGATCGTTATGTATGGAATTTTGTAGCGGGGAAACCCATCGTTAACCATCGAAAATTATTTGCAGATGTTCCTGTGTCTACTATTGAAAGCGACGCCCTTTCAAAAGACTTAAAAAAACATGGGATGACATTTGTCGGCTCTACAATTATTTATGCTTACATGCAGGCTGTAGGTCTAGTTAATGACCATCTCGCCGACTGTTGGTGTTGCACCCGTTAGACACTTGTAGCGTAGACTTTAGTCTGCGCTTGTTTGCGCAGGTTTTAACCTGCGCTTGTTTTTGCGGTTTTAACCCGCAAAGTCAGGATGGCGCATAAAAACTTTGGAAGGGAAGTGGCCGCAAGTGTGGCTTGCGGGTTAAAACCCGCAAGAACAAGCGCAGGTTAAAACCTGCGCAAACAAGCGCAGACTGAAGTCTACGCTACAAATCCTTAGTAAGCCAAAACTTTTGTCATATATTGTTTTGCAAGAGTAGACCGGGGATGATCAAAAACCTGAGAAGGGGCGCCGGATTCCAACACATTGCCCTCAGCAATGAAAACAATCCAGTCTGCGATTTTTTTTGCAAAATTCAAGTGGTGCGTCGCCAAAATAAAATGACGACCCTCGACCTTTAATTCTAGGACAAGCTCTAGGACTTCAGCGCTCATTAAAGGATCTAAGGCTGAAGTGGGTTCATCAAGCAGCAATATTTTTGGTTGGGGCGCCACCGCTCGAATAAGCGCGACACGTTGAGCTTGTCCTCCCGAAAGCGCAAATGGCTTTTTGTGAGCGTGTTTATCCAGTTCAAAACGCTTCAACAATTCGAAACTCCTCGCTTCGGCCTCCTCGCGGCTCAGTCCATGAACGCGAAATAAAGGAAGACAAATATTTTCCAACGCGGTGAGGTGAGGGAACAAATTCCAAGATTGAAATACGATGCCAAGTTTACGACGATGTTTAAGCAGCGCCGTTTCTTCGAAAACGATCGGAGCATCATCAAAGGCGATCCAGCCGGAGTCGGGGTGTTCCAATCCTGCAATGAGGCGTAAAAGGGTTGATTTTCCACCGCCCGATGGGCCGATTAGCGCTAAGGTGTGAAATTCAGGTAAATTAAGATCTAGAGATGAGATCGCCCGCTGAGTCCCAAATTTTTTAGTAAGCTGATGAATTTCAAGTTTCATATTGGAACTTTCCTTCCAATTTCTTGCTCCACAGGGATATAGGAAGCGTTAAAATCAAATAGCCAATCGCCAAAGGAAGAAAACCCTCCAAAGTGCTGTAAGTGGCGCTATTAATTTGTTGGGCGCTGGCCGTCATTTCATTAATGCCGATAATGGACAATAGAGAAGAATCTTTAATGATGGAAGCGAATTGACCTGCCAAGGGGGGAGTGATCTGTCGGAGGGCTTGAGGCAAGATGACGAAACGATAAGACTGCGAGCGCGTTAAGCCAATGGCCTTGGCCGACTCGAGTTGTGTGGCGCTGATGCTTTCAATGCCCGAGCGAATCATTTCTGCAATATAGGCTCCCTCGAAAAGAGATAGAATGATGACCCCTGCCATATAACGGTTTTCAAGGCCGACACGATGTGCGACGACGTAATAAAAAAAGAGGATCTGCACAAGTAAAGGCGTTCCACGGATTAATTCAATATAGGCTTTCGCCAAGAATGCGCATAGGGGAATGGTGGAGCGACGCAGCAAGGCTAGAGCAAGGCCAATGCATAAACTTAAGGCTAAGCTTGCCGCAGAAAGCAAAATCGTTGTGCACCATCCAATTAGGAAGAGTTCACGATAACTCCAAACAGCCTCCCACTGCGAACGCTGATTGTATGAGAGAAAAAAAAATATGGCGACCAGCATGACGCTTGCAAGCAAAAACTGTCCGAACATTAAAATGTTGTATTTAGAAAACAAAGGGAACATCCATTTGTTGAAATGCTTTTTTTTGCTCGAGTAAATATTTGTCTGTAAGCTGATCAAATCCTCCTTCCTCGCGAAATTTACTGATGAATTCATTTACCTGTTTAACCAAAGGCGTATTGCCTTTGCGCACGCCAATCGCCCAATGTTCGATCTGAAATGGAGTCAACAGCGCACGTGTCGTTTGAGGGTTTTTTTGCCAATTTGTATAAACGGATAACTGATCATAGATAAAGGCGTCCGCTTTTCCTTGAATAACTTCTAAGACGCACATGGCTTCTTTGTCTAGTATAAGAGTGGAAGCTTTTTTCAGATGCGCGACTGCGTAAACTTCTCCGCTTGTTCCCGATTTTACGACAATGATGCGGCCAGGTTGATTAGCGGATTCGAGGCTTGTCAAATCGGATTTTGCGCTAATTAACAGACATAACCCTGTCGTTGCATATGGAATGGAAAAATCGATTATACGCTTACGTTGATCGGTGACTGTCATCGAGGAGATGATTAGATCAATTTTACCATTATTCAAACTTGGAATCAAACCTATAAAGGCGATGTTGTCAATTAGGACTTCTCTTTCTAGAAATTTTCCTAGAGCGCGGGCTAGATCAACGCTAATGCCGGATGGATGACCGTCCGGCGCCATCATTTCAAAAGGGGGGTATGATAACTCCATTCCAATTTTTAAGGGGAGTTCGGCTCCACAGAGACGAAAACTAAGGAGCAACAGCCAACCCAGCGCGATTTTATTCATAATTCCTATCATCCTAGAAACGACGATTATCAGTGGGAGGAGGGTCCCCAATCCATTCTATAGGGCGATTAATACGAGACAGAATCCCTTTTACAACATGCAGTTCGCGCGACGTCACCAATGACACAACCATGCCGACGCGATCGCGTCGACCAGTTCGCCCTGAACGATGCACATAAGCGTCAGGGTCTTCATCCAGGTGATAAAGGAATACATGCGTCACCCCGGAAAAATCCAACCCTCGCGCTGCGACATCGGTCGCGACTAAAAAGCGGATTCTACCAGTCCGAAATTTACTTGTAATAATCGTCCGGACATCTTGATTTAAACCGGCATGCAGATAATCCACTCCGCCAATCTGTTTTTGCAACATGCGGCAGACGTTTTCACATTGATGCCGCGACCGGCAAAACACGAGAGCTTGCTGGGGATTCAACTGTTCGATCAATTTTAGCAAGACATTATCCCGTTCCTGATGCCGGCAATAAACGAAGCGGTGCTCCAAAGACTGAGGACTTGCGTTCTCATGAATCAGAGTCACCTCTTGTGGATCCTTCATATGGCGTTTTGCGATATTGCGGATTTGAGGAGGCATCGTTGCGGAAAAAAGCAATGTTTGGTGGTCATGAATAAGACATTGGATAATAAATTCGAGGTCGTCATAAAACCCCATGCTGAGCATCTCATCGGCTTCATCCAAAATCAACGTTTCGACATGTGATAAATCGATCATTCTAGAATAGATAAAGTCGATCAAACGCCCGGGTGTCGCCACTAGCACGTGAACGCCATGTCTAAGTTTAGATTGTTGCAGCGAAGCGTCTTCGCCGCCGTATACTGCGAACGCTTTAACGCCTTTTTCGTTTCCAATTTTCTGAGTTTCAGTGGCGTATTGCAGCGCCAGTTCACGTGTAGGAACAACAATCAAAGCTTGCACAACTTGTCTAGAAATATCCACACGGTCACAAATAGGAATGGCGCACGCTCCGGTTTTTCCAGAGCCTGTTTGAGCCAAAGCAATAAGATCACGCTTCTGTTTAATGAGGGGTATCGCTTCCACCTGAATTGGCAAAGGCTCTTTAAAATCCATTTTTTCAAGAGCTTTTAAAATCGCTGGATCTAAGTCAAAATCCGTAAAACTAGGCATGTTTTATCATCTTCAGTGTTAATATGTAGGGATCAAAAGTCAGAATACAGAAGTCAGAACACAGAAGTCAAGCGCCGCGAAAATAATGCGTTAGTAATTGTAAAAGCAGTCGTCTGGGACGTTTTTCTTGTATTCTCTGGCAAGAAGTTCCTGAATTTCCCCTGCCGTAGCTAAAGTGAGGACAGCTTCAGCCAATTGGTTGGCGGCGATTATGCTTGTATTGCGGATCGCGTGTTTGACAATAGGCAGGTAGCGCGTTGCGACGGATAATTCATGGACGCCTAATCCTAACAATAGAGGGGTGAATCGTGGATCCGCGGCGACTTCCCCACAAATCGTAACAGGGATGCCCTGATGGTTCGCTTCTTGAACAATCAATTTAATCATGCGCACGACGCTAGGGTGCGTAGGCGTATACAACGAATTCATCGCATGATTGCTTCGATCAACGGCTAGGGCGTATTGCACTAAGTCATTAGTGCCGATGGAAAGAAAGTCGCACTCCTTGGCCAGGAGATCGGCGATAATCGCAGCTGAGGGCACTTCAATCATGCAGCCGATGCGAATGCGCCCCTGCGATTCTCCACGCTGAGCAAGCTCTTCTTGGGCTTCCTGCACGGCGTGTTTAGCCTCCATCAATTCCGACAGCGTCGACACCATGGGAAACATGATGCTGACATCGCCAAAGGCGCTGGCGCGTAGAATTGCGCGCAATTGAGTCTTAAAGATGGCGCGTTCCTTGAGCAAAAAGCGGATAGCGCGGCAACCTAAAAATGGATTTCCTTCATATTCTGATTCTTGTTGATGGGGCAGGCCTTTGTCGCCGCCAACATCGAAAGTCCGAATAACAATAGGGAGGCCATGCATCTTTTCAACGAGTTCCTGGTAGGCGTTGAATTGCTCCTCCTCATTAGGAAATGTCGCTTTAGATAAACAGAGATATTCGGAACGAAATAAACCCACGCCATGGCCGCCGTGCTGGTGCAAGGTCGCTAACTCGCTTGCCACTTCAATATTAGCTGAAAGGCGAACGGGATAGCCGTCAAAAGTTTCCGCTTTGAGCGGAGCGATCTCATCCAGCTTCTCCAAGTGGGACTGCAGTTCATCGCGCAGACGGGTGTATTTTTCTAAAGTGGCGATTGTAGGACTTAAGATGATTTCTCCTGTGCGTCCATCGACAATCACCGTTGTATGTTGAGCGGCCTCAATTTTTTCGAACGAAACGCTTGATACATAAGGGGTGCCCCTTGCCTTGGCGACAATAGCCGCATGGGAAGTCGTTCCGCCCAGTTCGGTGATGAAGGCTGACGCGCAGGATACATTGGCTTCCGCCGTATCAGAAGCGGCTAGTTCGCGAGAAAAAACGATGGAATTAGGGGGTAGATTAGCGAGAGAAACACGAATGCTGATGCGAAGATGCCCTATAATTCTTCGAGCGATGTCTTGCACGTCTTTAAACCGTTCACGAAAAAATGGATCGGGCAAAGCGTTAAATCGCTGCTGACATTGCGCGATAATCGTTTGAAAAGCTAATTCGGCGTTCTTTTGTTTTGTGCGGATTTCTTCCTCCACTTCTTTGGAAAAAAGCGAATCCTGCATCAGCTGCAACTGTGCGTCAAGAATGCTGGCGCCATCGCGGATTCGCTCCTCTTCCATCTGTTTTTGCAAACGCAAAAGGTCTTCCCGGCTGCGCGCAAGAGCCTTGCGGTAACGCATAATTTCTGAATCGACGCAGTGTTGCGGAACGACTTGTTCAGGAACGCTGTCTTCGCTGAAACTAAAAAAATAAGGGATGCCGATAGCGACTCCACGGCAAATGGGAACGCCTTTTAAGATGATTTCCGGATTAACCATGTGATTCTCCAAAGTGATTTTCGAAGGCGTTTACTAAGTTTTTCATGGTGTCATCGGCGTCCTCTCCATCGACGGTGATCGTAATTTTGGAATTGCGCGTGGCGGCCAGCATCAGAATGCTTAAGATGCTTTTTGCATTCACTGTATCATGCTTGTATGTGAAAAACACATGGCTTTTGCAATTTTGAAGCATTTTAACAATCATGGTCGCAGGACGCGTGTGCAGCCCCATCGTATTTTTAACTTTGACTTTGCTGATTAATTTCATAAGTTTATCTCTTTGCCTTCGACGCCTTAGAAGATTTTTTCGCCATTTGCACTTTATTATTATTGCTGATCATTTCCAACAGCTTTGAATTGAATTCTTTAGCTGAGTTGTATCCCATTCCTTTCAGCCTGTGGTTAAGGGCGACGGTTTCCAGTAAGAGCACAACGTCCCGCCCCGGTTTTACAGGCAAAACATGATAGGGGATCTGAACGCTTAAAATATCACAGTATTTCTCCTCCAAACCAACGCGGTCGTAAAAGTGCTGGTCATCCCACGCTTCCAGTTTTACGACGATATCGATGCTCTTGCTGTCTCGCACGCAGACAGCTCCGTACAGGTGCGCCACATTAATGATTCCAATTCCTCTAATTTCTATATGATGACGCGTCAACTCAGCTCCAAAGCCTTCCAAATATGAACCTTCCCGTTTCCTGACACGCACAGTATCGTCCGAGATTAAACGGTGCCCGCGCTCAATTAAGCCGAGCGCAGCCTCGCTTTTCCCAACGGAAGAGTCCCCTTTGATCAAGACGCCAACGCCATAGACTTCCACTAAAGTTCCGTGACAGCTGACGCTGCGCGTAAATTCTTCAGTCAGCAGGAGAGTAAGCTTGCTTAAAAGATTCATTGTGGACATGCCTGTCCTTAGCAGGGGAGTGGCATGTGACTCACACAGGTTTAAAAGCTCTTTTGGCGGGCGGTAGCGGCGCGCTACGATTACGGCTGGCGTGTGCGGGGATAAAATCGCTTCAAGACGCTGTATGCGTAGCTTGGGGTCCAGGTCGCGAAGATACTCGATTTCAACTTTTCCAAAAATTAAAATGCGTTTACGCGCATGGCTTTTTAGATAACCTGAAAGGCTTAATCCAGGGCGATGAGCTTCCGGCACAAGGATGCGGCGACGCATGCCTTGTTTGCCAGCGATGAGCTCCAAACCCAAACGCTTACTATGTTGCTGGTACAAGTCTTCTACTAAATACATAAGGGATAGGAATATACATTAATTAAGGATGAAAGAAAAACTAAAAGAATTTCCCTACTCGATCTGCTCCATATAAAACATAAGCCAATCTGTGAAAGTAGGGAACGCCATGGTTTCCGAAGGGGAATCGCTACTTTCAACATCTGAGATCGATTTGGTCAGCCCGGAATAATACACATTGCCCATTTCTTGTTCTGGATACCACTCCGCCCAGAAACATTGGAAAAAGGGCATGCCAAAGGATTCATAGAAAGGAATCAACGTTTTCGGGTCGATAATTGTTCCCTTGGTTGTCGTTACAGGACCTTCTTGTTGTATTAGCGCTTGAAAATTTTGATAGAGGTCTTTCACTTGCGTGGAAGGAGTGATTCCTGTGCAGTCAGTGGCCTTGCAGAACCCATTGTGAATGCGCAAGAACGCCAAATAATCCGACGGCAAAATAAAACTGGGAAATGTTTTTTCAATATTTAGAATTTCTTCTTCAGAAACGGGTAGGGCTCCCCGAAAAAATCCAACATCGCCTTTCAAACTATAAACGAGGTTGGTTTGATAGGGATCGTCAAATTTTTTTTGAACAATAAAGACTCCAATCTCCTCCAGGCTGTCGAAAAAATTCGCGAGAAACGTGTCAAATTTCGGATGATAAGGAAGTTTGGACAGCCAGAAATCGTGCGTAAACTGAATTCGATCCCGAGGATTTAGGCGAGCAAGCTCATACCACCCCTTGCATAAATCAGGCGCAAGCTGCGAAATCGATTCCCAACGAACATGCGGAGAATCATGCAGTGCAATAACTTTATGGAAATTACCTCTTGGAGCGTCATTGCTGGATTGACAGAAGTATTCCTTCACATGATGACCCATGACTTGGCTCCTTCCGATGGCGTATAGCAAACTTTATTGGCTGGCTTTTCCTATTTCTATCAAATTTATCATTTTGATCAAGATAAAAAA
>Ga0207104_1151_pt1 | contig 17073 bp, 12 predicted proteins | sample Alteio_BWMinHeat_79_FD_153538 | JGI IMG/M metagenome (GOLD analysis project Ga0207104, IMG submission 153538) | Enriched cells from forest soil in Barre Woods Harvard Forest LTER site, Petersham, Massachusetts, United States -... | ecosystem: Environmental > Terrestrial > Soil > Temperate forest >...
GTCCGCAAGCTTTTAAATCTGGCGATATTGTTGATGTTGAAGGGAAAATTTTAGGTCAGCATGATGGAATTATTAATTATACGATCGGCCAACGCAAAGGTCTTGGAATTTCTAGTGCCAATCCACTTTATGTGGTGAAAATTGATGCGAAAAATAATCGCGTTGTTGTTGGTGATGAAAGCCATTTATTCGATAAAAAATTCGCCATCAAAGAATTAAATTGGCTAGGAAATGACGAGATTTTTGACAAAGAAGTCGAGGTCAGTGTCAAATTGCGTTCTGCCCAAGAACTGCAATCAGCAACGATCAAAGCCGATAAAAATCACACCGCAATAATCACAATGAAATCCCCAACTCGCGCCATCACCAAAGGCCAAGCTTGCGTCATCTATAACGGCGAAACAATGCTCGGCGGCGGCTGGATTGATAGTGTTTTGTAAATATTAATTAAATTCATAAAAAATTATGACTACAACAAATTAATATTTCTTATAATAATGAAATATATGATTCGAAATATTGCGGTAAATAGATCGGAATTTAAAAAGTCTCAATCTTAATTGTTCCGCAATAGATGATTCTATCAACCCAAGTTTGGCAAGGTTATCTGAATTAACCGATCTTCATCTTGGATCTCCTCAAATAACTGATGAAACGCTTGTAACTTTAGGAACATTACCTTCATTGGAAAGCCTTGCGCTTCATAATACTGCCGTTACGGAAGGGGGGCTTGAGCATTTAAGACAATCATCAACATTGGAATATCTTGATTTAACATGGTGTGAAGAAATCAGAGAAGAGTGGCGCCGCGAATTTACATCTCGAGAGGAATTATTAGAGGCTGGAATTCTTGGGGAAAGACAAGAAGTAAAAGAATCGAAACATGAGGCTAAGCCAACGCCAGGAGCAAGCTTATCTAATGCAACAGTAACGCCAATGAAGGCTGAACAACGATTAGAATATGCTGCAGCGCATTGAATTACCAAATAAAGCCAGCAGTTAATGTCGTGAGCGACTGCTGTCAGACGAATTTGAACTAGAGCTTCTGGATCTTTCAAGGTCCACCAATTTGAATGCCGTTAAACTGTTAGAATCGGAACTATCTCTTGATTTTGGGCTAGAAGATGGAGAGCTTTTTTCTGCTGGTTTATGGCAAGGAGAGCCTAGTCTTTCTTCTAAAGGAGTTAAAGATTTTGATTCTTGGCTTTCTTGTTTTGCGGCATCAATCTCTTTGTTATGTGCATGAGCGCGATTTACTAACGCGGATAGCTGATCAAATTTTTGTTGATCTAATGTACCAGTTTTAGGATCAAAAAAATCACTAATATAAACAGGAGGATAGTCCATATAACCCTCGTATTTCCTCGTAGCTTTTAGGGAAGATCTTATTTGTTCTTGTAGTGCTTTATTTCTTTCAGAAGTGCTTAGTGAAGTTTTTGTGGTAGGAAGTTCTTTGTCATTTTTCATATTTTCAATAAATAAATTAACATTAGTAACCTTTTTTAGTTTAAGAACTAATTTATTTATTTGTAAAGCTCATCTTATCTTCTGTGCCTAGTTTAAGATAATGCTTCTTGGTTTGAACGCTATGTCTCGCTGCTTTTTTCTGGTTTTGAAACTATAGCGTTCTAAGTAATATTCAAAAATTGTGCCTAAGATTTAATAGCTGTTATTCTATCATTATTTACAATTTTAGTTCCTGTTGGTGAAGTTGGAGTTACAGAAGGGTTTTCATTTGCTGCTATTTTTGCCGCAGAAGTTGGATTTTTGACAGAAAATAGCGCCACAACATCTTTCAGTACTTTAATTGAAGAAGCATCTTTACCTTTATGAGTTCTGCATTGGCTATATATTCTCTTCATATTTTCTAAATCTTCCGGAATTTTATTCTGAAGGTCTAATAAAGCCTGAAGCTTTGTTATATTAGCTGTAAATTCAGCTTCTGTCAGGGGTTTTTCTTCCTTAGCGCTAGCGGTTTTTGTGACTGGTTTTTCTGGTTCTTTTGTTTCCAGTTTTGACCTCTTCTGTTCTTCAATCATTCTTCTGAAATTCTCAATTCCAGTCGGATTTTTCTGATCGGATGATAATTTATAAAGCCTTAATGCTTCTTTGAGATCTTTATTTGTACCCAATCCTTCTTCATAGAGCGTTCCTAGAGTAGTTTGAGCGCCTGAATGCCCATTTTCTGCTGCGAGTTTGCACCATTTAAAGGCTTCAGAAAAATTATTTGTTTTTAAATGGGCAGTTGCCAAATTAGATTGAGCTTCAACATAACCTTGCTTTGCTGATAATTCCCATAATCTGAATGCTTCTGCTTGATTTTTCTCGACACCACTTCCCCGAAAATAAGCAATTGCTAAAAGATTTTGCGCCTCCTTGTAGTTTTGGTCTGCGGCTAATTTATAATATCTTGCCGCTTCTTCTGCATCTTGAGGTACACCATCGCCATTTTCATAAAATACTCCCATATTATATTGCGCGTCTCTAAAGCCTTGATCTGCTGACAATTTTATAAGTCTGACCGCTTCTTTGTGATCTTTAGCTATACCATATCCGTTTTCATAACATAATCCTAAATTATATTGCGCATTTTTAAAGCCTTGATCTGCTGCTAATTTATATAATCTGAACGCTTTTGTTGGATCTTTATCCACACCATTTCCATAGTCATAACATGTTCCTAAATTATATTGTCCTTCGGCATAACCTTGATCTGCTGACAATTTATAAAGCCTTACAGCTTCTGTTATATCTTTAGGTATGTCATTTCCTTCATGATAAAATATCCCTAAAACACATTGAGCTTTGTCCAAACCTTCATTCGCGGCTAATCGATAAAATCTTACTGCTTCTGCCATGTTTTTAGATACGCCATTTCCATCTTTATATAAATTTCCTAAACTAAATTGAGCTCTGCTATTACCTTGATCCGCGGCTAATTTATAAAATCTGAATGCTTCTGTTGGATTTTTATCTACACCATTTCCCAATTCATAAACTATTCCTAAATTAAATTGTGCTTCTGCAAAGCCTTGATCTGCTGACTTTCGTAAAAATTCTAATGCCTTTGATTCTTCTCTGTTAACATGATATAATAGGGCCTGATAATATTGAGCAAGAGGGACATTTCGTGCCAAACTTCTTTGGTGATATTCTTCAGCTAGTTTTGGAGATTTGCTTAAATAAAAGAAATAAGTATTTAAATAATTTGAATTTCGAATATTATTTCTTTCAGATAAGCTAACTTCTGTTTCAATATTTTCAAAATAACCTCGATCTTCAGCTTCCCGGTATTTCTTGGCAGATTTTTTGTTATTTCCTATAATATCGTAATAAAGCGCATCAATATAAGTGGTTTTGGCGCTGTTGAAATTTCTTAATTTTTCTAATTCTTTCGCAGTTTGTGGGTGTTCTTTTTTCTCTTTTTCTTCATCGGTTTCGACTTCAACTTCAGGCTCATATTCAGTTTCGGCTTCCGGTTCGGTTGCATCTTTTTCGACATCTGGCAATGGTGCATCAACTTCTGCCGCAGTTCTCATTTTAACGGTAAAATCCTCATCGTGAGTTTTTTTCGGCTGTTGAACTTCTTTCAAATTAATGTTGTCCCGAACTAATCTTACTAATTTATTTTGATCGATAATTTGCGCAATTTTCTCATTTCTTTTTGGATCCTGTAGCGATACTTTATCAATTTCCGTCTTTAAATCTCCCGACCATTTAATTAGTTCCGCGCCCAATCTAGTTACATTGCCTTTATGTCTGGCAAAAACCAGATAATGCAAAAGCTGTTTCACGATAGGCAAATATTCTTGCGGCAATTTACTAAAATGATGGTTACCATCCCTTGGATTTAAAATTCCATCAATACCAAATTTCTTACTATTCGGATCCTTACTATTTAAAGGCTGACCATGCAAAACCGCTCCCATTATTTGATATAAACATTCTCTTGTTTTCTGTTGAGCAGTTGGATCAAAAGGATCCGCAAATTGCCATTTCGGATCAAAATCATTTTTATGAAACTCACTTTTTTGTTCCTTAGTTAGTTGTTTGACATGTTCCGGCTTCGCTGTTTTAGTTTCAGATTTTGCGTGTTTAGCTTGTTTATCGTGTTTTGGCATAATTAGTTAGATAGAAATAGTTGGAGAAGTTGGTTAATTGGAAATTTTAGAGCTATTTATTGATTGTAATTTTTGAAAAATAAGAGGAAAACATATGAAAAATTGCCTTTTGAGTCAAGCAAATTTCTGTAGATTAGCGGGAGAATTTAATTAAGAAATTTCGTCGATTTTTTTATGAAGCAGACTTTCTTTGATATATTTATTCATCTTGATTTCGGCGAAGTTTTTGGCAAGTTCTTCGAGATTTTTGGTTTGAATTTCGATTTGTTCTTTATCGTTGGTTTGTAAAGTTTTTTCGAGAATTTGAATTTGCGTTTCTATCGCGGAAATTTCTTGTTGATCGAGTAAATTCGCATCTTCTTTTAGCGCAGATTCCATTGCCAAAATATCGCGTTTGGCCTCGCTTTTAGCCTCTAAAATCAACCTTTGCGTAATATCTTCTTTGGCATTTCGCGCTGAATTAATCAGGATTTCCTTAATTTGCATTTCATCCAAACCAAATGCCGGTTTGACTTCGATTTTCTGCAATTGTTGCGTCAATTCCTCTTTCGCTGTAACAGTTAACAAACCATCCGCATCAATCGCAAACGCAACTTTCACCCGCGCCACGCCAGCTTTCAACGGCGGAATTCCTTTAATTTCAAATTTCGCCAGAGATCGGCAATGCTCTACCAATTCGCGTTCGCCTTGCAAAATATGCAATTTCATTCCGGTTTGATTATCAGCGTAAGTCGTGAATTCTTTTGAATAAGAAATTGGAATCGTGCTGTTACGCTCAATAATTTTCTCCACAATTCCGCCCATAGTTTCGATTCCCAGCGAAAGTGGAACAACATCAAGCAGTAAATTAGAAGAGCCGTGAGTAAGCCCGTGTGCCTGAATCGCTGCGCCTATTGCAACGATTTTATCGGGATCGAGATTTGTTAGAATTTTTTCTGCACCAAAAATTTCTGCTAATTTTTTTTGCACCAACGGAATGCGTGTCGAGCCTCCAACTAAAACAACACCTTTAATTTCTTCGGCTTCAATTTCCAATTCATCAATTAAATTTTGTGTAATTTTTATAGTTTTATTAACAAAATCAGCGATTAATTCATTAAATTCCGATTTCGTGAATGAAATCTCATAATTTTTACTGGAAATCTGGAATTTTTGCGTAATTTCTCCAGATTTTGTTAATCTTTCTTTAATTTTCTTCGCAATCAACCGTAATTCTTGACGAGCATTATCATTTTCCGTCGCAATTCCATATTTTTTACTAAGTGTTTCCGCCAAAATATGATCAATATCATCGCCGCCCATCGCTGAATTTCCGCCGACGCCGATCACTTTAAAAACACCTTGCTGCAATTTCAAAATCGAAATATCAAAAGTCCCGCCGCCCAAATCAAAAATAGCGAAAGTGCCTTTCGAATCATTATCCAAACCATATGCAATTGCTGCGGAAGTTGGTTCGTTAATCAAACGCAAAACTTCCAAATCTGCCAAAAGCGCCGCGTTTTTCGTCGCATTGCGCGCCGCTTCGTCAAAATAAGCTGGAACTGTAATTACGGCCTTTTTCACCTCTTTTTTGAGATATTTTTGCGCGATTTCTTTGAGATATTTGAGAATGTAAGAAGAAATTTCCGTCGGAGTTAAATTATTATTCCCAAGTGCGATTTTCAAAGGTTCATCGCCATTTTTAATAATTTTATGCGGAAAATTTTGCGCAATTTGGCTATTTTTCAGAGAATTTTCATCCATCAAGCGTTTAATCGAAAAAACTTTCGTTGAATTTGCATCATCAGAAATGCCGTGCGCGCAGTTAATTTGTCCATTCTCAAGAAATTCCACAATCGAAGGATGAATCAAATTTCCCTTTTCATCAGGAATTATAATAATTTCATCATTTTCCTTAATCGCAACCAGAGAATTCGTGGTTCCAAGATCAATTCCAATGGCAATTTCATCATTTTTTTGGTGGGGAAGGGGAGTCTGTCCAGGTTCTTCAATTTTTAATAATGCCATTTTAGTCGTGCTTCGGATTTAATTTCTTTTTGATTTCAAGGATGCTTTTATCCAAATATTTCGCTTTGATCAGATTTTGTGCGGTTTTTTCGTAATTTTTCGCTGCAAAATCAGACTTCGCTTCTTGCAAAATCAACTTGATTTCACTTCCGCAAGATTTGCGCAAATTTTCCAATTTTTCGCGATCTTCCGTTTCAAAAATAAATTCGCGTAATTCCAGATTTGCAACCAAAGTTTCCTGATCTGGCTTGATTGGACAATGATCATTATCAATATCAATTCCACGCAATCGTAACAAATAAATCGCGCGTTTCAGCGGATTTTTCAGAATTTCATAAGCTTCATTAATCAAAACTGAATTATATTCCAGATCAATTTGTTCTGCTTTTCCAACCAATTTATCTGGATGAAAAACATGCTGGAAGCTTAGATATTTTGCTTCTAAAACATCTAAATCAATATCAAAACTTTCCTCTAAAGCGAATTTTTCAAAATGATTTTTTGAGTTAAAATTCTCCATTAATTGCGCAAATTCACGGTAACGGCAATATCAATGGAAACATTTTGTTTGCTCGGTTCAACAGTTGGCGCCACCATTGCTGCATCTGGTGCCATATTGGCTTTCATCATCATAACTCTGCCTTGATATGGTGAATAATCGTTAGAATTTATGTTGATTTGCGCAATATTAATTTGTTTTTTTCCAAGATTTTTGGCCACAGCGCCGGCGCGGTCTTTGACGCGATTCAACGCTTCTTCGATCAATTCATTGCGATAAGAAGCAATAGTTTTTGGGCTTAAATAAGAATCCAAACTGCTCATAATAAAGCCGCTAGCTTGCAATTTTTGCGCGACTTTCAACAAAGCGTCCTTATTTTGCGAATCCAAAATGATTTCCTGAAAAGCCTGATAACCGCTGAATTTATTGAGTTGCTGACTCCAATATTGATTCACATTATAGTTTCCAGTACTGACATCCAAATCTTTTTCAAGCTTCGCCGCGGCAACGCCTTCCTGCATTTTCAGGTTAATATTATTCTGCAATTCCACCACATTATCGCCGATTTGCTCGAATTTCAAAATCGCTTTGTAACTATCTTGCGTGACTTCTTTTTTCGCCGATTCTTGGAAATTAATGACAGTTAAATCTTTCGGAGTTTTTTCGCCGGAGCAAGCCAGAAGGGACAAAGCCAGAATTAATGCAGAGATTTTCTTTATCATTTTTTTGCGAATTAGAGTTAATATTTAGGTAATTTAAAACTAAGCGTTGAACGATTCGCCGCAGCCGCAACGGCCTTTTTCATTTGGATTGACAAAATCAAAACCGGATTTTAATTCATCTTCTTCGTAAATCATTTCGCTGCCGATTAAAAACATGGAGACTTTCGGATCAATGAAAACGCTGATTCCGTCTTTAACTACCACATCGTCAAATTTGGTAATATTTTTATCTTTTAGCGCATATTCTATAGTATAAGAAAGTCCGGAACAGCCTCTAGTTCTGACTGAAACGCGAATTCCTTCGCAAGGTTCATTGCGTTGACCGATTAATTCGCGAATTTGTTTCAGGCAATTTTCATTTATCGTCAAATAATCGACAATCGGATTTCCGCTGTCCGTCGTTTTAAATTTTGAAAATGTATTTTGCCCTAAACTAGTCATTTTACGCTTGATCTTGTTTCGCTTTATAATCCGCAATCGCCGCTTTCACTGCGTCTTCAGCCAAAACTGAACAATGAATTTTAACCGGTGGTAAAGAAAGTTCTTCAGCGATTTCTTTATTGGTTATTTTTGCGGCATCTTCCGTTTTTTTACCTTTAATCCATTCGGTTACAAGTGAGCTGGAAGCAATAGCAGAGCCACATCCGAAGGTTTTAAATTTCGCATCGGTGATAACGCCGTTATCATCAACTTCGATTTGCAATTTCATTACATCACCGCAAGCTGGAGCGCCAACCAAACCGGTTCCAACCGATTTTTGCGTTTTATCCAAAGAACCAACATTTCTTGGATTTTCATAATGGTCTAAAAGTTGTTTTGAATATGCCATATTTTGTTAAATTTTGTTATCTATTATTAATAATTATACTCCGATTTTAGTGGCTTGTCCAGTGGATTGAATTGATGTCAATTCCATCTTGAATCATTTCCCAAAGCGGGCTTAATTCGCGCAATTTTCCTACTTTTTTGGTGATTAAATCAATTGCGTAATCAATTTCTTCTTCAGTTGTAAATCTTCCGATTCCAAAACGAATGGAAGTATGCGCCAAATCATCGCCGACACCAATTCCGTGCAAAACATAAGAAGGTTCTAATGATGCAGAAGTGCAGGCTGAACCTGACGAAACGGCCAAATCTTTGATGGCCATAATCATGGATTCGCCTTCAATTCCGGCGAAACTTAAATTTAAATTTCCTGGAATGCGCTCTGTTTTGTCGCCATTCAAATAAATTTGGGGAATTTTGGCTAAAGCATTTTGCAATTTATCGCTTAATTTTTTGATGTGAGCGTAATCTTTTTCCATTTCATTTTTGCAGATTTCTGCAGCTTTGCCGAATCCTGCCACCAAAAATGGCGCTAAAGTTCCGGAGCGAATTCCTCTTTCTTGTCCGCCGCCGCTGATGATTGATTTGATACGAACTCGTGGTTTTCTGCGGACAAAAAGCGCGCCAATTCCTTTCGGGCCGTAGATTTTATGGGCGGAAATGCTCATCAAATCGATATTTAATTCATTGACATCTAACGCGATTTTGCCGAAAGCTTGCGCCGCGTCAGTGTGGAAGAAAACGCCTTTTTTGCGGCATAATGCGCCGATTTCTTTCAATGGTTGAATGACACCGATTTCGTTATTTACAGCCATGATTGAAACCAGAACTGTATTGTCTTTAATGGCATTTTCTAATTCTTTTAAATCAACAATTCCGTTTTTTTGAACATGCAAGAAAGTGACTTCCGCACCTTCCTGTTCTAGATCACGACAGGAATTAATGACACATTTATGTTCTGTAGTTAAAGTTATAATATGATTTTTTCCGGTATTTTTATAGAAATTATAAACACCTTTGATGGCGATATTGTTGGATTCAGTGGCGCCGGAAGTGAAGAAAATTTCTTTTTCGTTGGCATTAATAACATCAGCAACTTTTTGGCGGTTAGTTTCAACGATATCTTCTGCGATCCAGCCATAAGCATGGCTGCGCGAATGAGGATTTCCGAAATCGTGAGTTAAAACTTTGGTCATTTCTTCGGCAACGCGCGGATCGACAGGCGTTGTGGCTTGGTAATCCATGTAAATTGGTAATCTCAACTGATGTTTTGTCATTTTAATTATTGTTTGAGTATAATTTTTCCCAAATTGCGATAAATTTATCGATTTCTTCTTTGGTATTTTCCGCGCCCAGACTGATTCGAATGGCGCAAGATGCCGTTTTTTCGTCAACTCCTAAAGCTTTTAAAACAGGAGAAGTTTTAGAAACGCCGGAAGAGCAGGCGGCGCCTATGCTCACGGCGATTTTATTTAAATCCAAAGCGATGAGTAAAGTTTGGTTGCTTAGATTTTTTGTCGCGAAAAAGCTGGTGTTAGGCAATCTATTAGCGGTTTTGCTGAAAAATTCAACATTATTAGCTGCTTTTTCGGTTAATTTATTTTCCAAATAATCGCGCAAATTAGCGGTTTCTTGATATTTTGCCAATCTTTCTTCATCAATTTTACAAGCCTCGCCAAAACCGGCAATTCCCGCAATATTCGTGGTTCCGGCGCGTTTTCCTTCTTCTTGTAAACCGCCTAAAATTAAAGGATTTATTTGCAGAGAATTACGAACGAGCAAAGCACCGACTCCTTGCGGGCCATTGATTTTATGGGCGGAAATTGAGGCTAAATCGATATTTAAATCTTCCAAATCAACTTTAATTTTCCCAGCTGCTTGCGTGATGTCGCTATGAATCAAACCGCCATATTGGTGGGTTAAGCGCGCGATTTCTTTGAGATTTTGAATTACGCCAGTTTCGTTATTAGCGAAAATTACGGAAACTAAGAAGTTTTTATGTTCCAGATTTTGTAAAGTTTTTTCTAATTCAGCCAGATTTAGCAAGCCTTGCGCGTCAACGCCGATGATTGTGGCATTTTGCTTTTTAGCTAAATCCAAAACCGAAATATGTTCAATTGCAGAAGTGATAATTTGATAATTCTCAAAAGCTTGAAGCGCGGTATTATTGGCTTCAGTGGCGCCGGAATTGAAAATAATTTGGTAATTTTGGGCGTTTAACAGGTTGGAAATTTTGTCTTTTGCCGCATTCACATATTTTGCTGCGATTTGCCCGAATTGATGTTGCGACGAGCTATTTAATGGTTTTTGATAGGTTTCATTCATCAAATTCAAAACTTTTGGATCGATTTTTGTCGTGGAATTATTATCGAAATAAATCACGCCTTTAACCGGAATTGTTTGCGCGATATTTTTTATTAAAACTGATTTGAAATAGCTTTCGATCGTGCGCTCCAAGCCTTTCCAGACATGGTGCGTTTTGCATTTGTGATTATTTTCTTCGATTTTTACGCAATTATCTTCATTGGCGCAACTCGTCATTTGGATTTTTTCGCCGGTCGCTTTGATAATGTCATGCGCTGTGATTTCGCTGTGTTTCAAAACATAGCCGCCGCCCGGGCCTTTGATGGACTCCACCAAATCGGCATTTTTCAAATTAGAGAAAATTTGTTCGAGATAAGAAACGGAAATATTTTGCTTTTCGGCAATAGTTGCCAAATTCATGGGTTTATTGTCCGAATTTTCGGACATTTCCATGACGGCGTTAATGGCGTATCTTCCTTTCGTAGTTAATATCATTCAAACGAAAATTAGTTATTAAAAGAGCCATAATTTAATAATAACCTATCAAATTAGTCAACTATTTATTTGGGAAGTAAGTTAGTCGTAGAAGCGCATTATTTCTTGAGGAAAATTGACTTTTGCTGCATTTTCTGATATGATTGTTTATTATTTAATCTCTGAAGTTAAAAATAAAGCTATGTCAAAACCAGAAAAACCAAAAGCCAAAATAGTAGTAATCATCGGTAAAAATTTGTCTCTATATGATGTCAAGAAAGGTTTTGAGGGGTTAGAAGATGTGATATTTATAGGTGATGGGCGGACAGAGATTTCAAAATTAAGCTTAGAGGGTTTGGCAGGTAAAACTACGCCGGATACTTTATTCATTTTGGATGCTCATGGAATTATGGAGGGTGAATTTCAGTATATTGATGGAATTACCGCAAAGTCATTTGTACGAAAATTGCAGAGGCAAGTGAATCATCCAATTACAGTGAGTTTTAAAGCTTGTTTTGGTGGTGGATTATTAAAAAGAAAGGAATTGGATGATCAGATTTCTGTGTTGACGGAAGCTGGCCGTTCTCATATCAGCCTTGTTCCTCTTGGTGTCAAATCAATCAGACAAAATATCGCTCAAAAATTATCTGCCAAAAGTAATTTGGAGATTTTTTCCCAAAATATTGGTTCTACTCCAGAAACTTTTTATTTCTTACCATTTCCTAAGGTCGAATCTAAAACAGATGAGGTTGCAACATCAAAAGCGGAAAAATTAGGTCGTAAATTCAGCAGACCCGGAAAATTTACCAGGAAGGATATTTGGGCAGTTTTAGAATCAGTTTATAAAGAAGCAGGACTTCCTGACAATGAAATTGAGAAGCGTGTTTCAGAGGATTTAAAAAAATTTGATGCAACAAATAAAGCCGATTTCAGTATCAATAAAATCAAAAAAATTTTAGACCTTAACGATGAAAATTTAGAACAAAAGGAACAGAATGGGAATTTAAGATTTAAAAATGAATTATTGAAGAAATTTAGAGAAAATTTACGCGATAAATTAACGGAAGTTGGTTTGAAATCTTTCCTGCAAGAAAGACAGCGCCAGTTCAATGAATTCGCTGGTTTGGCGTCGCCAGATTTTGAAGATATAAATTATAAAGAAGCGCGAAATGATTTTCGTTCTATAGCTTTTATGAGAGGCTATGATGAGGAATTTTTTATATTGTCAGAAAATCATTCTTTTACCAAAAAAGATATGAGTAATATTATAAAATTTATTCATGAGACTCATTGGAAAATTATAGATAAAGTTATCAATATGGTTGATGAAGATGGCAATTCACCCATGATGGTTGCGGCGCAAAATGGTGAATTATATGATGTTCAGAGATTAATTGGTTTTGGAGCTAATGTTAATATAGTTAATAACAATGGTGAGACTTTATTAGATATAGTGCTCAAATTGAGAAATGCTCCAAATAATGGAGAGGTCAAAGAGTATTCGTATTTGCTCCATGACTCAATAATTCAATTATTAAATGATGGTCAGAAACATAAGGAATTTATTAAGGAGTCTTTTTGTCATGGTGTTAGAGATGGATCTAATGTTGGGATTTTGCAAAGATTAATTTTGACAGGAATGGATGTAAATATTGTTTCGCGCGACCAACCTATTATTTCTCTTGCAACCACTAGCGGTAATCCAGAAATCACAAAAATTTTGGTTGAGGGTGGGGTATCATCAAAAAATATTAATTCAGCTATAGAATATGCATCAACTGGAATTGCATGGCGTGAGGAAGAAGAGTATGAAGATTCTGGATCTGTAAGTTTCGGTAAAGTTGTAGATATCAATACCATTAAGAAATCAAAGGAATTTCTAGACGCAGTAATAGCTTCAGAAATAGTTATTAAAGAGAATCTGAAAATCGATTCGCCTTCAAATGAGAAAATTACCGCTGAGAATGTTGCAAAAATTATTGCAGAATTGGCTAGAAATAAATCTGAACATGATTTGAGTTCTAATTATTTCGATCTTCTCGGTCAGCCGGATAAATCGCGTTCGGTGTTGGCGCATTTGTTATTGAAATGTGAGGATGTGGCGTCGATTCGTTTGGTTAAAGATAATCTCGATTTATTCATTAATGATAAAAATCTGCATCGTAAAGATTATGAAGGTAAAACGCCGTTGGATATTGTAACTAGCCGTGCCAACGATCTGACAGGAGAGGCGCGTGATGAGTTGGTTGCAATCAGAGAAACATTTCTTGCTAAAATGCATAAATCTTTAGAATCCAAAGAAGTTCCTGAAACAAAATCCGCAACCCCGTCAGTAACAATTAAGCCTGAAAGCGAAACAGTTTTAGGTAAGGGAACTGGAATGCAAACAATAGAAATAAATTAAGGTAATTATTCCCTAACGACAAATTGTGAAATAAAAAATAGTTAAATATATGCCAAAACCAGTAAAACCAGTAAAAATAGTATTAATGGTAGGACATGATTTGCCGATGGAGGAGATTCGCGAGCAGATTCTCAAAGAATTTCCTGAACTTCAAGATCAAATTATATTTCTAGGTGACGGCAAAAAGAAAGTTTCAGAATTGGATTTAAAGCCAATAAAGGGCAAAACTAATGAGGAGACTCTTTTTATTGTCTATGCTCATGGAGAAGCGCCTTATTCAGTGCCACATAATTTTGAAGGTACTTATGCTTCAAGCGGATCTTTTTTGCAAAATCTAAGAGAGGTTGCTGGTCATAGAATTACGGTTGATATGGCTTCATGTCATTCTGGTGCTTTGTTAAAAAGAGATGAAGTAAAAGATGAAAATATTTCTGTCCTTACAGAGGCTAGCCATAAATATCATACTCTAACTCTGCAAAATACAAAATCAGTTATTGAATCTATTCGTCAAAAATTACTTGGGGTAACTAATAAAAAGGTTTTTGCTCAAAAGATTGGATCTCGTCCTGAAACTCTTTATTTCTTACCATTTAAAAATGAAGTTGTGGGTGGTTTGGAATCGAAATCAGATTCTGCATCAGAACCAAAAGTTCCAAAAACCAAATATAAATTCAGCCGTCCCGGAAAATTTACTCGCAAAGATATTAAGCAAGTTTTAATAGAATTTTATGGGGAGAAAGGACTTGCTGCTGCTGAAATTGATCAACGCATTGCTGCAGATTTAGAAAAATTCAAAGACATAAAAAAATCAGATTTTAGTTTGTATAGAATTCAATTTATTTTGAATCTATCAGAAAATTCGGAAGAGAAAGCTTCGAGTAATTCTTTATTGTCAAAATTTAGAGAAAAACTGCAAAATAAATTCACAGAACCAGAGATAAAATCTTATTTCCAGAAAAGACAAAGAAAATTTGATAAAATTTCTGGAAACAATAATCCAACTGCAATTGAAAACATAGATTACAATGTGGTAATGGCTGATTTTTGGTTTTTAGCTATAACAAGGAATTCAAAATCGGATTATTCTGAAGAAATTTCTGCAATTCTAAAAAATAATCCTGATTTTGCCAATATAACTGATGGTAATAAATCTACAGCTCTACACTATGCTGTTGAGGCTAATAATTTAGAAATTGTAAAAAAATTAATCAAATTCACATCTAATATTAATTGCGTGAATAAATATGGTGATTCACCTTTAATGATTGCTGCTAGGCAAGGTAATTGGAAAATTTTCAAATTATTAATTGAAGAAAAGGCGAATGTTAATTTAATAAATCCAGTAAATGGTAAATCAGCCCTAATTTATGCTGCTCAATCTGGCAATTCAAGCATTGTGGAAGAGCTAATTAATTACGGAGCTAAGATTAATTATGTCGATAAATATAGAAGATCAGCTTTAATTTGTGCTGCTGAAAAATGTCAGTTTGAAATCGTAAAACAATTGATCGATAATAAAGCTAATATTGGTTTAGTTGATGAAGATGGTAATTCTGCTATAACTCATATTGCTGAATTCGGTGATTTTGGAATTATAAAAGAATTGATTATAAGAAAATTAACTCAGCCTGAAGTTAAAAATTTGGAAGATGTTAAATCTTCATTAAAAGATTTCTTTGCAGGAAAAATTTCATCTTTAGTAATTATAGAAGAATTAATTTCAAAGGAATTAATTAACTCTAATATTGAAGATGTGAAGGGAGCTTTATTGGTTATTGAAGATGTTTTTTCTGGTATTTCTAATAAACAAAGTAAAATTTTTGAGTTGTTTACCAGAAAAAATCAATTATCAGGAATTGTTCAAAATATTACTTCATCAGCAAAAGTTACTGTTGATAATCTCGAGAATATTGTTCAGATCTTAAAAGAGGATAGGTCAAAATATGGTGTAACATCTAATTATTTTGATTTTTTAAGTTATCCAAATCAATACTACCCATTAATATCTCGAATATTAATGAATGTTGATGTTAAAGACAAAAAGGTTATTGAATTACTCAACAAAAATCTGGATTTATTTATTAATGATAAAAATCTTGCCAAACCAGATAGTGATGGCAAAATTCCATTATCGATTGTTATTGAAAAAGCTGCTTCGGCGAAGGGTGATTCTAGAAAAATATTAATTCAAATTGCTGCTAATTTAGTTACTAAAATGGAACTTGTAGGGCCAGAGGGAGAGATATTTTATGATTTAAAACCTTCAGATAAAATGCAAGAGGAGAAAAAAGATGAAATAATTTCGGCTAAAAAAGATAAAGAATTGCAATCTAAACAAAAGGCAACAGGCAAGGTTATTAAGGAAGTTAGCAAGTTTCTAGGTTCAAAAGAAATGAATAAAATTAAAAAAGATTGGGAAAATACGAGTAAGGATTTAGAAATAAAATCAGAAAAACCATCTGTAAAACCAGATTCAAAAATCCATCCTAAAACAACAGAAGCATTAGAACATAAAGTGAATGAAACATTGTTGTAGTAGAGTCTGTTTACGACAATTCTCGCCGAATTATTTCTCGTCTTGCCAGCCGATTTGGGTTAGGAATTCTTCATAGCCACCTTCGAAAAGGAAGATTTTGTCGTCATCGAAAACGACGAGGCGATTAGCAATTTCTTTGAGAAAATATTCGCTGTGAGTTACCATTAAAACCGCGCCGTTGAAGGCTCTGATGGCTTCGAGTAAAGCTTCGCAGGAATCTAAATCTAAGTGGTTGGTTGGTTCGTCTAGAAATAATAAATTGGCGGGTTTTAAGAGAATTTTTCCAAGCATCACGCGGCTTTTTTCGCCACCCGATAAAACTTCGATTTTTTTATTGGAAAGAGTTCCGGAAAACATCATATTGCCGCAAGTACGGCGCACTGTAGTTTGGTTTAAATGCGGCGCCGATCTTTGCATTTCTTCGTAAATGCTTAAATTCGGATCGAGACGATCAATATTCATCTGGCCAAAATAGCCAATTTCCGCGCGATTATCGACTTTACTGCTTCCCGAAAGCGGTTCCATTTCTTTGATCAATAATTTCAGCAAAGTTGATTTACCTTTACCATTTTTTCCGATCACACAAATTTTATCTTCGGCGCCGAGTTTCAGCGAAAGATCTTTGATTAAAATTTCATGTTGCTCATAGCCAAATGTGAGTTTATTGGCTTCGATCATTTTTTCGTTACTGTTAAACGGCACATAATTAAATTCAAAATCGAGATTAGCAATATGCGCTAATTTTTCGCCGACTTCCTGCTTTTCCAACATTTTCAATTTCGACTGCGCGCGGCTGGCCATACTGGCTTTAGCGCCGAAACGGTTGACCCAATCTTGCGTTTTTTCTCTTTGTTTTTCCTGATTAACTCGCGTTTTTTCGTGAATTTCTTCTTCGGCCAAAATTTTCTCCATCAAGCCCTTCGTGGTTCCCGGAGTTTTTTTGAAATTGCCACGATGGATGTTTAAAGTGTGCGTGATAACGCTATCCATAAAATCGCGATCGTGTGTAATCAAAATCAATTCGCAATCCCAATCTTTCAAAAATCTTTTTAGCCAGCGTACGGAATGAATATCGAGATAGTTTGTCGGCTCGTCGAGAAGCAGCATATTTGGCTCGCCGAGTAGCAATTTCGCTAGGTTAATTTTCACCTGATAACCGCCGGAAAATTCGGACGGGCTGC
>Ga0207104_1152_pt1 | contig 17072 bp, 14 predicted proteins | sample Alteio_BWMinHeat_79_FD_153538 | JGI IMG/M metagenome (GOLD analysis project Ga0207104, IMG submission 153538) | Enriched cells from forest soil in Barre Woods Harvard Forest LTER site, Petersham, Massachusetts, United States -... | ecosystem: Environmental > Terrestrial > Soil > Temperate forest >...
AAACATAAAATAATTTAATTGGAGAAAAAAATGCCTTGTCGTGGAGTGGCGATTTGTAAAGAACTGTGCATGCCAAGTTCCTATTTCGGAGAAGCTCTTGTTCGCCCTGTGAGAATATGCAGCACTGGGCTGCACTTAGCATTTACATATGCCCCTATTAAGTCGTGCAATCGCTGCTGTGAAATCGCGTTGCGCATCGTTGTAATTGTGATAATGATTGCCGGATTCCTCATTGCAACGCCCTTTGGCGCCATTGGATGGAGGCAATAGATCAACCCAGATCGGCGAACTCCAGGCCATGTGTCCATCTTTCTGTATGATGCGTATATAGTAGTAAACGAATGGCGGTTTTTTATCTGGATTGTTAATGGCGATTTTTTCGAGTGGAGTCATATCATCATAGGTGAAATTCAACCAATAGCTATTCACATCGAAGGAGTGAATCACCTTGCCATTGCGGACGAGTTCAACCGCTTTGAGGTCGGTGGAGCCTGCAACATAACCCGACAAGTGCCGGTTGATGAGCAATCCAGGTTTACTGGCTGAGTTTAATTCGCTGCCCATGGGGGCGTTTGCCAGGTACAATCCGACGATAATGCGTTCGCCCGTTGTTGCATAACAGGAGCGATTGTAGAGGGCTTCTGCAAGGGCTGTTCGCGTATGTTCTGTTGCGATAATGGCCGTTAACCCAGGTGAATATTGCTCCTGTTCTCCTTCATAAAAATCCATGTAGGCGCCGCGATCATCAAGGCCTCCGGCTACAAAGCCGAAGCGGCAGTTGCGCTGTAGAGCCTGTCTTACTGAGCCTTCAGACATCTCTTGCACGCCGCTTTTATCGCCGCTGCAAATGGGACGTGGATTGCCCTCTTTTTTTGTGCATTCAGAAGATCCCCATGCGTTATAAATTTCTACGACACGTTCAAACGCTGGTTCAAAGTCTTTGAAGTCATAACCCAGTCCTTTGGCCATTGTGAAGGAGGGGATCGAGATTAATTCCTTAGGGGAGAGGCTTTTGTAGAGCTTCTTCAGCGTACTGTTTTTCGTTTCTTTTTTGCGCAGCAGCTGTTTTCCCTCTTTGGGGTATATCATATGACGGATGCCCTCTTGCGGAGAGTCGCCCTGCCATTGGAAGCCAAGGATGGTTACAAAACGGTCGCTCTCCTCAAATTCGGCGACGTTTTGCACAATTTGTTTCCATACTTCGTTGGGAGTTTCCTCTTGATTTTCGAAAGAGGAGGTCCCGAAGAAGTTGAGCGCTTTTTCATCGCGGAAATGTCGAAGGCAGCCTTCAATATTTTCCGTAGAATCAATTCGTTCCGATTCTCCGTGCAGCAAGCCCCAAAAGAGGTGGCGATTATTTTCGGCGAAGCACTTGATAGGAGCGGAACGGAACACTTCTTTTGTTTTGGCATTCAATAATTGGATGGTGTAGATGCCTGGTTCATTGAAGTATAAATTAGGCAATGTGATGAAGCCTGTTTCGGGAACGAACAATTTCCACTGTAAATTTTCGCGCAGATGTTCATGGGACAGTTCCACCATGGTGTCATCTGGAGCGTTATTGGTTAGGTTGGCGAATTCATCTTCAAAGCGCACAACGACGTCAAAGCGTTTATTGCGTACGACAAAAGAGGGAGTCAGCAGTCGGATGGCATGTAAGGAGCTCCCTCGGATATCCATTGAAAAGATTTCGGGTTCTCCATAGTGTCCCTTTCCCGTTGGATCAATGAGTAGAGAAAAAGTGCGGCGGCGCTGAGCGTTGCACTGTGTGCGGGTTCCATTTTGTGAATTCGGCTTGACCCCAGGCGGAGTTCCGATAATGATTGTAAAAGCGCCGCCCGCTTCAAGCGTTGAAGCAAGGATGAATTCATAAAAAGGAACAAAGCAGCTGCCGTTTTCCACTTCGTGAGCTTGCAGTATTTTATTGTTTTCCAGCTTAGCGTAGATGACATTTCTGGGTTTCTTCAGATTTGCGATGGGTGTTTCCCAATCGATATTTCGGCCTTGGCTCATCATATCGAATCGTAGACGCGTTCCCTTTGGCAGGGACACAGCGGTTGTATAAATGAATGTCCATGTATTTACTTCTCCAGCAAGAGCGCTGCTGGGTTCACAATAGCAGATGGATCGGCGCATGTAATGAAAACTCCATTTTTGATAATCGTGACGTCATTCTGCCTCACCGGTCATTCTTTTTCAAGCACATATCTTAAACAAAAGGCCAAGAAGTAAAAATTGTGAAATTAAAAATTCAACGCAAAGGCGCAAAGGTGCAAAGGAATTGATAAGCGTATTCCAATTAAAAATTAATTCAGAATAAATTTAATTAGGTTCAATTTTCATGAATTTCTGCGTTGAATTGCTTTACAAGCATTAACCCCTTTGCGTCTTTGCACCTTTGCGTCTTTGCGTTGAATTTTTAACTTCACGATTTTTACGTCTTGGAGTTCCTTTGCAACTTTTCGCTGAATTTTTAACTTCCCAATTTTTACGTCTTGGAGTCAAATATCATTTGTTCAAACAGAGGGAAGGCGATGGAAGTTAATGCGGCGTGCGCGCTGTGCTCTATAGAACTCCCTCAGTGTCCCATTGTGGATGGGGAACAAGCGTTTTGTTGCAGTGGCTGCCATGCGGTTTTTAATATTCTTTCAACAAAAAAACAGCTGACTAATTATCAGGAGAACCCTCTGTTCCAACAAGCTGTGCGCTGCGGCTTGATCTCCAATCCAGCTCTTTTAGAACAAATTCGCCGAAATCGGCAAGATTTTCCTGAAAACGAATTGGAAAAATTGCATATGGAAGTAGGCGAAATGTGGTGTCCAGCTTGCGCCGAAGTCATTCGCCTTGTGATGCTTCAACAAAAAGGGGTCCGTAATTGCGTGGTGGATTATGCGACGGATCTTGCATCGGTGGAGTTTGCGCCGCGTCATATTGGGAAAGAGCGGATTCATCAATTGATAAAATCTTTGGGATATCAGCCTCTTTCTTTGGACAGTGCGCGCAAAGCCGTCAGTTTTGATTTCTACTTGCGTTTCGCTGTTGCGGCGTTTTGCTCTTTGAACATTATGATGTTCGCCTATCCATTGTACGCCACGTATTTTGATTATGACAGCGAAGGTTATGGGATGTTGTTTGCATGGCTATCGTTTGGAGCTGTATTGCCAGTTGTAGGATACAGCGCGCGGCCGATTTTTCGACGTTTTTTGACAAGTTTGCAGGTTGGCCTATATGGCATGGAAGCTTTGGTCGTGATGAGTGTTTCAACCGGCTTAGGATTATCTATTTATGAGTTATTCCGAGGAAGCGCAAGGGTGTATTTCGATTCAATTTCGGTTATCATTACTTTTGTTCTTTTGGGAAAGATCATCGAGGCTAAGGCGAAATTTTCCGCTAAAGACGCTGTCCTGCGTTTGGCGCGCGCCGCGCCGAGGCGGGGACGGAAACGCTTTATAGATGGTTCGCAAGCATTTGTGTCAGTTAAAGAGATTCAGCTCGGAGACCTCCTAGTCGCCTTTTCCGGTGAAAAAATCGCGCTGGATGGCGTTGTCATTGAAGGGGAAGGTTCCTGCGATGAGTCGATGATGACCGGCGAAGCGACGCCCGTTTGCAAAAAAATCGGCGCCGGCGTTCTTGGCGGATCCATCTTGCAAAACGGATCGCTTGTATTGCGCGTCACCAGCTCGTGCGATAAAACCACTTTGCATAAAATAATAGACATGGCGCAGCGGGAAATTGGGCATAAAACGGTGTATGTGCGCGCAGCCGACCAGATTGTGCGCTGGTTTGTTCCATTGATATTCGTGTTGGCGATGGCGAGCGCATTAATCTCCTGGTTGTTAGGCGCAGTGGATCCAGGCGGCACAGTGGAACAGACGGCGCTGATACGCGCAATCTCCGTATTGTTGATCTCCTGTCCATGTGCAATAGGCATCGCGGCGCCGCTTGCGGAATCGCATGTGATAAACGCTTTGGCCAATCGCGGCGCCATTGTGCGAAACCGTGGTTGTTTAACTTTGTTGGGCCGTGAGACAGTGTTTGTTTTTGATAAAACAGGGACAGTTACAGAGGGGCGTTTTACCATATTGCAGGGCCTTGACACATTGTCCCTAAGTTATTGTTCGCTTCTGAAAAGCCTGGCTTCGCATTCAACCCATCCGATCGCATGCGCAATCGCTCAGGCGATCGATGAGCCTTTAACGCCGCTGCAGCAAGTTGAAGAGGTCGCCGGACGCGGTCTGAGAGCTTGTTGCGGCGTTCATCAGCTTCACCTTGGTTCAAAGGAGTTTTTTCGCGAACAGGGCATTGGCGTTTTATCGCTGATGCAACAACAAGTAGGATCCGTCGTCTATTTTGCATATGATGGCGAGTGCACGGCTGTTTTGGTGTTAGGCGATAAAATCCGTGAAGAAATTTCAAAAACCATTAGCACGCTGGCGCCTGCCAAGACTATCTTATTGTCAGGAGACTCTTCGGCTGTCGTGGAAGCTGTCGCGGAGGCATGCAAATTCGACGCTTGGCAATCGGAGCGCACGCCCCTGCAAAAGCGTGAATATATCGAGTCATTGCGCGCTCAAGGTCATATCGTATGCATGGTGGGAGATGGAATTAATGACGCCCCTGCCTTAACGGCGGCGCATGTCGGAATTTCTGTTGTGACGGCGACTGATATTTCCATTCAGGTGTCGGATCTCCTTTTAACGACGGATAGATTGCATATCCTTCACGCGATCCGTTCCATTGCAAAACGTGGACATTCCATTGTGAAACAGAACTTATTCTGGGCCTTTTTCTACAATGTCGTAGGCATTGGCCTTGCGATGTCGGGTCTTCTGTCCCCCATTTTCGCGGCCTTTGCAATGGTTGCAAGCAGTCTGATGGTGCTTTTTAACGCTAAACGACTTTCTCAGTAAATTAGACTTGCCTGATATTAAGCGCTTGGAGTATCCTTTCAACTTATTTGAGTATAGTCTGGAAAATGTTAACCTTCAGAGGACAAAAACGTGAAACGTACCTACCAACCAAGTAAACGCCGCCGTAAATCTGAACATGGATTCCGTAAAAGAATGGGAACTGCAGATGGGCGTAAAATCATCAACAGACGGCGCCGTCAGGGCCGTAAACAGCTTACACGTGCGTGAAGCGTCATTTCCCAAAACCATTCGCCTACGAACGCGCCTGGATTTTAAGCGTTTAGCTTATGCAAAAGGCCGCTATGTAGGCAAATGGGTCATTGTCGATTATTGCAAAAGCAATTTGCCTTATGCCCGACTCGGGATCACCGCGTCCCGCCGTTACGGGGACTCGCATGAGAGAAATCGTTTTAAACGCATCGTTAGGGAAGCTTTCCGCCTTTCCTATTGTAAATTCCCTACAGGCTACGATCTCAATGTAAAACCCCGTTCAGAGGCGAAAAAAGCCAAAATGGGCGATATCATGAAAGAGCTGCTTTGCGCGATAACGACTCCGAAATTATGTCAGGATGGGCAGGATAGTTTGAATCCAACTTCTTAAATATCAGGATGGGCAGGATAGTTTGAATCCAACTTTATGATTTTTGGATTGGATAGACGGGCTATTTCGACTCTTGGATTACCAAAATTTATAATGAGTCCTGTCCTCAATCCTGAAGCTGCCAGGTAGTTAATAACCTGTGCCTTGTGGGCGCCGGCAATCTTGTCAATAGCCTTTACTTCAACGATGATCTCATTATCGACAACCAGATCGGCCCTAAAATTACCTACACTCAATCCGCGAAAAGACACAACCATCGAAACCTCAGACTGCACTTCAAAACCTTTATGACTTAAAGCAATGGCAAAAGACCTATGATAAACAGATTCAAGAAATCCAGTTCCTAGCTCATTCATTACATCGAAGGATGCTCCAATAATGGCCTCTGTTTTTTGGTTCAATAAAATATCATTCGAAGCAGCGTCGCAATTGACCATCTGTATCCCCATATTCCTAATCCTGCCTATCCTGATATTATTTTTTTTAACTTCACTACGCTATTTTAATTGCGACTGTATGTTTTTTATCGCTGTCGCAATTTCCGGCTGAACTGTTGATGGGGCTGTTTGGTAGGAGGATTCCGCGTAACTAAGGGCTTCTGTAAGCTTGTCTTGATCGAAATAGACTTGAGAAATAATCATTTGAAGACGCCACAAATTCTCTCTGTCTTTATCGCCAAATCTCTTTATGTACTCTAAAAGAGAGGCGACGGTCGCCTCCGGGGGACACTCGTTGCCTCTTTCTTTGCACGCCGCTTCGAATTCGATAACGGCCACTTGATAATAGGTCAATTTGAGATTGCTCGGATCGTCGGCAAGCAGCTGTTTGCGAATGGCAAGCGATTCCTCATTGCGAATTTTGCCTTGTTCAGCCAATAAACGGTACCGCTCAAGTAAAAAGAAATGTTTCTGATCAGAACTTGTTCCCAGCGCAGCAATCTGATTCGCGTCAAACTGCCTGCCGCATTCAGTGGCATGTTCATATAGGCGTTTAAGATCGGATCCTGATACAGATGTAGGCTGCTTATCGACTGTCTGCATTTTTTGCTTATATGAGGTGTGATCGTCCAGAATCTTGAATAAGTAGATCGCATACGGTTTGCCTCCGCCTGGGCGATATCCAGCGCTGCCAATCTGCTGTTGTTGCGCGTCTAAAAGGACAACTGTGGGGAATCCAGAGACGTCGAATTTTTTCTGAAGCTGTTTGTTCTGTGCGATATTGTCGGGTGAAAGAGTTGTATTGAGGGGGAAATCCAACTTAAGAAAGATGAATTTATCTCCGGCGGCTTCGGCGAACTCCGCCGTATTGAACACTTCCGCCTCTAATTTAATACACCAAGAACACCAGTCGGATCCGGTAAATAACATAATAATGGGCTTGGTTGTAGATCGCGCTTGTTTAACGGCTTCGTCGTAATTTGTGAACCATGTGATCTGATGATTTCGGCTGTCAGATGCATTTACAATCTGATAAGTCGCCGCCAAAAGCAACGCCAGGAACAACATCGAACGTTTCATAATAATCCTTGGTTATGGTATTCTTGATGCAGATATTAACGGATTATTTGGAATGATGCAAATGTTTCCGCCAACGATAGTATGGCGCCATCGCAAAGAAAATTTGAAGAAGTGTAGTCTGCGCGGTCTCGAATGTCGGCAGGATTTTCGTTTTTTTTCTTATCCAAATGAAATATTGCCGGATCTTTCAAACTACATTTTATTGACGATCGACGCCCCTCCATTAGAGAGAGAAGACGCTGAGCGCGGTTTGGTTGTTATTGACGCCACCTGGCGCTATGCGCAAAAAATGCTGCAACATATGGACCTTATGTCCAATTTAGGGCGCCGCAGCATCCCTCCTCACTACCGCACCGCTTATCCCCGGCGTCAGAGCGATTGCCCTGACCCGGAGAGGGGACTGGCTTCCCTAGAAGCGATTTTTGTCGCCTACCACATCATGGGACGCGATTCCTCAACTCTTCTCAATGATTATCATTGGCGAGATTTATTCTATAAAGTCAACGACTTTACGCCTTGATTCAAAGAGATGACGCCCTGACTTACAATATGGAGAGTGTCATTGCTGATGCTGAGGACAGGTTCATTAATATCGTTTTTGTTAAGAGTCAAACCTAAAAGCAATTTAATCTTGTTTTTGGCAAGGTGATAGACGCTAGGAAATGGAGTAAGATTGCTATAAAACATTTTAATCATATATAAAATTTCCACCTTTATCTGCAGTAAAGGGAGTTTTTTTGTAGATTGCAATGTAACAAGGTTTCGCAGATCTTTTGCGTTCCCCCCAGTTTTTGATGAAAATATAGATAGCTTAAACGCCTCTTTTACTAAAGCATCGATCCAGTTATAAAAATATTTTCCAATGTTTATCTGATGCTCACTAATTTGATAACGCTCTAGCGCGTCATCAAATAATTCAGTCAGCTTAAAAAAATGTTTAGCTACAAGAAATCTAAAGGGGTCGAGCTCTTCTCGATTCCAATGCGAGAATCTTCCTTGTAAATGCATGCAAAGCGCGGGCGTGTTTTCTTGATGACTCGGAGAGAAATTTTCCAAAAAACCACTTAGAGAAAATCCATTTGTTGATTGCAAAAAATTGAGAATGCACTGTTTGACAAATGCGCATTGATCATCTTGTAGATCGTTTCTAAGGGCGAATTTTAGAAAAGCTTGCAAATCTTTGCCATCATGTCGTGATTCGATAGGCGTTTGAGCGAACAAATTGGCGTTAATGACCTGCTGGTAACTTCTCAGAACAGTGGCGTTTTCGGCAAGTTGCTGAAGCGTGGTGATTTCGGAAGAGCGCTTGAGTCGCAGCGGTTGACGTCTAAATAGAGGGGGCGGCGGATTCGCGGACAGGGCTCCATTCTGAATATTAACAATGTTGTCCGCCGATCTTTTTCTTCTAGGATCAAAATTCCGAAACATGGAAGCTCGTGTTTCAGAGTCGTCCTGAATTTGGCTGATGCTTGACATATAAACATTCCTATGTTGTTGAGTAACATTTACTTGTATGCAAAAGTTATTCGTAAATCAGGATCACGAAAAACCTAAGACGCCATCATACTACACGCCGCATCTCGTTGTAAAGTTTTTGCCGATTTAGAATGTCGCTTGCGTTTTTTCTTTATTCTCTGCTAAGCTTACTGCTTTAGTATGAAACCCGAGGAGAAACCTTTTAATGTCCACTCAACCACAATACACCTGGGAAGAAAACAAATTTGTTGATGATGTTGATTTCCAGGAAGAAGACGCCAACGCTTTTAAAAGCCTTTTAGCAAAGGGCGAAAAAATCCCTCAGAAAGAGAGCACCGAGTTTACTCCGGGCTCGATTCTTAAAGGACGCATTGTTGAAATAACAAAAGATCATGTCGTCATCGATGTCGGTCTTAAGTCGGAAGGGCTAGTGCCTATTGCAGAATTTTCAGATCCAGCTGATATCATATTAGATGGTCAAGTGGAAGTTCTTTTGGATAGAGCTGAAGATGATCAGGGACAGATCGTGCTTTCACGCGAAAAAGCTGAACGCATGCGTCAATGGGAACATATCATGGAGCACTGCGAAGAAGGCTCCATTGTTAAAGGACGCGTCTTACGCAAAGTTAAGGGCGGTCTGATGGTTGATATCGGCATGGAAGCGTTTCTTCCGGGTTCTCAGATTGACAATAAGCGCATCAAAAATCTTGATGATTATATTGACAAAACTTTTGACTTTAAGATCCTTAAGATCAATGTTGATCGTAAGAACGTCGTCGTGTCGCGGCGTGAACTTCTAGAAGCGGAACGGATTTCGAAAAAAGCCGAGCTCCTGGAACACATGAAGCTTAATGAAGTTCGCGAAGGAATCGTCAAAAACATCACCGATTTCGGCGTGTTCCTCGATCTGGATGGCATCGATGGACTATTGCATATCACGGATATGACGTGGAAGCGCATCAAGCATCCTTCCGAAATGGTTCACCTTGGTCAAAAATTAGAGGTGATCATTCTCAGCGTTGACAAAGATAAAGGACGCGTGGCGCTAGGTCTTAAACAGAAAGAAAACAATCCATGGGATCAAATCGAGCAAAAATATCCTCAGGGAACTCGCGTAAAGGGTAAAATCGTCAACTTATTGCCATACGGAGCGTTCATAGAGATCGAACCTGGCATTGAAGGTTTGATCCATGTCTCAGAAATGTCCTGGGTCAAAAACATCACCGATCCCAACGAAATCGTGAAAAAGGGCGATGAGGTTGAGGCGATTGTATTATCCGTTCAGAAGGAGGAAGGCAAAATTTCTCTCGGACTAAAACAGGCCGAACATAATCCTTGGGATGATGTTGAGAAAAAATATCAGATCGGATTTAATGTGAAAGCGGAAATTCGCAGCTTGACGAACTATGGCGCCTTTGTAGAACTAGAGCCTGGCGTCGAAGGCTTGATCCATATTTCAGATCTCAGCTGGATCAAAAAAGTTTCTCATCCGTCTGAAGTTCTCCGCAAGGGAGATATCGTAGACGCCATCGTCTTATCAGTGGATCGTGAAAGCAAAAAAATCACTCTTGGCGTCAAGCAGCTTAGTAAAAATCCTTGGGAAAGCATCGAGAAAACCCTTCCTATCGGATCCATTGTCAAAGGCAAAGTATCCAAAATCACAGCTTTTGGCGCCTTTGTCGAGCTGGATAATGGCATTGAAGGGTTGATCCATGTCACTGAACTTTCCGATAAAGCTTTTGGAAAGGTTGAGGATGTGGTGTCCAAAGGGGATGAGATCACTGCAAAAGTGATTAAGGTCGATCCTGAACACAAGAAAATCGCTTTATCGATCAAAGAATTTTTGATCGACACCAACCAGTATAGTCATGATGACATCGTTGTAACGTCGTCCAAAAGCAAGAAGAAGCCAAAACGCCAAGAAAAAGGCGGGGCGGATACGGGAGCGGAAGGCGAAAAACAGCATCAGGATGACGCTGAACAGGGTGATAACGCGCATACTCCGGAAGACGCGCGCCAAGGCGGATAACCTTTTCAAAGAAAGAGCTCGGTCACCTCTCAGCGCGCTTTGTGATCCTGTAATTGATAAAAAAGCTTGAAGCGTTTTTATCAACCACAGAGATCACAAAGCGCACTGAGAGGGGATTTTAATGACCGAAAAGATGAACACGGCCGCTGCATTGTTCACCTTTACTAAGAAAGAACTCGATCATCTCTCTGTGTGCTCTGTGATCTCTGTGGTTGATAAAAACGTTTCAAGCTTTTTTATCCACGACAGAGATCACAGAGCACACAGAGAGGGGATTTTGACCACAAAGATGAATAACCTTTCTCTGTGCGCTCTGTGGCGGATAAAAAAACTTGAAATTTTTTTATCCACCACAGAGACTACAGAGATTATAGATTTTTTAATGCATAATTGCATATATGAGGCATAAAAAATGAACAAAGATCTTATTGCAATCTTTGAATACCTGGAACGTGAGAAAGGGATTTCGCGCGACATCATTATTGAGGCGATTGCAGAATCCCTACGCGCCGCCGCTCGCAAGAGCATTAGCGGAGCTGCAAATGTCACTGTAAAAATCCATCCAAAAACAGGCAATATTGAAGTATTCTGTGAAAAAGAGATCGTTGACGAAGTTGAAGTGGCGGCGCAGGAAATTTCTTTAGAAGACGCTCGAAGCATCGATCCGGAGTGCCAAATAGGTCAATTTATTGACATTGAAGCGACGCCTAAAGAATTTGGCAGGATCGCCGCTCAAAAGGCAAGACAGATTATTAGTCAGAAGCTGCGCGGCGCAGAGCGCAACGTAATCTATGAGGAATACCGGCATCGTGTTAATGAACTAGTTTCCGGCACCGTCAAGCGGCTTGTACGCGGATCAAATGTCATTGTAGATCTGGGGAAAGTCGAAGCGATCATGCCGACGCGGCATTATCCAAAAACGGAATCTTATCACATTGGCGATAAAGTTTTGGCGCTGATGTTGGGAGTGCAAGATACGGAAAATGGCGGAGCCGAAGTGATCCTTTCGCGCAGCCATTCAGAATTTGTTCGACAGCTATTGATACAGGAAGTTCCCGAAATCAGCGACGGAACAGTGATTATTGATAAAATTGTCCGCGAGGCTGGCTACCGAACTAAGCTGACGGTGCGTTCGACAGACTCGAAAGTGGACCCTGTAGGCGCATGCGTTGGGATGCGTGGCGTACGCGTTAAAAATGTCGTGAGAGAACTCAATAATGAGAAAATCGATATTATTCCTTTCGCCCAAGACGCAGTGGAATTGCTGCAAAATGCATTATCTCCGATCGAAATACGTAAAGTGAATGTCAATGAAGATGAACGCGTCATTTCCATTGTCGTAGAGGATGAAGATTTCGCCGCGGTCATCGGTAAAAAAGGGATGAACGCTCGCCTCAACGGCCAGCTCATTGGCTATGAACTAGATATCCAGCGTATGGGAGATTACAATAAAGTAATGGCGCTTCAGGGCAGCGAATTGGCGGAATCTTCGGATGATCCGACACTTGATGAGCCTTTGACATCGATTGCAGGCATTAATAAATTAATCGGCAATAAGCTAATTGTCGAACATCTTGCGGCTGAAGGATATACATTACGCAAAATTTTGAAGATGTCGCCTGAGCAATTGGCAGGAGTTCCGGGCATTAGCTTGGAAACTGCAGACAAAATCTTAGAACAAGTCAGAAAACAGAGGATGTAAAGCGTTGGCTAAAAATCTGAAATTGACGATCAAAAACACCCAGATTGCGCAAGCGATTAATTTAGGGGAAGTGAAGAATAAGCTAGCCAAAAAAAAAGAGCAAGCTGCACCCTCTGAAAAACCAGAACCAGTAAAGGCGTCTAAGGAAAAAATTGAAAAAGAGACCGCTGAGGCCGTAGGTAAACCGCAAGAAACTCCTCGCCGCGCGCGCTCCAAGTCTGTGTTTGCTGAAACAACTTCGCTAACCGCTAAGGAAATTTCTTCAGCCGAATATGAAATCACTCCGGAAGAGGAGCAAGCTCCTGTTAAAACGAGTAATGAAGGCGGAACTAGGAAAAAAACAGGCGAGGAACTTCGACGTGAAATTTTTGGCGAAGAGGCTGTAGCTAGCGTTGAATCAACTCCAGTTGAACAATTTTCTCTTTCCGAGCCGGAAGTTGTTTCTTCAGCTGAAGAGGTGGTTGCAAAAGCCGCTGAGTCGCCCGCGCCGCCTAAGCCTTCTGTTACGGCTAGAAACGCACCCCCCAGCGCGCCTCCTGTTGTAAAGGCTCCCACGCCTAAAAAAATGGAGTTCAAACGCGAAGATACAGCGCGCGCCGAAGAGATTCGCCGCGAAGCGGCGGCGCGTCCCTCCGATCGCGTGAAACTGGGGCCAACGGGGCGGCACGTTAACGATTTATTGCCTCCAAAGCGTCCACAACCGCCGCCTATTCCACAAAAAGAAATAAAGCCAGCTCCAACTTCAGAAGCGGAAGGCGGCGCGCAGCAAAAAATTAAAACAAAAGAGCGCGAAGTTGGACATGTTGCAACGGTTGAAGAAGAGGGCGCTGGCCGCAAAGGGGTCAAAGGCGCGCCATTTAAAGAATTTCGCGACGTCAAGCCTTCGCGTCGTCAAGATGGGCAACGCACTTTTGATGCACGCGATCGCCATGGTCTGCGCGATACTGAAGAAGATCAGCGTTGGCGCAAAAAAAAGCTGATCAAACGTCAGAGTGAAGAGGCTCATATTGTACGACCTACAGAGCTCGTCATTCGCACGCCGATTTCGCTTAAAGATCTCGCTGCGGAAATGAAACTGAAAGCTTCGCAGCTTGTTTCAAAATTGTTTTTGCAAGGAGCCATCGTTACACTTAATGACATGCTGGACGATGAAACAACCATTCAGCTGCTAGGGCAGGAATTTGGTTGCGAAATCACTATTGACACGTCAGAAGAGCGCCGCATCCAAATCACAGATAAAAATGTAAAAGAGGAAATAAAAGCGACAGCGTCCGATCAGTTGGTCACTCGGCCTCCTGTCGTCGCTTTCATGGGACATGTCGACCATGGCAAAACAAGTTTGATCGATGCGATCCGCAAATCCAACCGCGCCGCCGGAGAAGCCGGGGCGATTACACAGCATATTGGCGCCTTCCGTTGTCATACGCCTGTTGGAGACATTGCGATTTTAGATACGCCGGGTCATGAGGCTTTTTCAGCCATGCGCGCTAGGGGCGCTGATGTCACTGATATTGTTGTGCTTGTAATTGCAGGCGATGAGGGCGTTCGTCAACAAACGATAGAAGCGATTGAGCATGCCAAAACAGCTAAAGTGACTATTGTTGTTGCAATCAATAAAGCGGACAAGCCTGGATTCAATCCTGATATTGTTTATCGTCAACTCGCTGATCAGGAGTTGCTTCCTGAAGCATGGGGCGGGCAAACGCTGACAGTAAATTGCTCAGCGGTCACTGGGGCCGGTCTTCAGGAGCTCCTTGAAACGCTTGCGCTTCAAGCGGAGATCTTGGAACTTAAAACTAATCCTCATGCGCGCGCCCGCGGTACGGTTTTGGAGTCGGAAATGCACAAGGGCATGGGAGCCGTTGCGACGGTTCTGATACAAAACGGCACCTTGCGCATTGGGGACGCGTTGGTATTTGATCAATATTGGGGTCGCGTCAAAACAATGCACGATGAATTCGGGCATGATTTGCAGGAAGCTCCTCCTTCAACGCCAGTGGCGATCACAGGATTGTCAGGTTTGCCGGAGGCGGGACAAGAGTTCATCGTTGTTAAAAACGAACGCGAAGCGCGAGAAATCGCCGAAGTTCGCCGTCAAGGCGTACGCCAGTCGCTTGTGCAACAAAAGAAACCGCTGACGATTGAAAGTCTTCTTCAGCAGGCTCAACCGACAACGAAGAAAACACTCAATGTCATTCTTCGAGCGGACGTACAGGGGTCTTTGGAAGCTTTGAAAGTCGCTTTACAGAAAATCGAATCGACAAAAGCCGACCTGAATATTATTTTCGCAGGCGTCGGTGAAGTGTCGGAATCAGACATACAACTCGCTGCGACGTCTAAAGCCGTAATCATAGGATTCCATACTCAAATAGAAAGTCATGCGGAAAGTTTAACAAAACAGCTCAGTGTGCAAATCAAGCAGCACGATATCATTTATCATGCAATTGATGATGTGAAACTTCTGATGACTGGATTGCTTGATAAAATCGCCCTGGAAACAAATCAAGGCAAGGCGGAAGTTCGGGCGATATTTAAATCATCGCATACGGGCCTTATTGCAGGCTGCATGGTGACTGAAGGAACAATTCAACGTAATTATCATGTTCGCGTCATGCGGCAGGGCAAAGAGGTCGGCAGGGCGGCCATTGCATCTCTTAGGCGTGTTAAGGATGATGTCCGAGAGGTCCACAAGGGAGTTGAGTGCGGAATTGCATTAAGTAAATTCAGCGATATCCAAGAAGGCGATATTCTGGAATCTTTTGAGGTCTCTTACATCAGCCAGGAACTATAACAATGTCAAAACAACGAACTGACCGGCTAAATTCTTTGTTGAGAGAGGTGATTTCCGAAGTGATTCGGCATGATGTCCGAAACCCTCATGTTAATGAGCTGGTTACAGTTACACGCGTCGACATCACTAAGGACCTTCACCATGCTAAAGTTTATATCAGCGTGATCGGTTCACGCGAAGCAAAAACAAATACGATCAATGCGTTGGAATCAGCTTCTGGATTCATCGCGGTCACCGCTTCAAAAAAAGTTGTGATGCGATACTTTCCGGCTCTTGTCTTTAAACTGGACGAGGGCGTAGACAAGCATATGCGCATTGAAGAGCTTCTAAGTGAAATTCATGCAAAAAAAGCCACTCAGGAACAACCTGAATCTGACCGTTCCCTTGAATAGCGAAGATGGCGTTCAAGGGATTTTATTAATCAATAAACCCCGCGGAAAGACATCCTTCAGCATGATTGCAGCGCTCAGAAAGTTGCTGGGCGTTCAAAAAATCGGTCATGCCGGAACTCTTGATCCTTTTGCAACGGGAGTGATGGTTCTGCTTATCGGCAGGCGGTTTACGAGATTGTCAGATCAATTTTTGCACTGCGATAAGGAATATTTGGCTCAGGTGCACCTAGGTGTTGTGACGGATACATATGATTGCGACGGAGCCGTTATGCAGCAATCCGACGGCGTTCCCAGCAGAGCTGAACTTGATGGAGCTATTGCACAGTTTCAGGGAGAAATTGACCAAATTCCACCTATGTTTTCTGCAAAAAAGGTTAATGGAAAGAAATTATATGAATTGGCGCGGAAGGGGCGATCGATCGAGCGCAAACCGGTCAAAGTCAAAGTGAATGCGCGTATTTTAAACTATGAATATCCCTACGTTCATATACTTGTGACCTGCAGCAAAGGAACGTATATTCGCAGCTTAGCGTATGATCTCGGGAACCTCCTGGGGTGCGGCGCCCACTTATCCAATTTACAACGTATGCGCAGCGGACAATTTCATTTGCGCGACTGTTTTGACGGGGCGTTGTTTCAATCCCCTGACTTAGATATGGATGCGCTGCGTGCGCACATTCAGTCCAATCTGGAGAGCATCGATGCAGGTAATTCGCAACTTAGCAAGAGCAGTCGCTAGTCAAAAACCCGGTGTGCTGACGATTGGCAACTTTGACGGCGTGCATCGCGGGCACCAAGCTGTGTTGGCTCAGGCGGCGGCATTGGCGCATAAAGAAAATAGGCCATGGATCGCATTGACTTTTGAAAATCATCCTTCAGAAATTTTACGTTCCGAACGACGCACCCCCTTAATTTGCACTTTGCCGCATAAGACGCTGCTTCTGCAACAAGCTGGAGTCGATTGGCTGATTCTGATCCCTTTTACAAAAGAACTTTCTCAACAGAGCGCCGAATTTTTTTTACAGAATGTTTATGAGACGTCGCCGTTTGTTCATCTAATTCTTGGACATGACGCCGCTCTTGGCAAAGACAGACAAGGCGATAACCAACGGATCCAAGAATTTGCAAGCGCCATGCATTTTGATGTCGCTTGCTTGGAATCATACACATGGAAAGATCAAATTGTTTCCAGCAGTCGAATTCGAACTCTTTTGCAGCAGGGCGATTTAACTGAGGTTGCGGATCTATTGGGTCGCAACTATTCGATTTATGGCGCCGTCATTAGCGGCGCTGCAACCGGCAAGCAATTAGGCTATCCTACGATCAATATTGACGTTTCGCAGCTCTGTTTGCCTCCTTTTGGAGTCTATGCGGTGCGTTTAATGCATGAAGGCGTCTTATACAATGGCGTCGCGAATCTGGGGCTGGCGCCTACTGTTAGAAATGATCAAAGGCCTCTTTTAGAGGTTCATCTCCTAGATATTCAAAAAGATTTATATGGTCAATTTGTTGAAGTTGTTTTTCATCAATATATTCGGCCGGAAAAGCAATTTCCTTCTTTGCAGGCTCTGCGGGAGCAAATTCACTCCGATGCAGTTGTTGCAAGGCGCCTTCTTAACGCGAGTTTTGTATAAACAATGCCTTCTCGCGCCCC
>Ga0207104_1153_pt1 | contig 16984 bp, 19 predicted proteins | sample Alteio_BWMinHeat_79_FD_153538 | JGI IMG/M metagenome (GOLD analysis project Ga0207104, IMG submission 153538) | Enriched cells from forest soil in Barre Woods Harvard Forest LTER site, Petersham, Massachusetts, United States -... | ecosystem: Environmental > Terrestrial > Soil > Temperate forest >...
TAATTTTCTTCTGTCTCTATTTCCCTTGCAGCCTCTCGCACTATTAACTAACTTTTTTTGTTGGCGTCAATATAGGTAATGACATCTCCAACAGTCTTTAGTTTTTCGGCGTCTTTTTCCGAGATTTCACATCCGAATCGTTCTTCAAACGTCATAATGAGTTCTGTTAGATCCAGAGAATCCGCATTAAGATCTTCGACAAATGACTTAGATGCAGAAACATCATCTTTATCCACTCCAAGTTGCTCAACGACAATGTCGATGACTTCTTGTTCTGTTGACATAATTTCCTTCCTTGTTTTTTAGGCTTTGTATAAATTGTTTATTTTATATCACCATTCCGCCGTCGACGACCATTATCTGTCCCGTGATATAACTTGCCAGCGGACTGACTAAGAATAACACGGCATTGGCGATATCGGCGGCGGTTCCCATACGCGCTAAAGGGATTTTACTTAAAGTCGCTTCTTTCTGTTCCGCTGTCATGGCGTCGGTCATCGCTGTTTCAATAAATCCAGGGCAAATGCAATTAACCCGAATGCTGCGCGAGGCAAGCTCTTTAGCAAGCGCTTTTGTTAAACCGATAATCGCCGCTTTAGAAGCAGCATAATTAGCTTGTCCAATATTTCCTGTCAAGCCAATAACCGAACTCATGTTGATGATCACCCCATTCCGGGCTTTCATCATTGGTCGCACCAACGCATGGCAAGTGTTATAACATGATTTAACATTGGTATCAATTACATTATCCCAATCTTCTTCAGACATCTTTAATAACAATTGATCTCGCGTGATGCCGGCGTTGTTCACCAAGATCTGAACGCTTCCAAATGCTTGGAGTGTTTTACCAATTGCCGCGTCGACTTCAGCAGTCTTAGTAATGTCCACTTGATAAAACTGAGCGCGATCTTCTTGAGTCAGCTGCTTGATTTCTGCAACAACCTGAGCGCCCCGTTCGATATTTGTGCCAAAAACCGCCACCTGAGCGCCATGCGCTGCAAGGGAGATCGCAATGGCTTTTCCAATTCCGGCAGTGCCGCCGGTGACGATCGCGTGCTGCCCTTTTAAGAGATCCGATTTCATCACATGAACAGTCATTATACACTCCTTTCCAATAGTTCAATATCTTCGACAGTTTCAATGCTAAAAGTAGGACCGGATACTCCAATGCGCTTATTAAAACCTGATAAAGTTTTTCCACAGCCAATTTCCACAAACAGATCGACGCCCGTGGACGCCATATGGCGAACTCCCTGTTCCCACCTGACTGGGTGCGTTACTTGTTTAATCAAGTTGGTTTTAATCTGTTGAAGATCTTTTACAGCGCAACCGGGCACATTCATGATAAGTTCAATTTGACTATCTGAAAGGGGAGCTTCGACAACGTGTCCAGTTAACCGTTCCTCTGCGAAATGCATTAATCCGCTGTGAAAGGCGCCATGCACTTGCAATGGCAAGACGCGTTTGGCTCCCTTTGCTTTCGCAGCCGCAGATCCGGCTTCGATGCCTTTTAGGGTTCCGGAAAGAACGACTTGTCCAGGGCAATTGAAATTGGCGACCCATAAATCCCGAGGTAGATCAACTTCTTGGACAAGTTTTTCGACAACGTCCGCATCAAGTCCAAGCACGACGGCCATTGTCCCCTTTATAGCTTCGCAAGCCTCGTTCATATATTGACTGCGATATTGAATCAGTTTAAGGCAATCGGCAAAGGGGATGCGCCCCGTTGCGTGCAGCGCTGTGTATTCACCGAGGCTAAGTCCTGCGCATACGCCGGGCTGCAGCTGGGGCATTAACGTTTGCAGCGTCCGCAGCATCGCAACGCTTGCCACATAGATTCCTGTCTGGCTATTGCGCGTTTCAGTAAGAAGCGTTTCAGGACCCTCTTTTATGATTTTTGAAAGGTTGTATCCCAAGGCGTCGTCGGCCTCTTCAAATGTCAGGCGCGCGGTCGGAAAGGTTTTCACAAAATCTTGTCCCATCCCCACATATTGGGATCCTTGACCAGGAAATAAAAAGGCGATTTTTTGGTGTTTCACGCTATTTATCCTTACTAATCTTTTACTTTTGTGAGGACTGCCGCTCCCCAAGTCAATCCGGCGCCAAAGGCCACCAGCAGCAGATGTTCGCCCGGCTCGATTCGACTCTCTTGCGTCAGCTCATCAAATGCGATCGCCATGCTGGAGGCTGAGGTGTTTCCATATTTATGCAGAGTTTTATAGACCTTCGTTAAGGGAATTTGTAGGCTGGTTGCAATTGCATCGATGATGCGGGTGTTAGCCTGATGCGGGATGAGCCACGAGATGCGGTCATCGCTTATTCCAGCTTGACTTAAGCATTTGATCGCAGCGGCGCTCATGCGTCGGACTGCATGTTTAAACAACTCTTTGCCGTTCATTTTCACATAATGCATGCGCTTATTAACTGTTTCTTGAGATGCTGGATTGCGCGCTCCGCCGGCCGGAACCATAAATAGATCTGCAAGAGAGCCATCCGCTCCAAGACAGATTGTATCGATCGAAAAGCTCGTTTGATTTTTTTTGTCGCTAATCACTGCAGCGGCGGCGCCATCGCCAAACAGCACGCAAGTGTTTCGATCTTCGTAATCTATAAAAGCCGACATTTTTTCAGATGCAATCAAAAGCACACTTCGGTAGATGCCGCTTTCAATGTATGCTTTGGCCATTGAGAGGCCATAAAGATATCCGGTGCAGGCCGCCTGAAGATCCATCGCCGCAGCGTTGACTGCGCCAAGCTGGGATTGAATCAATGCGGCTGTGCTGGGAGTTAGGTAGTCCGGGCTCATTGTGGCGACTAAAATCAGATCCAACTCTTCCGGGAAGACTTTGGCCGCTTCCAAGGCCTTTTTAGCGGCCGCTGTTCCCATGTCCGAAGAAAATTCGTCGCAAGCGGCTAGCCGACGTTCTTTCATCCCGGTGCGTGAAACGATCCATTCGTCGGATGTTTCGATCAGTTTTTCTAAATCTGAATTAGATAAGATTTTTTTTGGTAAATATGACCCCACCCCGATAATGTATGCAGCGGTGTTTTGCGCCATCGTATTCCTCTATGATTTATGATGCATCAGAATAGCAAATGCGAATTAAAAGAAAAAGACTTTTGTATATGTGTGTAAAAAAATAAAAAAAATAATATCAGGATGGGCAGGATAGGGACAGAATAGGGTGCAGGCTGCGATTTTTGAAGTTTGACCCTTCGACACGTTGCATTGGGGTCAGGCCTGACACTATGACACTTTCAAAAATGCCGCTATGACGTTTTTAAAGGCGTCATACTGGCATTTTTAAAAGTGTCATAGTGTCAGGCCTGACCCCAATGCTGCGCGTCATCGCGTCAAATTGATATCTTGCAAAAAAAATAAATATAGTTTATAATGGGCGTTCATTTTATAAAGGGGAAGCTTAATGAATATTTCCAATGATAGTTTATTTTTAAGATATTGCAGCCTTACAAATTGCAACATTCATTTTGAGAATATTGACGAAAATGATGCAAGCGGTTTTATAAAATTTTCACATCCCTCATTAGGGGATCAATATGGACGCGCTTCCATGGATCGCATCTATGCAATAATGACAATTCTAAATGGGCGCGAAAGAGCCTTTAACACAATGCCCCTTACTTTCACTGCGACAGTTCATACTCAAGAATATTTGGACAACTGTCACTATGAAAATCTAGCGAATCATGTTAAATATTTATATCTTGCTAGAAACGTAAGACAACTTGATCGTATAATTGCACAGAAAAATGTTGCAATAGAGCGAAATATAAAAAAAAAGAAATGGGTAAAAGTCGTAACTATAATCTTAAAACTATTTTCCGCTTGCTTATTCGATTATACAGAATGGATGATATCAAAAAAACAATATAAAGAAGTGTATGATAAAGTACGCAATTCTTCCATGTGCGTAGAAGGACTTACCACCCATAAATACAGCCATTTATTCTCTTTTCCAAAATGTGAAGCGGATAAACAGACTTTAACGCATGCAATTGAAAAATTTGTTGAAGAAAGCGGAAAAAATGGCGAACAACTTCAAGAGTATATTGCCATTAATGCCGAAGGCGTAAATTTGGCTGACGAAAAATTATCTTTTTCAGAACTAGTCAAGGCTAAACCAATACCTGGAGTAACGTCTGCGGGTTTAGATGCTTTTTTAAAGGGTTATATTTTAGATGACAACCCTCATGCATTCGTTCCGTTAACTGGCGAAGACGCCATTTGGGAAGGCGTATAAATTGAAGGTAACAAGGCCGTCCCGGCCTTGATATCTAATAGGCTAAAAGTCACATTGTCACCAATAATGAATTCACGGTATAATGACATCGAAAGGAAGGTGGATATGAAAGAAAAAAAGGAAGGACAAAAGAAAACATACCGAGTTAGAGAAGCCAGGCTGACGATTCTTTCAAGCCCTAAAAGAGCTGTTTGCTGAAGAATCTCCCGAATTTTTGTCTGTTCGCTGATTTTTGACTTCTCGTATCGATTATATATACTTTTGATATTTGGATTTGTCATAGTATTCCTAGAACATTGATAAGGTTCATGACAGCTTTTGAGCGGTAATTATTTGCGATTTCGATCAGATGTTTTTTATTCAAATTTTTTAGACAATCTTCATCCATTCTTCTTGCTTCGATTAAGTCGGCTAACAAATCATTGCCTTTAAGGTCCTTGCTCTTTACATGAATTAAGTCAGCCAGCGCCTTTTCTGGCGTTGCGATCAGAAATCTTCCAGCTGTATTTTCTTTTTGATCGATGCCAATAGCATAACGATGATGACTCAAATAGGTGTAATCAAATGTTCCTGTGGGTGTCTTAAAGATTTTAGATTTAGTAGCGGACGCGCTTGTGATGACATATACACCTTCCGGAATCATATTATAAAAAGAAAGGGCCCATTCGAAGCTGATGTAAGATGGCCCATAAAGTAAATTGGCAATCTGCTCATAAGGGACAGGAGACTCTTCAATTTTTTCAGCGATCAGAAAAAATCCGTTTTTTAAACGGATTAACTCGCCCCTTTTCACCAATCTGGAGATGAAGTCATCGGGATTCGTATAACCACTTAAAAGAGGTTTGAGATTTTGAGTCTCTACATAAGCTGTCTTAGCAAAACGCAGTATAGAATGCATGGTTGCCTCCTTACATTTATTTTAACAGAATCTCCAATATTTTTGGAGTATTATGTTTAAATAATCAAAAAGTTATCTAAAATCTCCAATATTTTTGGAGTTTCTGGAAATACAAGAGGGTTTGTAGTGTAGGCTTCAGACTTGTGAGTGGACAACTGTTTAAAGTTGAAAAATATGTCTGCAAAAAAAAATAATGTCAGGATGGGTAGGATAGGGACCTGACATTAATATTCCTTGCCAAATTGTAAATAAATAAAATTGTAAATAAATTGACTTTACATTTTAATAAATGTACAATGTCTATTTATTTAAAGGATATTTCTAATGCCAATTGCTGTTTCTAAAAGATGTTTTAATTTTATTGGCGACCATAGCGCACGGCTGATTTGTGGTAAAAAAACGCAAACCAATGCATTGGCGTCTTGTCGTGAACGCATAGCAAGCTGCGTCATATTGCTGTTTTTGCTCATTCCAACAGCTTTACTTGGCGGCGGCGCCAGATTAATAGAAAAATGCTGTCGATATTGCTCAAAGCATCAAAATGCTCCAGATGCCATTATAGAGGTTGATTTGATATCCAATAAAATTCTTACCCAGGATAAAACAGAAACAAATAAAAAGCTTCAACAAGACATGTTGCAGCGTCTTCCTAAAGAGTTAGTGAAAATAATTGTTTCGTATCTTCATGAAGATGATTGTAATGCTGCAATGCAGGTGAATCGGATGTGGCGCAAAAACATTCTTATTGAGTTATCAGACGTAATTGATATCTTAGGCGAAAATCATCTTCCTGAGATAACAAAACTAAATGAAATTTTGGGAAATAGATTAGCAATAAAAATAACACTATTTTCGTTTGCATCTATTTTGAGTAATCTGTCGAAGGCGGAAATCAATATGCTCAATGAAAATATGAAAATGAAAAGAAATCAATTTTATAAAAAACTGAGGCCTTTAATAGAGTTCTTGAGCTACTTAAGAGAAAAGGGAATCAATGAGATCGAAAAAAATGTCCCTCTCTACCATTTTCTTTCTGAACCTGTTAGAGATGAAATTAACAGCAACTTCGAACGCATCCAGCAAAAAAATGAAAAAGCAAAAAAGCTTGATGCATTTTTTAATGAGCTTCATCAGATTTTTAATGATTTTAAAGAAGTAGACGCTCATCAAGGGGAAACCGTACAAATATTTTTAGAAACATGCAAAAGGAAAAAGCGGAATGACAGCAGATGTTTTCCTGCAACTCTTACTCTTAATGTAGATTTATCAACTCATACTTCAACACATGTTGCAAGTTTAAATTTTGTAAAAACAGGGTATTTAACAGACACAAGATATCTTGAACATGGCGGCTCCGCCCGTGATCCGAAGATCCCGCTTAATGTACCAGATGCTAGTGGTTTAGCGCTGCAGAAAGAATACACTATTCATCATCACACCATAGGTCTAACGTGTCCATCCTGGAAGTGGACAACTGTTTAAAGTTGAAAACATGTCTGTAAAAAAAATAATGTCAGGATGGGCAGGATAGGGACAGAATAAGGCGCGGTTATAAAAATAATTATTATTCTTTCTCCTGAATCAATTGAATTCTTAAAGGGAAAAATTCAATAAAACAACCGCTGCGAAAGTACGTCCTTAAAAAGTCATGGCAAGGCGAAGTCTGAAAAGGTAACCAGGCCGTCTCGGCCTGAGTCAGGGCGGGACGCCCTGACTACTTTCTCCTTGTGCTGCCATGATTTTTTAAGGACGTACCTGCGAAAGCTCATACTCAAAAATATTTGGACAACTATCACTCCTGTCCCTATCCTGCCTATCCTGACATTATTTTTTTTAGCTGGAATCAACGCCGGAATCAGCGAACTTTTTTTGCCACAACATGGAAAATATGCCAATGATTTTTAACACCAACCGCTGTCGGAAGAGCTCCTTCTTCCTGTAAAAAATATTTTATTTCAAAACGATCCGAAAACAAATTCATCAATTGCGCATAGGTATGATGTGTCATAAATGGTTTATTAGCCCATTCATCGCGATCTCCAAAAAAATGTCCGCAAAACATCCCGCCAATAACGAGGTTCTCGAATATCTTTTGCCAGCAGTCTTGAAAATGATCAGGGGAACAAAAGGGGAGGGAAAAACTTGCATTTATTAATGAAACGCCCTCGGGAAGCAGCATGTCTGCAAATGATATAACGGCCACTGTTAACCGAGCGCTCTGATTCTCATTAATACGGTTAAGTAATATTGCAATCGCTTGCTCTTCAGCGTCAATTGCAAAAACATTCCAACCATTTTCTAATAAAAAAAGAGTGTCTCTTCCTGTGCCGCATCCAAGATCAACGGCCAAGCCATTTGCAATATTGTCGTTTTTCAAAAAAAACAGCGCTTTTTGCAATGTTGGATGCGGGTCACGAGCTGTTGCAGTCTTGTCATAATAATCCGACCAAGCAAGTTGATGAAAAAAAATAGTCGGCAGGGGGATGGGAAAACTTTCTTGGAACGCCGCCAATGTGGAGGCCTGAGAAAGCAAATAAACACATGGAAGTAAAAAAGAGCTAAAGATGATGGAGCGCAGGCGTTCGTTTATTATTAGTCTGATAATATATGTTATGTTGTATTCCTGTCTTTTTCCCATTATTTGAATCAGATATGTTTTGGCGGCCACACAGGCTGTTTGACTTCGCATTCAGCGCAATTGTACATAAAAATCTCCTGTTAATGAAATAACTGTATCAAAAGTTAGGAATAAAAAAAAGCATAGAATGAAATTTTCAGGATGGGCAGGATAGGTAGGAGCAGGATAGGTAGGATAAGTTTTATCTAACTTATTTAACTTATCTAACTCATCTTTCTTATCCTGCCTATCCTGACATTTCTTCCTTTAAATTAAATAAAATTTCATTTATCATATTGCCGTGCATCAATGGAGGTCTACATGACTGACGCATCTTTGAAACTATCAAACAACAGATTGTACATATTTACAGGAATGATTTTGCTGATTGGCTGGGCGCTTGCCCTGTTTTCTTGGCTGAATACCTGCACAGAAGCATGTGAGGAAGAGCATAAATACCGTCTTTTTGGCTTATCCTTTGGAATTATTGGACTCATTTATTTTACAGGACTGCTCGTCGCGTTTTTGTTAAGTTTTCGCTCTTCGCGTTTTTTAATGCTAATGGGGTTATTGCTTTTTTTGGGCATTGGAGCTGAAACGCTGTTTATTGGCGTTCAAAAATATGTTATTGAGGCTTGGTGTCCAATTTGTCTAGGAATCGCTGGGACGTTACTATTATCCGTGGCTTGTTTTATTAAAGTTTTTTTTGACAGCTCAACTAGATTGCACATGACTCATTCAAGACGAATCCGCAATTTTTTTGCAGCGATTTCAGCAATGGCCGTAGGTTTTTTAATCGCCTTTGCAGGGGTCGCTAAACATGATGATTTGGAGGCTGCGGAAAATGGTCTTCAAAAGAGATTATTTTTAGGCAATAAAGACAGCAATGTCGAGGTTTACGTTTTTACAAGTTGGATTTGTCCCGCTTGCCGCCATTTAGAGCCAGCTTTAGAACGAATGTCGCCAGCTATTTTACAAAAAGCAAAAGTGGTTTTTGTAGATTACGGAGATGACGTGACTTCACTAAATTTTCTTCCATACAATCTTTCTTTCATGTTGAACGATCCGGCGTCTTATGTTGCGCTTCGGCACATGTTGAAAGAGATCGCTAAAGATACCGACTCTCCTACAGATGCGCAAGTCGAAAAAGAAGCGGCAAAACTAGGCATCGCCTATAAACAATTGAACTATGCGGATGTCGCTTTAGGAATCAGTTATTTTAAAAATCTAACTAACCGTTTTAAAGTAACCACGCTGCCAGCTTTGATAGCCGTTAATCCAATAACGCATCAGAAAAAAGAAATTACCGGAATAGGGATCACCGAAACGAATGCATTGGAAACCATTAAGGCGCTCCAGTAATGAGAACCTTGGCGCCTTGATGTATATATATAAATTATTTTTTAATTATATTATCTATACAGTTTATAGTGTAATTTTTGATTGTTTGATCTTCTGTGATTTGATTAGCAGTTTCAATCGCTTTATCACGCTGACCTTTTTTGGCATAATAGAGAGCTATGTCTTGTAATCCTTGGTTGACACGCCATGTGATGCTTGGATAACTTGTAGAGAGCTTTTTTAATGTATCTATAATCATATAAGCGGAATCAACATCACCTGACATTTGAAGCGCCTGTCTTATTATCTCTCCCATTACATCGCTCATTCTATCATTTTCATTATCGGAATTGCGAAGGATTAATAGATCAAATATATAAATAATTGTTTTATACTGATTTCGTTGACTTAAGGCAAGCGTCACCTCTCTTATAACTGTATTGGGCTTGTTCGCTCCATTTATTAAATAGTTTATCGCTCTATTCATTAAATTTAATTTAATTAATTTTTTCATTATTTTTCCGAAAGAGCGGTTTTTGTATTCGCTATCTTCCACTGTATCAGCGACTTGTATTGCTTTATCAACGCAATTATAAAGTATTAATTTTTTTATTATCTCATATAGTTTATCAGATTTTTTGTAATCTTTGGATTCTGGCTTGGCATTCAATGTGTCGATTTCTTGATACAAAAATGATAATTCAATAATCTTACGACTTAATTTATTTTTTATAACTTCTTCATTTGAAATCATATTTTTTAAAATATCAGTTGGTAGATTTTTCAGTTGTATGATTATTGCTTCCATATGCGGTTGCTCAACAGCATTGGAAACTGGGATGTGCAGTGCAGAACGTAAAGAAACTATTGTTGTCGCATGGATGGTTTCATCTAGTTGATTTATTATGATTGCAAGGGAGGGAGCGATTTCATGATTTGCTTGTTCTTGCAATGATTTTAATACATTTTTTTTCCATTCATGATTAACTTGAAGTAGGTTAATTTTATCTTGAACATTAAGAAACGAACAGATTTCTATTTGTAAGTTATCATTCAACTTTTCTTTTTCTGTTAACTGATGCATTCTATCATTAAGTGGACTCGCCGGAGGTGTAAGGGGCGCCGGTGGAGACGGTTTTTGATCCATTGACCCGTTTTGTTGTTCTAAATTGGGAGGAGGTGGTTCAATAGATGACGATAAATTGCGTGAGCCTGATAAAGAAATGCGGATTTGATCTGGAAGCGGCGCCGGTGATGTAAAAATACTGGAGTGAGGACAACTCTTTCTAAAACATTTGGTAGCGCAACATTGAATGAGCATTGCGATTAGCCCCACCACGGGAATACAGTCTATGATGGCAAGGAATTTATTATTGCTATTCCAATTACGTTTAGCATATGGAGCGCCTGAGAAGAGAGTAAGCGCTGAGCATGCAGCATCGCAAGCTGAAATCGAATAATCCATAGAAATAACCTTTTATTGAAGTAGTTAATAAAAACACTTACCATATTATATATAAAAATAAATTTATTTGCAACAAATACAAATGCATTAGGTTTTTGATTAAATTTTTCACGTAGTTCTTTGCAATACCCCCGGAGGAGACAATTGCAAAAGTGCATCGATAAGATTTGATCGCTATTTGAATGTCGATATTTAGACTTTCATTAGAATCAGGCCGAGACGGCCTGATTACCTTGTTGATCAGCGCCGCTTCTCAGAATATTTTTTTTTCACTTCATTGAGATGAGGTTCTATTGCTTTGCGATGATCAGCCGAGAGGCGGTCAATGAAGAGAGTTCCATTGATGTGATCATTTTCATGCATAAAAGCGCGAGCGGCAAGCCATGTGAATTCTTCTTTAAAAATATTGCCTTCGAGATCCATTGCTTGCACGGTAATGCAAACAGGTCTCAGCACTTCACCATAAACTCCAGGAATCGAAAGACACCCCTCCCCGCGGTTCCATCGTTCATCGCTATGAGCGATGATCTTTGGATTGATAAAAACGCGGACTGGTCCCGCTTCCCAGCGATCGGGATCATTTGCAACGTGTATGGGAACTTCTGTAATAAAAAGAGCTAAAGAACGATGAACTTGCGGCGCCGCTAAACCAATGCCGTCATTGGCGCGCATGGTGTCAATCATATCGGTTACGAGTTGTCTAATTTCATCATTAATATCTTTAATCAGTTCTGTTTTTTTACGTAAAACTGAATTTCCATAGTAAGCTAATGGCAATTCCATAATGCATCCTAATGCTAAACGGCATATTCAGTAACTCGTTTTTCACGAATCGCTGTCACCTTAATTTTTCCTGGATAATCTAGCTCTCGTTCAATGCGTTTTGTTAATTCTCGTACAAGGATGACCAAGCCATCATCGTCAATAGTTCCTGGCTGGACGATTACGCGCACTTCCCGACCCGACTGCATGGCGTAAGCTTTGTCCACTCCAGGAATGGCCAGAGCCATCTCCTCTAATTGACGCAAACGTTTGATGTATTCTTCTACAGCGCCGATGCGCGCTCCAGGCCGAGCCGCGGAAATCGCATCAGCGGCGCTGCACAAACTGCCTTCGATGGTGATTGGATCCATTTCATGGTGATGACATCCAATTCCATTAGCGACCTCTTTTGTTTCACCATATTTAAGCGCCAAATCATGTCCAATGACGGCGTGGGCTCCTTCCATTTCATGGGAAACGGCTTTACCCATATCATGCAGAAGTCCAATGCGTTTGGCCATCCGCACATCAAGGCCAAGTTCGGCGGCAATCATTCCCATTAGGTGGCAAACTTCCAGCGAATGCTCAAGAACATTTTGACTGTAGCTAAAACGAAATTTTAATTTGCCGAGCAGCGTGATGATCTCTGGATGAAGGTTCATTATGCCGGCGCTCAGCGCTGCATCTTCGCCATGCTCTTTAATTCGTTTTTTGATTGTCTGCTTTGCTTTTTCGACGATCTCTTCTATGCGGGTCGGATAGATTCTGCCATCTGCAATCAATTCCGTCAACGCTATTTTTGCGATCTGCAAGCGGATCGAATCGTAGCACGATAAAACGATGGCGCCTGGCGTATCATCAATAATAAAATTGACTCCTGTTTCATGCTCTAATGCGCGAATATTACGGCCTTCACGTCCAATGATTCTGCCTTTCATCTCATCATTCGGCAGCGCGACGGTATTAACTGTACCTTCGGAAACGCAAGAAACCGCCATACGATTGATTGCAGTTGCAATAATGCGACTCGCCTCCTTGTCTGCATTTTCCTCCGTTTCGCTTTTCAAACGACGAATCATGTTCGCGGCGTCTGTCTTAATATCGTTTTGCATTTGTTGAATCAAGATAGTTCGCGCTTCCATTGCACCGATTCCAGAAAGCTTTTCAAGTTCGAATGTGATGCGCGTCCTAGAGTTGTTAATTTCTTGTTTTTCATTTTCGAGTTGTGTCTTGAGAGAGAGAAGGGCTGTCTCTCGCCTCTCAACGTCTGATAACTTTTTATCGCATAAACTCAATCTTGTCTCGAGTTTATCCTGGCGTTGTTGCAGTCGTTCTTCTTCGCGTTGGATTTTACGCCGTTCATCCTGTCTTATTTTTTCTATTTCGCCATGTTGTTCCAGCTGTTTCTGCCGAAAGATTAGCTCATTGGAGCGTTTAGAGTTTGCGGCTTCCTGTTCAGCTTTTTCTAGAATTCTGGAGGCGATGGACTCATACCCGCCTATTTTGATGCGATTAAAAATCCAGAATCCGGTCATTCCGATTCCTGAGCCCAGCGCAAAAGCCAGCAAGAGTTCCATAAATTATTCTTTTGAAGAATTTTCTTCAGTTGTGGGTGGCGTTGAAAGAGCTTTTATCCGCACTTTTTCGACGCAGCGGTCATTGGATTCCAAGATCTCCATATCGAAGTCATTGTGATGAATGACAAATCCTTTTGGAGGGATGGCGCCGGTGGTGTGGAAAATATAGCCCCCGATGGTATCGTACTCCCCTTCTTGAGGAATGACGATCATCAATTCCTCTTCAACATCTAAAATATTCATCCGCGCATCGACGATCCAGATGTTATTTCCTTGAGAGTAAAATAATTCGCGCTCTTGATCGTACTCGTCGGCGATTTCTCCAACGATCTGTTCCAGGATGTCTTCGATCGTTACAATGCCTTCGGTGCCTCCGTATTCGTCCACGACAATCGCAAGATGAACTTGTCTTTTGCGAAATTCTTGCAGCAGACTTGAAATTTTTTTTGTTTCAGGAGCATGAAGGACATTTTTTTTAATCGAATCTATGGGTTCTTGGAGGATGCGTAAATCATTATTTTTTTGCTGATATTCCATATATTTATTGAGAATGTCTTTATACATAAGGACGCCAACGATGTTATCGACAGTATTTTGATAAATCGGGGTGCGGCTATATCCTTCTTTTTGTAAAAATTTTGCAGCTTCAATAATCGGCGTGTCAGCGGATAAACTGAACATATCAACGCGAGGAACCATCACTTCCCGAGCGATTTTTTCCTTAAATGTCACAACGGATTCAATCAATTTTTTTTCGTGGACATCGAATTGCAAGCCAGCCTCCGCCTTTTGCAGCATATCGATGATCTCCTGTTTTCCCACTGGTCCATAGGCTAGGTCTAGGTAAGCGGTGCGCAATAAAGATCTTGAAATCTTTAAAAAAATGTAGATAAAAGGAAACATTAACAGTAAAAATGGAGAAGCCAAGGGGGCGCACCAACGCAGCACGGCCTCGGGAAAGTGAGCTCCTAAAATTCGAGGCAGGTAGTCCCCTATGGAAAATGCCAATAGAATAAAGATGACAAGACTGAGGATGAGCCAAAGAAAATTCCAGCCATAAATGATTGTTTCATCGGGTCCAGGAAAGGTCTGATAAAAAAAATCCGTATGAGACAAGAAAACCAGCATGGTCGCCACGTAACAAAAGCGGATGATGTTTTGAGCGCAGATCGTGGCGAAAAACAGACCTTCATATTCATGAGAAGGAAAAAATAATAGATGCAAAGGGCGGTAAAAAAACAGTTTGCCGATTGATTTTAGCTGTTGCTTAACATCTCTTTTGTGAATGCGGCGAAAGGCGCTATTGACAGCCGTTACAAGAAAGGCGCCTGTTAAAAAGACAATGATTAGTATAGAAGCAATGATTAGAAACAAGCATCCTCCATAAATTTTCAGCCATGGGGCAATAAATCTTGTTGTTCAAGGTATTGCATATGCCTTTTTTCGGCGGCGCGCATTACCGCTCTATCTATATCTTCAATATCATCATATCCCATTAAATGCAAAAGTCCATGTACAACGTATAGGGTCATCTCTCTGTATGCATCGCCGCGATGGGCGGCTGCATAATCGATTGCTGCTTTTGGACAAATGAACACATCGCCTAAAATGCGATAGTCGTCCACCTCATCGCTTGCGTGATGGAGAGGAAATGAAATACAATCGGTGGGAGACGGATCGTTAAAATATTCGGCGTGCAGTTCGCCGATTTTATGAATATCGACGAAATGTATTCCGACTTCGTCACAGAATTCCCCTGCGAAAACGATCACAGTTTGGACAATTTTCTGTACATTTTCGATAGAGATGGAAAGATCATTTTGCATGTTTTCAACATGCACGCCTTCCAGTGTAATTGAGCGCTTGTTTTTATTTGTCATAGGTTATGAGGGGCAAAGGACCTAAAAGAAAGGACGAAGAGGAAAGGACAAAGGGACCTAAAAGACCTAAAGGACTATATTAACGGAATTCAAATCAGGCGGTAACGTCCATTAGGTCCTTTAGGTCTTTTAGGTCCTTTAAGTCCCTGTCCCTTCTATTTAAGTCCCTGTCCCTTCTATTTAAGTCCCTGTCCCTTCTATTCTAGAACAGGTGTTTTTGGCAATCCTGTTACACGTTTTGTACCAGGAGCCCAACGGTCCAACTTTTTTAGAACGCCTATGCGCTCAAAGCGCTTGAGTACATTGCGTTTTGCTGCGCCTTTATTTGCGCTGCCGTAGCTTGCGTGTCGTGACATGTCTTTATCCTTGTTTATTTGATTCTGGGAATAAATACCGCTGCCGCTAATTCACCTTGCACAGCGTTTGGATGCTCTTTGAATCCTTTTGGAAGGTTGTCGGAGCCTGGTCCTGTTTTTTCTGTGGGCATGCGGTGTTTACGCGGAAAACGGCTGCGTTTTTCAGCTTGTTTACTAATTCGCACCATAAAAATTCTCCTCGAATTGTTCGTGTGGGCTATTTTGCAAGAGGTTCATTATATAAAGGATCCCTGAATGTTGCAAGCATAAAAAGATGCAACGGGGTAAATAAAAAATCAAAAATAGACTTTCCAAAGTCGTTTGCGATGGTAGAAGGCTGTCGCCTGTCCCCAGCTAAACTCATACAATTTATGTTTATACTGTTGGAAAGCGGGCGATTTGAGCATTTTTGAAAGACTGATCACCGTAGCATGCGGCCTTAGTTCTTCCAGCTTGACTTCCAATAATTGCATTAAATCGTCCTGAAAACAAGTTGAATTCATAAAAACAAAGTCTGCATTGCGTAAATCGATGTCAAGAAAACTGCCATGAATAAGTTTGATCTGTTTGTTTTCGACTTCTTTTGCAATTGTCGGTTTAATTTCATTATCAAACTGTTTTAAAACATCGATAGAACCGTTATATAGAGTGTCGACTAGTTCAATGCCGATGCACTGGGAAAAGTCAAAAAACAGATGAGCTAAAACAACAGCTTTGCCTGTGCCGGATCCAAGATCGTAAAAAATTTGGCCGGGCTGAGGCTGCGCATCTTGGATCATTTCATAAAAAGAATCTGGAACGACCTCGCCATATACATATGATTTGCTCTTGAGTTCTTGATCCTCGCGTCCTTTTAGCGACAGCGCTCGGCCATCCATTTTGTCATATAGCTGGTGATAGATGGCTTTGATTCTTTCATGATCCATATCTGTTTTACCCTCCTGAAAACCCTTCGCAGTCTACACCACACTATAAAAAATTGCAATAGTTAATCAATGCTTAAATATCGCGGTCCCAATGCGCAAGAGGGTCGCTCCTTCCGCGATGGCGTAGCGGTAATCGTGCGACATGCCCATTGAAAGATGTCTGAATGATGTTTTCAATCCAAATTTGGAAATTAATTCATCTTTGAAAAGACGTAGACGAGCAAAACAATTTCGTATAATGGCTTCATTTTCAATCAACGAGGCCATGGTCATCAACCCTTCAAGTGAAATTCCAGGCAGATGTAGAAGGCTTTCGAACTGATCTCTCCAGCCTTCCTCGTTCAGGCCATGCTTAGTTTTCTCGCCCGATGTATTGACTTGGAGTAGGATGGAGGTCGTTTTACCTGCCCCCACGCTGCACATGGAAATTTTCTGGGCCAGCTCTATGCTGTCAACAGAATGAATTAGGGTGAACTTTCCTATTGCCTTATTGACTTTATTTTTTTGCAAAGGGCCGATCATATGCCAGTTGATGTCGGAGGGGGCTTCTGAAATTTTCAACAAAGCTTCTTGAATGCGATTTTCTCCAAAATGACGGCATCCTGAGCCGTACACAGGAAAAATATGATCCCAGGAGTATCCCTTAGACACAGCGATCAAATTGATTTCCGATGGGGCTCGTCCGCAGCGCTGAACAGCTGCTGCGATCTCTTCCTGGATACGCTGATAGTTGTCTGCAGCTGATCTCATAAAATAACGATTGCCTTCTGGCAACTATTTCAGGGCACAATATTGAATATTATTCACCGCAGGTTAGATGTCTTATTCATTTTTGCATCATTTTTTTTCTCATTATGTAGCCCACACTAAGGTGTAGCGAGCCCAAGCGAGCGGAACCGC
>Ga0207104_1154_pt1 | contig 16952 bp, 12 predicted proteins | sample Alteio_BWMinHeat_79_FD_153538 | JGI IMG/M metagenome (GOLD analysis project Ga0207104, IMG submission 153538) | Enriched cells from forest soil in Barre Woods Harvard Forest LTER site, Petersham, Massachusetts, United States -... | ecosystem: Environmental > Terrestrial > Soil > Temperate forest >...
CGCCACGATTTGCCCCCGCCGCGAATAATCTGGCATTTCTGATTCTGAGGCAGGGCGGGAACACTGATGTTGCCCTTTCTTATGCCCAAATTGCGAGAGAGGAACTGCCCAATGATCCCTACGTTGCAGATACAATCGGTTGGATCTATTATCAAAAGAACGTGTTCAAGCGCGCTACCAGCTTGCTTCAGGAATCCTCAGACAAATTACCCTCTAATCCCATGATCCAGTATCACCTTGGGATGGCCCTTCTCAAGTCTGGAGATAAGACCAATGCTCGCAAAAGGCTAGAGGGCTCTTTAAGTCTTGACAATCGGTCCCCTGAATCTGAGAAGGCGAAAGCAGCTCTCGCCTCAATCTGAATAACGGTGACTCTTGTTCCTCGTGTATGGGAAGTGAAAAACAATATCGCAATCACAACGTTCCTCTAGGACGCCTCTAGTCTCCTCCCTACCAGAGAAATTCCGTTGTACTCTCGTCTAAATAGGTCAAGTAATGTCTGCGAAGTGAGTGGAGAGTGAATACATGAAGATCCTTGGGTTAGGGTTTCTTCAGTCGTGGCTAGTCAAGAGAGTACTGACTCCGTACATTCCAAGCCGAGAAGGAACAGTTCCCTCTGTCTATGCGTACTGTTAGCCTGCTTGCTTTCCAGTCATGTTCCGGACGACACCATACTTGTCAACTAGTACCTTACGGAAGATTTTATCGAACGGTATTTCTTTTCCTCTTCAAGAAAGTTTGAATCTGAGTCGATGCCGGTGCTCTTATCTTTCCTATCTTGTGTAATGTAGTTCAACCCACACTCGAAAAATTGACAGTCGGGATCAGCGAGTGAGGGTAGGGGGTCAGCGGTTTCTGTTAATTCAAGAGGAAGCGGGAGTGTTGATATATGAGGTAAGAGATCAACTGATCTCTATGCCGACCCGGAACATGTGAGGTTCCGGGGACTCTCAGAGCGCTCTATGCCAAAGTACCACAAATTTAGAGAATGTCCTTGCTCACCTCGTTTGAATGGGCGCTTTCATTGCCTGCTGAGTCAACCGCAGTGACTGTGAAGTAGTATGTATTACCGATGTTTAGTCCAGTAGCTACATAGGTTGTAGTAGGTTTTTGAACAGTCGCCGCTGCGGCGCCATACACGCCTGGGGTCGTTGATATATAAATACTATATGAGGCAAGGTCTGTGTCGGTATTAGCATTCCAGCTTAGTGTAGCCGAGGATGTGGCAGGCGCGTTGAGGGTCAAGGTTACCGGGATTGTTTGAGGCGTATTTGTGGCTCCTGTGCCTGTGACGGTCATTGTGGTCGTAAAGGAGCCAGGAAGAAGTCCTGCCGTATTTACAGACAGGGTAGCAGGACTTGTCCCCGTTGTTGTCGTGCCAGATGTTGGAGCGAGTGTGAGCCAATTGGCATTCTCTGCTATAGACCAGGTCAAAGTGCCTGTTCCAGGGTTTGTAATATTCAATGTCTGTGAAGTGGGATTGGCTGCGCCTTGAGTGGCTGCAAAAGTAAACGCTGTTGAGCTAAGACCGATAGTTGGAGTCACCGGAGCCGCCGTTACGGTAAAGGACACGGGGATGGTGACGGAGGTGGCGCCCGGCGCACTGAGCGTGAGGGAACCGCTCTGAGTGCCGGTGGTCTGAGTACCGGTCGCACTGACCGTGACGGTGCCATTGCCCGTGCCGGAGGCGGGGCTCACCGTCAGCCACGTGGCATTGTCGCTCGCGGTCCAGGAGAGGGTGCCGCCGCCGGTGTTGCTGAGGCTCACGGTCTGGACTGCGGGGTTGGCGCCGCCCTGCTGAGCCGTAAAGGAGAGGCTTGTCGGATTGGCGCCAATGGTCGGCGCTGCCGTTACGGTAAAGGATACAGGGATGGTGACGGAGGTGGCTCCGGTCGCACTGAGCGTGAGGGAGCCGCTCTGAGTGCCGGTGGTCTGAGTACCGGTTGCACTGACCGTGACGGTGCCAGTGCCCGTGCCGGAAGCGGGGCTCACCGTCAGCCACGTGGCATTGTCGCTCGCGGTCCAGGAGAGGGTGCCGCCGCCGGTGTTGCTGAGGCTCACGGTCTGGGTTGCCGGATTGGCGCCGCCTTGCTGAGCCGTAAAGGAGAGGCTTGTCGGATTGGCGCCAATGGACGGCGCTGCCGTTACGGTAAAGGATACAGGGATGGTGACGGAGGTGGCTCCGGTCGCACTGAGCGTGAGGGAGCCGCTCTGAGTGCCGGTGGTCTGAGTACCGGTTGCACTGACCGTGACGGTGCCAGTGCCCGTGCCGGAAGCGGGGCTCACCGTCAGCCACGTGGCATTGTCGCTCGCGGTCCAGGAGAGGGTGCCGCCGCCGGTATTGCTGAGGCTCACGGTCTGGGTTGCCGGATTGGCGCCGCCTTGCTGAGCCGTAAAGGAGAGGCTTGTCGGACTGGCGCCAATGGCCGGAGGCGCTAGAGCCGCCGTTACGGTAAACGACACAGGGATGGTGACGGAGGTGGCACCCGGCGCACTGAACGTTACTGAGCCGCCGGGCTGTGGGCCAGCGGTCAATGATCCCGTGGTCACACTGACGGTGACGGTGCCATTGCCCGTACCGGAGGCCGGGCTCACGGTCAACCAGGGCGTAGTTTCACTGGCACTCCAGCTCAAGGAGCCGCCGGCGGTGTTGCTGAGGCTCACGGTCTGGACTGCGGGGTTGGCGCCGCCCTGCTGAGCCGTAAAGGAGAGGCTTGTTGGACTGGCACTGATGGCCGGAGCCGCCGTCACGGTAAACGACACGGGGATGGTAACGGAGGTGGCACCTGGCGCACTGAACGTTACCGAGCCGGCGGGCTGTGGGCCAGCGGTCAATGATCCCGTGGTCACACTGACGGTGACCGTACCAGTGCCTGTGCCGGAAGCCGGGCTCACGGTCAACCAGGGCGTAGTCTCAGTGGCACTCCAGTTCAAGGTGCCGCCGCCGGTGTTGCTGAGGCTCACGGTCTGGACTGCGGGGTTGGCGCCGCCCTGCTGAGCCGTAAAGGAGAGGCTTGTCGGATTGGCGCCAATGGTCGGCGCTGCCGTTACGGTAAAGGATACAGGGATGGTGACGGAGGTGGCTCCGGTCGCACTGAGCGTGAGGGAGCCGCTCTGAGTGCCGGTGGTCTGAGTACCGGTTGCACTGACCGTGACGGTGCCAGTGCCCGTGCCGGAAGCGGGGCTCACCGTCAGCCACGTGGCATTGTCGCTCGCGGTCCAGGAGAGGGTGCTGCCGCCGGTATTGCTGAGGCTCACGGTCTGGGTTGCCGGATTGGCGCCGCCTTGCTGAGCCGTAAAGGAGAGGCTTGTCGGATTGGCGCCAATGGACGGAGGCGCGGTCACGGTAAACGACACGGGGATGGTAACAGGGGTGGCACCCGTGGCTGTGAGGTTCACGGCGCTACTATAGGTGCCCGGAGTCATGGTACCCGTTGTCACACTCAGGGTTACAGCCCCGTTGCCGGTGCCCGATGCCGGTGAGAGGGTCAACCAGGCGGCATTACCGCTGGCCATCCAGGTAAGGGTACCAGCACCAGTGTTGCTGATGCTCAGTGTTTGAGCTGTTGGATTAGTGCCCACCTGAGCGGTGAAGGAGAGGCTTACAGGACTTGGCCCGATTGCAGGATTGGTTGAAACTACCGTGCCTGAAGGCGGCGAAATGAGTTGGGCCAATCCCGGCATCTCTGCGGCTAGTTTGCTCATCGATCGCCCACCGGCATTTCCGTTTCCTGAGGTTGAAGAGTTGCCTGCGCCTGCAGCAGCTAGCGGGATTGTTCCGGTTGCTGACGTACCAACGGCAATAGATCCCTTGGCTGTTGTTGGGGATGGTGCGACGCTTATGGCTGCAAGCGGCACGGCTGCTCCGACACTTCTATGAAGTGATGACGGCTCCGTGGACTGAGGAGCCGTGTTGTCGCTTTGTAGCGTCGGAGGGACTGTTTGCAATGGACTGACAGATGAGGAACCGGATGGAGAAGGCTCAACGGATGCGACGGGAGCGTTCGGCTGCTTTCGTATCAGTCGGTGTGGCGTGCGAGTAAGGGTTTGCGCATCTTTCTTCTCTACGAATTTCGTTGAGTGTTGCTCAGCGGAAACAGGAGGGATAGGCTGCAATAGTGACAGTAGAACCGTCAAGAAGCCAAATGAGATCACCTGAGTCCTGTTGAAAGGTCGGTGCATCGCTTGGCGCATGTTCTAGGTCCTCCGTATTTCAGTGCCCGTCACTACATTCATCAAAGGGAGCGTATTGGATACGTCGCTCAAAAAGAGCAGACAATCTAATAACGGGATGTCTTGATTCGATACCTACAACTAGCTGGGGGGTAGTTTGAGCAAGAGCAGTGCCTTGGGTTTGGTGCGCGATCGATCGACTCACTAATCAGGTGTCAACTCATAAAAACAATGGCTTAATTATCGTAACGTCAAAACGCAGGGTTCTCGTATGGCCAGTACGTGTAGGTGGAGAAGGGGGGTCTTCAAAGATTTGAACATATGATGCTGAAGGCCAAGTATTCATCTGAATCACGTGAAGTATTAGGCTTTTTCATGTGTTTGTTGCGTTGAAATACGTAGGCTGTCTGAAGAGAACTAGGCGAAAACATTTGGTTCTCAGATAGTGTAACGACGTATTTTTGCCCTATTGGCCTGGGAAGCTTGGAAGCTTAGAAGCATAGGAGCAGGAGGTGAGTATTCAGTCTTAGGAAGACGGACTTGCGCTCGTCTAGCCAGGAGAATCAGTCAGGAGAATAGGCGGAGTCAGATTAGTCGAAACTTGCCCAGTAGCCGATGTGTTTGCGGGTTATTCATACCGCCGATAGATGCATTCCAAACTTTCTTGTATATTTACAATTCTCAGTCCACTTGAAGATTGTTTGAAGAAGTAAGCCAAGTGTCATCCCTGGGCATTAGACTACATCGTAAGGAAGATGGAATAAAAATGTTTTGCAACATGATAAGGTTTCTTGGGGGGAATTCACCCGATTCATTGACCGAAACCAGCGGCTCTACTAATCTGATCAAAGCCTAACGAAGAGGATTTATGGCTCAAGGGAAAATGAGTGCACGAAAGATTGCAGTTGTTGGACTTGGCTATGTGGGTCTTCCTATCGCTGTTGCATTCGGAAAGCAGCAGCGAGTGATCGGTTTTGATATCAACAAGGCCAAGATCGCAGAGTTACAGAGGGGTATTGACCGTACCGGTGAAGTGTCCTCTGTGGATTTCAAGATAACGGACATTCAGTATACATATCAGCCCAGTGATCTTAAGGGAGCGGATTTCATCATCGTGGCCGTACCCACGCCGATTAATGAAGCACTTCAGCCAGATTTGACCGCTCTTCGTAAATCATCGGAACTCATAGGCGCCAATCTCTCACCTGGATCGATCGTGGTCTTCGAGTCGACGGTCTATCCCGGAGCCACGGAGGAAGTGTGCCAGCCAATTCTCGAACAGGCTTCAGGGATGAAGTGTGGGGTGGGGTTTAAACTTGGGTATTCACCTGAGCGCATCAATCCTGGCGATAAGGAGCATACGCTGGAAAAAATCACCAAGGTCGTGTCAGCCCAGGATGATGTGACGCTGGAGATTGTCGCCCATACCTACGAACTCGTGGTCAAGGCGGGGATTCATCGTGCTTCCAGTATCAAGGTTGCAGAAGCTGCAAAGGTGATTGAAAATACGCAGCGGGACCTGAATATCGCGCTGATGAATGAGTTAGCGCTCATTTTTCATCGGCTCGGGATCGATACTAAATCAGTCCTTGACGCTGCAGGTACGAAGTGGAACTTTCTGAAGTTTTTCCCGGGATTAGTTGGTGGACATTGTATTGGTGTGGACCCGTATTATTTGACTGCGAAGGCTGAATCGGTCGGCTATCATCCGCAAGTGATTCTGGCTGGACGGCGCATCAATAACGGGATGGGAAAGTTCGTCGCGGAGCAAACGATGAAGCTGCTCGGGCAACTTTCCCGACCAGTCAATGATTTAAAGGTGGCGGTCTTAGGTCTCACGTTTAAGGAGAATGTGCCCGATCTGCGCAATAGCAAGGTGCCCGACATCATTAAGGAACTACAGGAGTATGGTGTTCAAGTTTTTGTGCATGATCCGATCGCAGAACCGGAAGAGGCTTTCGAAGAATACGGGATACATTTGATCAAGTGGGACGATTTGAAGGATGCGGATGGGCTAGTTATTTCGGTGGCTCACCGCGGGTATGCGGATATGGGGTTGCAAAAACTGCTCAAGCCGCTCCGCAGTCAGCAGGAGGGTGCGGTTGTTGATGTGAAATGTCTGCTTGATCCGTTGGAATTACCTAAGACGCTTAAGTACTGGCGCTTATAAGGGTGCCGCAAGGTCACTTGATCTGTTTCTAACCACTTCACGCTCGGAAGTCTTCTGTAGTCTATAGCATACAGGAAGACATTCATCTTTCACGGTCAGCAGAGTTTTTGATTCTGTTTGCCCCCCACTATATAGGCTGCTATAGATTATCTGTGGCATCGATCTTCCACGTAGTTCCCCTGGCACCTTTTTTGGCATTGGCTTTGTTGGGTAACTGATGAACATCTTGGGCAATAGCGCCGTGAGGCATAGGTCCGTAGGGCTGTGGTATGCCATTGGGGCAATGGGCTTGCTTGCCGGCTGCGCCTACTTCAATTCACCAGAGGTTAAACGGGGAGATCAACACCTCGCAGCGGGTAATTGGGAAGAGGCCAGTCTCGCGTATAAGCAAGCCCTGAAAGATGATGCATTTAATTCCACATTAGTTGGTAAATACACCATGGCTCGAGAACGAGCTGCGGCGTCGTATGAGGAGCGGGGACGGGCGTATCTCAAGGAGCACCAGCCCGACCTTGCGATGGAACAGTTTAAGCGCGCCCTCACCATCGAACCATCTAATCTCGATCATCAATCCGGGTTGCTTGAAGCGCTTCGCTTGAAAGATGCGCGCGGCCAGCATCGAGAGGCAGATCGCCTGGCCCAGCTCGGTCGGACTGATGAAGCCATGGAGGCGTACGCCAGAGCAGCGGAGCTGGATCCCTCGTTTAAGGATCCTCTTGAGAAGATATCCAAACTTACCGAGGAGCAGCAGGCGCTAAACCGTGATGATCGGCGGAAACAACCGGTGACACTTCGGTTTCGCAATGCCGGCCTGAAAGAAGTCCTGGAAGGGATTGGAAAGGCCGGAGGGATCAATCTCATATTCGACAAGGACGTCAGAAATGACCCTGTGACCATCAGTATTCAGGACACACCGTTCGAAGAGGCATTCAATCTCATCCTCAACAGTAACAGCCTGTTCGCCCAAACCGTATCCCAGGACGTCATGATCGTCAGCCCCAATACCAAACAAAAGCAGGAGCAGTATCAAGATCTAATGATTCGGACGTTCTACTTGTCCAACGCCAAAGCGAAAGACATGCTGGTCTTATTGAAGAGCATGCTGGATTCCAAACGAATGCATGCCAATGAACAATTGAACACGATCGTCATCCGGGACCAACCGGAAAAATTGGAGATGGTTGAAAAGATCATCTTGGCCAACGATCGCTTGGAGTCCGAGGTGCTTTTTGATGTTGAGGTTCTGGAAGTCGATCGCACGGTGGATCAGACCTATGGTCTGACCTATCCCAAGCAAATCGCAGCCGCCATGGTCCCTCCGGGATCGGTGGGAATTATCGCAGGGAGTGTCGCACAGCAGTTTTCGATTCGTCAGCTCACCAGCCTTGGTCAAGACAGTTACCTTCTTAAGCTTCCGACCAACATCCAGTTGGATTTCTTTAAACAGATCACTGACGCCAAGACCCTTGCCGCCCCGAAAGTTCGCGTGGTCAACAATAAGAAGGCGGAGATTAATATTGGCAACAAGCAGCCGATCCTGCTTTCCACCACGAATGTTTTGCCGGGTCAAGCAGCAACCGGGGCAGTTCCGACGACCTCGACGGTGACTTCGATCGAATTCCGCGACACCGGAGTCAAGTTAACCGTTGAGCCTTCCATCCATTTGGGGAATGAACTGTCCCTTAAGATGAAGATTGAAGTCATTCGCCTTGGCGACTTAGTGACGCTCCAAGCCAGTCCACCCATTACTCAGTTTACGTTCGGTAACCGGTCGGCGGAAACCATGCTCAATATCAAAGATGGCGAAACCATTGTGTTGGGAGGGCTGATCCAAGAAGAGGATCGCAAGACCCGCACGACCATCCCCTGGATCGGCGATCTCCCCATTATCGGCAATCTCATCAGTTCTTTTAAGACCCAACGGGTCACGACCGAGGTGATCCTGACGATTACACCGCACATTATTCAGGGGGTAGCTCCTCCCGGGCTTAGTACGCAGGTGTTCTGGTCAGGGACGGATTCAAGTTATTCCACAAGCCCGCTGTTTGCCCCGAAGGGGAAAAAGGTTTCCATGATGGGAGCTGGAGTGTCCGATTCGGGGTTCTCGTCGACTGGAGGGCCGGTAAAAGGGGGACTGGCAGGGAAAGCCGCTGCAGCGTCACTCACCTCAAAGGCTTCGGTAGGGGCGGTCGCCTCGATCAAGCCAGACGAGTCGGTCATCCAAATGGGGAAAGAGTTCAAGCTTGCCATCATTGACGAACGTCTTCGTCCAACGGCGGAAGGCGTGTTTCAGCTTCAGTATGATCCGCAGGTATTGGAATTCAGAAGACTTCTGAATGGTGAGATCATACAGTCAGACGGCGCAGGTGAGCAGGCCTTTAGCAACCTAGAGACGCAAGAGGGAACGGTGGCCTTCAAAGTCGCGCCATCGGCGAGGCAGGCGGGAGGGCGGACTGTCACTGTTACCTTCTACGCTAAGGCGCCTGGTGTGTCTCCTATGCGTGTGGCGTTGGTGGATCCGACCGCGGGATCGTCAACGGTAGTGTCGCAAGAAGGAAAAGGTATTGTGAGGGTGCGGTGAAAGAGTCAGGCGTGACCCTCTTGGAACTCATGATCACGCTGACGATTGTAATGATTCTCGCCTCGATCGCTATGCCGCTCAGCCGTCTGTCGGCGACACGGACTCACGAAATAGAACTGCGGCAGCAGTTGAGGCTCATGCGGGCTGCCATTGATACGTTTAAGCTGGAATGGAATCGAGATGGCGATGTCCTTTTGGGGGCAGCCTGCGTGAAGAATAAGCTTACGTGCAAAGATGTGACGAGTGTCTACGGCTATCCGAAGTCGCTGGATAAGCTGTTGGGGATCAAGCTCACTAGTCAAGAAGCGGTGGTCAGGGACACGACGATAAAGCGCTATCTGAGGAATCTTCCTCTTGACCCCTTGACCGGCAAGGCTGATTGGATATTCCGATGCTACAAAGATGCCCCGAAGGCATCGAGTTGGTGTGGGGATGACATCTATGACGTGATGACTCAAAGTCAGGACATAGCCTTAGATGGAACGAAGTATCGAGATTGGTAAGCGTGGAGTAGGGGGCGATAATGGTTTCACCCTGCTCGAGCTGATGATCGTCGTTTCGATCATCGGCATTCTCGCTACTCTGGCGGTGCCCTCGTACCAAGCGTCGGTTGTGAAGGCCAAAGAGGCTGCTTTGCGTCAGGATCTCTCGACACTCCGCGATGTATTGGATCAGCACAAGGCTGATCAGGGGAAGTATCCTCCGTCTCTATCAGCATTGGTGGGCACCGGGTATCTGCGCGGAATCCCAAAGGACCCGTTTACCGGTGCGACGACCACGTGGCAAGAGATTCAGGATCCTATTGAAAAAGGCGTGATTGATGTCTTTTCAGGGGCCGAATTTGTGGGGACGGATGGCACCCCATATAATCGTTGGTAGCGATACCCATGCACAATGTTCACAGTAATGTGACAAAGACTTCAGTTCAATCGACTCCTGCATATCGTGTAGCAGTTCGAGCGGGGACCCTCTGTGTCGTCGGCTTCGCCGCGGCCTTGTTTACGGGATGTGGTGAACTTGAGCCGATGCGTGAGCCGGAAGTGGTGGAGCTTGAGCTGACCACAGACACGTTAAAAGCGTCGGTGCGCGAGGCGCAGCGGACGGTGACCGAGTTGAGGGCTGACCTTGAAGCACGCCGTAGAGAATTGGCAGAAGCTCAGGTCGCTCGAGCGCAGCTTGAAGGACGGGTCAGGGAAGCGGAACGGCGGGTCATCGAGGCCCGGCAGGTGATCGAGTTGCAACGGGAAGAGCTGGCCGCGGCGCGGTCGGAGCGGGAGCGAGTGTTTCGAAGCAGTCATCAATTACAGAGCCAGATGAAGCAGCTTCGGAAGCAACGTTCAAAAACAGCGGAGTTGAGTTCCGTCCAGGGCGCGCAGGAGGCGATCCCATTACCTTCCAGCGGTGTGGTGCGCAAGAGCCAGAAGGCTATACAGGTTCCAGCACAACAGAATCAGCCTTCGGAGTTTCTGGAGACGCCTCAGACGGTCGCGGCTCCAGCTGCGTCCATGCAGGTGCCGGCCGACCGGGAACCCTCGTCAGGTGTTGAACAGCAGAGGATTCCCATGCGACATGTTTCTGTGAAACCCGGTGATACGCTGTGGCGGATTGCGCAAAGACATCGCGTCTCCGTGGAATATCTGCGGACGTTTAATCAATTGACCGACAATAGGATTGTCATTGGCCAGGCACTGTGGCTACCGGATGATCGGCCCATGTCCGGGGTCGGTCCAGACAAGAGTTCGGCGACGCGGTAAGCACACACTCCTGTTCTCGGCCTGACATTCATGCACGTCGTACCATGCCTGTATTTGCTTATAGAGTGGCTCGTCCTGATGGCTCAACCCTCGATGGACAGATTGAGGGAGAGGAAGAACAGCTCGTCCGGGCCAAGCTGGAGGGGCAGGGATTTCTCGTTTTTCGGTTACAGCGACGGGGTGCGGCCACAACCGGGTTAGGTCTGGATTGGCACGCATTTGGAAGGCTCCCGCTTCAGGAATTCCTGGTGTTCAATCAAGAGCTGCTGGCCCTCGTGAAGGCCGGTCTTCCCGTGTTGCGGGTGTGGGATCTCTTAATCGAGCGGGCCAGCCATTCAGGATTTCAACAGGCTTTGCGGACGGTCCGACAAGATATTCGTGGAGGGGCGTCGGCATCGGAAGCACTGGCAAAACACCCGATCCATTTTTCGGAATTGTATATTGCGACGATCAAAGCCGGAGAACAATCGGGGAATTTGGCGGAGGTGCTGCAGCGGTTCATCGCGTATTTAAAACTCATGATCGGGCTGCGTCAGAAGGTTTCGAAAGCGCTTGCGTATCCTGCGTTCCTTGTGATGGTCGGAATTTCCGTCATCGGATTTCTGTTGACGTACGTCGTGCCGACGTTCGTGTCGGTCTATGCGGAATCGTCAAAATCCTTACCTGTTGCCACGCAACTGTTGCTCGATGTGGTGACGGGAGGCAAAGTGTATCTGTTGCCTGGATTGGCAGGACTTGCCGCTCTTGGGCTGGCAGGTCGTGCATACTATGTGACGCTGGCTGGGCGGCTCGTTGTGGATCAGTTCCTATTGCGTGTGCCTGTCTTGGGGCCAATATTTGTGAAGCATTATACGGTTCAGCTGACGCGGACCCTTGCGACGATCCTGGCCGGAGGCACCCCGCTGGTCGATGCGTTATCGATTGCACGGGGCGCCATCTCCAATCGATATGTGTCGTTCGGAGTTGCCGGTGCGGTCGGTGAAATTCGCGAAGGGACGACCCTGGCCGCCGCGTTGGACCGCCCGAAAGTATTTCCCAAATTGGCAGTGGAAATGTTGTCGGTAGGGGAGGAGACCGGATCGCTCTCCGCAATGTTGCACGATGTGGCTGAATTCTATGAAGGGGACCTGGATCTCCGGCTCACCCAATTAACCACGTGGATTGAACCGGCACTGCTGCTGATCATGGGGATTTTAGTGGGTGCGATCGTCATTATCATGTATCTACCGGTGTTTCAGATGGCGGGGGCGGTGTAGCGCTGAATGCCTCATTGAGCGGTTCGACTTGCGCTCTTGGGTGAATGAGCGAGTAGGAAACTATGGCACGAACAGTGACCCGTCCGACGTTGGCGGATGTTCTCATACAGCAGGGAGTTCTGCCGAAACAGACGCTTGACCAAGTGCTCGGCAGACTGGACGGTGTCACCGCAGCTCTCGGTCAGACTTTAGTAGGCGAGGGGATTATCTCGGAGGAGCAACTGGCCCGTGCATTGGCGGCCCAGTTTGACTTGCCTTGTGATCTTCTGACGGAGTTCCGAGTTGACCAGTCATTCTATAACTCCATGTCGGTCAAACTCATGCAGCGGCATCCGTTCATACCGATTGCAGAGCACCAAGGCCGCCTGACCATTGCCATATCTGATCCGCAGAATCTCCTGGCATTGGATGAGTTAGAACTGCTCTTGGGGCGCCCGTTAGACCTCGTGGTGAGTTCGCGAAGCGCGATTCTGGCGGCACTGGAACGTAGTGAAGGCTCCAGTCAAGCGCTTCGAGAGCTTGAAGCCGAGTATCGATCCGTGTTGGTCAAGGAGGACGAGCGCGGAGAGGAAGTCTTCACGATCGATCACGAGGGAGAGGATCAAAGCCCTGCGGTCAAACTATTGGATTCGATTCTCTTAAGTGCGATGCAGCGCCGGGCCAGCGACATTCACATTGAAGCTGCCGATCGTGCGACCAAGGTGAAATTGCGGGTAGACGGGATTCTCGTTCCAGCGATGGAGCCGCTCGATATCCGTCTCCATGCGCCGTTGGTCTCGAGGTTGAAAGTGATGTCGGATTTGGACATCGCTGAGCGACGAGTACCGCAAGATGGAAGCTTCCGGATGCGACTGGAGCGAAAGACCGTCGACTTCCGAGTCTCAATCCTCCCGAGCGTGTTTGGTGAATCGGTCGTCGTTCGTATTCTCGACCGTGAGGCGATCACCACGGGTGTTGCGGCACTACGGTTGGAACGACTCGGGTTCAACGTGGAAGATCTGAAGCGTTTTCGGCGTGCGATCACGCGACCCTACGGCATGGTGCTGGTGACCGGTCCGACCGGCAGCGGAAAGACGACGACGCTGTATGCGGCGATTACGGAGATGAACATCAAGGAGGACAAGCTGATCACAATCGAAGATCCGGTCGAGTATCAACTGTCGGGGGTTGTACAAATTCCCGTGAATGAGAAGAAAGGCCTGACCTTCGCGCGAGGGCTCCGATCGATCTTACGTCATGATCCTGACAAGATCATGGTCGGTGAAATTCGCGATGCAGAGACCGCTCAAATTGCTATCCAATCGTCGCTCACCGGCCACTTGGTTTTGACGACGGTGCACGCAAACAACGTGTTCGATGTGATCGGACGATTTGCTTCGATGGGAATCGATGCCTACAACTTCTTGGCTGCGCTGAACTGTGTGCTGGCGCAGCGGCTTGTTCGAATGGTTTGTCTTGGCTGTCGAGTGGCGGTCAAGCTCGACCATGCGTTGGCGGAGGAATCCGGTCTCGATTTTGAAGAATATAAGGACGTCCCATTTTATGAAGGCAAGGGATGCCAGGAATGCCATGGCACGGGGTATCGTGGACGAAAATGCATCACGGAGTTTCTAGATCTGAACGATGAAATCAAAGAAATGATTCTTGCCGAACGTCCCCTATCAGAAGTCCGCTATCGCGCGGTGACCAGTGGGATGATCACGCTGCGGCAGTCCGCGCTCAGAAAGGTGCTGGAAGGTTCCACCACCCTGCGGGAGATCAATCGAGTGACGTTTAGCGAGGAGGGCTAAGGGATGTGGGGGCTCAGCACTAGCCGTCCGCAGCATTGCTTGAAAATCGGCGCGCAAGCACTCGTCTGGGGAGAGGCCGTCCGCACGTGGCGGGGGCGGTATCGCTACCGCTGCGTCATCTCCCCGACACCGACCGGGGCCATCAAGTTGTCCCCTATGGATTTGAATCTAACAGACATGCCTACAGTTGAAAGTCGTCTTCGGTCGCTGGCTGGACCAAGTCGAGATATCCGGTTCGCAGGGCGTGCATGGCTGTCCGACGTCCCTCGCCCCATTGTGTTGTTACTATCAGATCTGTCGGTGCGCGCGACAGTGTTGCAACTGGAACAGTTCCCGGCACAGGCAGAAGAACAAGAGGCGCTGATTCGCTGGCGCCTGGGGCAGGAGCAGCTGTTGCCCATGACTGGAGCGAAGATTGTCTGGCAGGGGTTCCCCTCGCATGGGGCGGGAGATGAACGCTCCCATGCGATTTTTGTCGTGGCAATTCAAGAAGCCATCTTGAAGCAATACGAATCCCTCTGTGAATCGGTCGGGCTGCTCCCACAAGAGGTCGGTGTGACCAGCTTTCGTCTGTTTAATCTGTGGCTGAGAGCGGCTGGTCGGAAACGGTTGGGGCATGACTTGTTTTGGGTGAGTATATCGGACGGCGGATTGACCTGCTTCGTGATGCAGGGAGGTCGATTAGTGTTTGTCCGGACCAAACTGTTGATCGGCGAAAGGCTACAGGGTGAAGAAGACCTTGAGGTAGACCTGGTGAACAACATTGCCGAGGAATGCGCGGTGTCTCTTCGTGCCTGTCTCGAACATCATCCTGGTCTGAACGTGACGGAGATCGTCCTTGCCAGCGATAGCCCATTCCCGACGCTTGAGCAGGCGCTGAAACGCGAACTTGGCCTGTCGACTGAGAGACTGGACTGGGAATCTGTCAAACGGTTGGGGTGGACTAATGATGGGGGAAGCACGTCATGGGCGACGCTCCCTGTCGTGGCGGGGGTGATGTGACGATGGCGCCTGAACGAACATTGCTTCGTGCGCTTGCCGGCAGGCTGAACGGCTTCATGGTCACACCAGGAGGAGCGCGGTATTTTCACATCGAACTGAGTAGTCGATACCGGTGGTATATCGCGCCTGCTCGTCTGATGCTGGTCGCACTCAGCGGGATCATAGGGGCGTCAATTGTTTGGAGTGTGGCTCAGACCGTGATGACCATGCGTGACCTGCGCGACATGCAAGCACGCGTCGATCACGTTCGCACGCAAGACCATCAGCTCATTGCCGAGGCCCAACAGGAAGGCATTGATCTCTCCGGGCCTTCATTGCAACAGCTATCGGCCGAAGTCGGATTGGCGAACCAGTTGCTCACAAAACGGAATTTTTCCTGGACACAGTTTTTGTCCGCGCTTGAAGCAGCCATTCCCCAACATGTGTCGATTCAGAGTATACATCTCGATCCCGGTAGCGCGGTCGTACACATGATTGGGTTGGCTGCGACGGTCGAAGATGTGACGGCATTGACGGTTACCTTGCAAGACCACACTGCGTTCCATGATCCGGTGCTGGGCCAGCATCGGGTGGGACCGAATGGTTTGGTTGAGTTTGACTTGACGCTGCGGTATCGGCAGCCGGGTGTGTAGAACGCCATGATGGATTTCATCCTCCAACAGTTGCGAAAACCCTATGGGATTTTAATTCCATGGCTCGCATTGGTGATACTACTGGCCGGAGTCTTGTGGGCGGTCCACACCGTTGGAATTGATGGAGCCGAGCAGAGTCGGGCGAAACTGGAATCGGAATGGAATCAAGCCCGTCAAGAACTCAAACACCATAAGGAAGCACAGAAGGCACGAAAGGATCTTGCCCAGGTGTGGTCGGTCTTGCCGGTTGAACGGGATTTTGCTCCCTTGGCACTGGGCATTACTGAGGAGGCGAAGCGGGATCGTGTGATTCTCCCTGCGCTGTCATACAAGACTGAGCCCACGGCTGTGGCCAATACGAGTAAGGGACTGCTGCAGGGCACGATGACCGGGCGTTACGAGGATCTTCGACGCTTTCTCTATGATGTGGAGACGGCGGAGGAACTGGTCTACATCGAGGATTTGGAACTTGTGCATTCAGACGTTCAACAGAACCAGACGCTCACCTTCAACATCAAGATTGCCACATACCTTCGAGGCGAGTCTGGCAAGGCCACGGTTCAGTAGCGCTCAAATATGATGACGATGAATCAAAAGAAAGCGGCGACATTGGCCACGCTTGGCCTACTCTGGGGTGGGATTGTGGCCTGGGAGTGGCAAACTATGGAAGAGCCCGTGCGTGTGCCGCTGGCGAATGTGAGCGGCCCTGTCTCCACATCCCAGGCAGCCCGTGGAACAGGCGAGGGGTTGCATGTGCAGCTCGATCTCCTCGCAGCCGTGCGGACTCAACGCGAGATGACGTTCACGCCGCCACGCAATATCTTTGCGCCGCCTCACCCGAATGACTCGATGACTACGCGTGCCAACCAGTCGGAGTTCGATTCCGGGTTGGAGCACACACTGCGCCAACAGGAGGCCCTTGCAGGATTGACACAATTCCACTACCTCGGGTTTGTCCGCATGGAGGAGGGGTGGCGGAAAAAGGGAGAACTCGCTGTGCTCACGAAGAACGACGATCTCCATGTCGTCCGGACCGGAGAGACTGTGGAAGATCACGTTGTGGTGAAGGCGATTACGCAAGAGAGTGTGACGTTGCAAGATCGCCAATTGCGGGTGGAGCATACGGTGCTGCTGTCCGAAGAAGCTCCAGTGCAGCCATAGGAGCCTGTCCGGCATTGGCCTTTCTACTGCGGCGAACGATCTGCGACCATCTGCGTCGTTCTCGGCTCGAAAAAATCCTCAATGTATTCCAGCGGATACACCTCAGGTTTTTTCGGGCCTGCGGCCTAGCATCTGGCCGCACCTCCTTCGCCTCGCTACGAACGCAATGTCGGACAGGCTCCTAGCTGGATGCTGAAAAGGTCCGCGAGTATTAGAAGACCGGTGTTTGGTGTCTGGTCTATCTCGTTTATTTGGTCTGTCTAGTTTATCTGGATCAAGCAACAAAACAAACCAGATAGACCAGATGAACCAGACAAACCAAAGTAGTGTTTCCACCGTCTGCTAGGGTTGCTATGGTCGTTAGCCGCCGGTATCACCGCATGAATGAGCGAGGGGTGACCTACCTCATGCTCATGTTTGCAATCGTCCTTAT
>Ga0207104_1155_pt1 | contig 16899 bp, 10 predicted proteins | sample Alteio_BWMinHeat_79_FD_153538 | JGI IMG/M metagenome (GOLD analysis project Ga0207104, IMG submission 153538) | Enriched cells from forest soil in Barre Woods Harvard Forest LTER site, Petersham, Massachusetts, United States -... | ecosystem: Environmental > Terrestrial > Soil > Temperate forest >...
AGCATTTTTTCTAGAATCATTCTGAGCGCTCTGGCGCCGGTGCCGGCATTCATCCCTTTTTCTGCAATTGCTCGCAAAGCGTCTTCGGTAAAACTCAATTTAACCCCTTCAATTGCAAACATTGCAATATACTGCTTGATCAAGGCGTTTTTTGGTTCTGTAAGAATGGCGACTAGATCTTCAACAGTCAATTCATTACAATTAGCGATGCTATTGAATCGGCCGATGAATTCCGGGATCATTCCAAATAGAATAAAGTCTTCGGGCTCGACTTTGGATAAAAGGATATTTTTTTGTGTATGATCGATCTGTTCCTTGTCTGAAGAACTGAATCCAATGACAGAACGGCCGAGGCGTTTTGCAATAATTTTTTCAAGGTTGACGAAAGCCCCCCCTACGATGAAGAGGATATTTTCAGTATTGACTTTGATATAATCTTGATGAGGGTGTTTTCGGCCGCCTTTTGGGGGCACATTGGCGATAGTGCCCTCCACAATCTTAAGGAGAGCCTGTTGAACGCCCTCGCCTGAAACATCGCGTGTGATTGAAACGTTGGCTGTTGTGCGATTAATTTTGTCGATTTCATCGATATAGATAATGCCATGTTCAGCTTTGGCGACGTCATAGTCGGCCGCCTGCAGAAGACGCACGATGATGTTTTCAACGTCTTCTCCAACGTAACCCGCTTCAGTTAGGGTTGTTGCATCGGCAATTGTAAAAGGCACATTAAGAATATGGGCTAGCGTTTTGGCTATCAACGTCTTGCCCGAACCGGTTGGCCCGTAAAGCAGCACATTGGATTTGCTGAATTCGACTTTTGCGTCGCCGGTTTCTTTATTTAGAAGCGCTTGAACGCGCTTATAATGATTATAAACCGCCACGGCGATTGTTTTTTTTGCGTTTTCTTGCCCTATTATGTACTCATCTAAGCGCGCCTTAATCTCCTTTGGCTTCAGCATGCGGGCTGCATAATTCACGGGCTCATGTTTTTTTTCAATGATCCCCGAACAAAGACGGACACACTTGTCACATATGTAAACGTCGGGACCAGAGATCAATTTTTCAACAGCGTCTTCATTGCGGCCGCAGAACGAACACAAAATTTGCTCTCGAGATTGGGGTTCTTTTTTTGTCATAATTTGCCTACAAACGCAACTATAATGTTTTTATAAGATTAGCATAGAACGGGATACCCGTCTAACCTTTCTTCTTGGGAACTACCACTTCGTCAATGAGTCCATAAGCCTTTGCTTCTTCGGCGCTCATATAGAAATCACGATCAGAATCCGTTGCAATCTTTTGAATCGATTGTCCTGTATGATCAGCCATAATGCCGGTCACTCGGCTCTTCAAATAAAGCATCTCTTTTGCTTGGATGGCTATATCGGCTGAAGTCCCCCCCACACCGCCATAGGGTTGATGAATCATGATGCGGCTATTAGGCAATGCAAAGCGATGGCCTTTTGTGCCTGCAGTCAAAAGGAGAGCTCCCATTGAAGACGCTTGCCCGATGCAATAGGTGTGGATATTGCATCCCATCCATTGAAGCGTGTCATAAATAGCCAAACCTGCCGTGATGTAACCACCAACGGAGTTGATATAAATATGAACATCTTTTTTCGGATCTTCCATTCTAAGGAATAGGAGTTGTGCGACGACAACGTTGGCGACATGATCGTTGATTTCGGTGCCGATGAATACGATTCTGTCCTTGAGCAGACGTGAATAAATATCCATGGACCGCTCGCCGCGTCCGGGAACCTCTTCAATTACATAAGGAGTAAGGGAAGCGGTTGGTCGATGATGATTTTGATCTGGCATGCACACTCCTAACTGTTACAGAGTTCTTCTTCATGTATATGTGTTTAAAGCGCGGTGGTCAAGTGTTTTTATTGCCGTAAAACGTGTCCGATAATGAAATCTCGACTCTTACGCAACAGCAACTGTTCGCCCAAACGGGAGTGTATCTCCTCAGCGCTGCGCCCTTCGAAGGAGGGGGCCATTCCCTGCATAATTTGATGAGAAAGCTCCGCAGCGGTCTCCTCTTTCGTGACAATAATATTATGTTGGCGTGCAAACATATGTATAAGGAAAAAGAGGCGGTAGCTGCGCTCAACTTCTTCTGGGAGTTTGGCGTCCATCTCTTGTTTCCGCTGATGAATCACATCTTGAGGAGCGCCCTGTTTCTCCAACCAGGCGACTGCGTTTGCTTTGCGGGCATTCATCTCCTCCTGCAGAATGGATTTTGGAATCTCAAAATGATACTGCTCCAGCAATATTTCATCCACTTGATGACAGAGACGCTCATGAACTTCTCTGTCGGCGCGTTGATTTAGATCGGCTGCAATTTTTTCGTTCAGGTCGGCAAGATTGGCGGCTCCGATTTTATGAGCTAATTCGTCGTTGATTTCAGGCAATTCGGCGGTTTTAATTGATTTAATTGTAATGCGGCAATGCGTCGGTTTGAACGCCTCTTGAGCCTCTGGGGGTTCATCAGAACTGCGTTCGCTCATTCCTTCGACGCTATCGTGTATATTTTTGTTTAATATGAGATCATACATCCAATCCGCCATTTTACCTTTTGTTACTGTAAAACGGGTGTCTTGGCAAATCGATTCCACTGGTTCATCAAGCTTGTCGATGTCTAGGTCGACATAGTCTCCTTCTTGCACAGGGCGATCGGCAATCTCCACCCATTTCGCCAAATGAGTGCGGATATTTTCGATCACTCTATCTATGTCGGCCTGTGTGACGGGAGGCCGCGCGGTATTTTTCAATATGATGCGGCTGAGATTGATCAATGGGACCTCAGGCGACATCTCAAATTCAATAGTTAGGCGAGCTCCCGCCTCTTTTGATAGTTCGGGAAGGCTTGAACATCTGGCGTCGCCATTGCGGATAGGACGTAAGCGAGTGAGCGTAAGCGCTTCTTGAAAAGAGGTTTGAATGACAACTTCACGCCATTCCTGCTCCACTTGTTTGCCGTATTTTTCCTCAATATATTTATCCGGCGCCTTGCCTTTACGGAACCCCGGAAGGGTAATCTCTTTATTAATTGATTTAAGAGCTCTTGCATAAGCGGCTTGTACGGCCTGCGGAGCGACGGCGATATCCATTTTGATGTGAGCGCCTGGCTGTCGATCAACTATGACAGTGACATTTTCATTTTTGAATTCATTTTGAGTGTTCGACATAACCGCCTCGCAAATATAAAATTCTTAAAAAAGAAGCGGGCGATGAGGTTCGAACTCACGACCCTCACGTTGGCAACGTGATGCTCTACCGCTGAGCTACGCCCGCGCATTAAAAAACAAAAAAACAAAAAGCGGGCGATGAGGTTCGAACTCACGACCCTCACGTTGGCAACGTGATGCTCTACCGCTGAGCTACGCCCGCATATTCGAGTAGCGGGTGATGAGATTCGAACTCACGACATTCACCTTGGGAAGGTGACGCTCTACCAGCTGAGCTACACCCGCATTCGAACATGAAACTATAAAATTACACGATTTTTTTAGCAAGACGGAAGTTCAGGATAGATAAAAAAGAGCAAAAAATTGAAGAAAGTTACGTGAAAAATTCAACGCAAAGGCGCAAAGACGCAAGAGCAAAGAGAATGAAGAGAGTTAAGTGAAAAATTCAACGCAAAGGCGCAAAGACGCAAAGGCGCAAAGAAATTGAAGCCATTATCAATTCCTAACAAGTAGTTAATCTGGAAATAATAAAAAAATATTAATCATATCTACCTTAACTACTTGTTAGGATATTAATAATGGCTTCAATTTCTTTGCGCCTTTGCGTTGAATTTTTCACTTAACTCTCTTCATTCTCTTTGCACTCCATTAGACAGGCGTCGCATTGCTGGAGAAATGAGCGAAAAGACCCTCCAAAACACGCCCTGGCGTACGCAGACTATCAAAGTTCGGTTTGCTGTTCATATATTGCGTCAATGCTGATTTGAGTTGGCTCTCAATGCCCGTTCTTGGAAGCAAACTCACGATCATCGCAATTAACTCATGACGCACGTCGCCTTTCGGTAAAATGATTCGCTCTTTTTCACTATTGGGAAACACCATATCCTGAAACTCTTGACCGGTGATGTTGCCTGTTTCAGCTTTATACACCATGGCCAAAGCGGCGGCTAAAAGAGCCACCTTAAGCGTCGCCACCATTCCATCTTTTCCAGCTCCGCCCAACAAACTTTTCACCAGACGATCAAATTCGTTGTCAGCGATTTGACCATCGGAGCTTTTGCTTTTCTCCGGATTAAGCACGGACAGTAACTTCTTGGCGAAAGCGATGGCAAAATTTAAATCTTTGGCTTGTTCATTGGCTCCGGCGACGCCCGCGAGCGCCGGGCCCGGATAAACTGTAGCTACGGTAAACATAGCGCCGAATAGCCCCAAAATGGCGTTTGCATTGTCGTTGACATAAGGCATCACATTTGCCCAAACATCTTGGAAAACGGTGGCTCCGGCGGCAGTGATTTGCGGAATTGCATGCACAGCCATTGAAGCTCCAAGCGCGGACGTCAGACCGATGGGCATGGCGACGGCGACGACAGGTGAAAATGCAATCGCTTCAGGACTTCCGGCGGCCAAACGGTCACGGTAACCGCTCAAATAGTTGTTGATTCCATCAAGAAACGCCACCTGTTGAGGAACGTTTCGGAGCTGTTCGGCCCGCTCCGTAGGAGAAGCGGCGGTGGGATTCTGAGCGGCCATTTGCGCCAGATGCTGTGGAGATGTCAACGCCTGTTCCGCTAGATACTGAGGTGAATTCAATCTCCTTTCGACAATCTCTTTTTGAATTTGAAGGCTTTTTGTCCAGGCATCTAATTGTTGATTGATGATTTGATTTTTTGCATCCGCCAGATTCATGATAAATGCATCGCCATTGAGATCAAGTCTGGGCTGCGACAGCGCCGGATGATCGGCGGCGGACGCAGTGGTAGAGGCGATCGCATCGCTTGGCGCCCAGACATCGCTTGTTGCGCCGATGTCCGCTGTTACGGTTGGAATCGCTAGTCCAGCCAATGGGTTGATCGAAGGAACAACATCTTCGGGATTAACGACGCCATATTGGTCATTGCTGCCGATTTTTGTCATAAAACCTCACAGTTCATCTTTCATTAAATTATTTACAAATTATTTTATAGATAAAATGGATAATTTACAAATTTCGCGCTTTTTGAATCTCCAAATACCTCATCCTTATTATAGCAAAAATTTATTTAATTTAACACAATAAAAGAAAGGTAGCCTCTCACTTTTAATTGCACCCTTCCTGAAGACACGTCTTTCTTCTTAATCTTCAATACAGTATTCTGAAATTTACGGTATATATACTTAGGATCAATGAATATGTCGACAGAGCCTGGAGGCGATTCGCCCGCTCATTTCAAAGGGAAAGACGCCATTGGCCATGTAGCTGAAGCTCAGGCCCGGGGACTGATAGCGTCGGCCGAAATTCATGGAACGGAGACGCCTGGCCATATTTCAGCAGGCGCCGACGCCGCTAGAGAAACAGCCGTTGCACTACTCCTATTTTGGACAATTTTATCCGCTTTACAAGCTCCTCCCCCTGCCATCGCCCTGACATTGAGTTTATTCGCTTTCGGTTGGTTAACCTGGAAATGCGGCCGCAGCGCCTGGTTAGGCTGGTCCCGCCTAGAGAGATTGCATCGCGTGTTAGGCCAGGAAAAATGGGAAATCGAGCATCATCGCAGCCAAGAGAGGTCCGAGCTCAAAGAGCTGTACGCCGCTAAAGGGTTTGAAGGAAAATTGCTGGAGGATGTCCTTGACGTCTTGATGGCCGATGATAATCGGCTGCTGCGCGTCATGGTGGAGGAGGAGTTGGGGCTTTCCCTCGAATCGCATGAACATCCTTTGAAACAAGCTTTTGGAGCCCTTATAGGAACTTTAATAGCAAGCTTGTTTTGCATCTCAGGTTTACTTGTTTTTCCTTCCTACGGCATTATCGCCAGCTCTTTGATTGTGATCGGAATCGCAGGCGCCGTTTCAGCCAAATATGCGGACAACCGCTGGATTCCGGCCATTGTATGGAATATGGGCCTGGGAGCCCTAGCTTTTGGATGCGTTTATTTTCTGCTTGATTACCTCCAAGGATAGCTCATTATGACTTCTTGCTGCACGATTTCCTCCTCCCCTCACTCCAAAGATCCCGTTGTTTTTGACGAATATTTTGGACTCGGAAAAGAGGAAACAGTCAGCCCATTCATCACCCCTGCAACACGTCATTGGGGAGCTAATTTAACCCTCAAATCATCTGCAATCGCGGCAGGTTTGTTGATTTTAGCTTTCGCTCTCTCTTTTTTCTCTTCCGGAATTCCCCTGTCTAATTTGCTGCTGGCGGCCGTTTATTTTATTGCAGGAGTCCCCTCCCTGATTGAAGCGATTGAAGATCTGCTGAGCTTGGAAATCAATATCGATATTTTGATGACATTGGCGGCTTTTTCCTCAGTTCTGATTGGCAGCGGCATGGAAGGCGCCTTGCTGCTCGTATTATTCGCCTTATCAGGATCGATGGAAGACTTCGTCACCGCCAAAGCAAAGGGGGATATCAGCAGTTTGCACAAGCTTTCTCCTACAAAAGCCTGTGTGATTGAAAGCGACGGGACGCTCATTGAACGCTCGATCCGGGATATCGAAATCGACACGATTATTTTGGTGAAGTCAGGTCAAGTTGTTCCATTGGACGGCGTCGTCATCGAAGGAACCTCTTCGGTCAATCTTGTGCACCTGACGGGTGAAAGCGTGCCTGTCACTAGGGGCGTGGGCGACGAGGTCCCCGCGGGCGGGCGGAACTTGGAAGGAGCCCTAACGGTCAAGGTGACGCGCACCAGCGCCGACTCCACTTTAGCGCGCATTATTCAACTCGTTACGCAAGCCCAAGAGGAGCGCCCCAGGCTGCAGCGCTGGTTCGATAAACTCAGCAAAAGCTATGCAATAACGATTATTTTATTATCCGCCTTTTTTGCTGCAACTCTGCCCTGGTTTATTGACACGCCCTATCTTGGAATTGAGGGCTCCATCTACCGAGCTCTTGCTTTTTTGATCGCCGCTTCGCCTTGCGCTTTGATCATCGCCATTCCCATCGCATATTTAAGCGCTGTCGGAGTCTGCGCCCGCCAAGGAATTTTGCTGAAAGGCGGCATTACGTTGGACGCTCTTGCGCGCTGCAATGTGCTGGCCTTCGACAAAACAGGGACGTTGACTAGCGGCGACCTAGCTCTGCAGGCGATTGAAGGAGTAAACGGAGCTTCAGCCGAGGAGTTAAAGCAAGCGTTGACCATCGCTTACGCCTTAGAAAAAAACGCTGTGCATCCGATCGCGAAAGCCATAGTGACATATGGTCAAGCGCATCAGCTGCCAGTAGTGAGCCTTAAAGAATTTCAGGCAATGCCTGGCCATGGATTGAGCGCCCTTGCAGGCGATCTTCCTGTGTATATAGGCCTCCCTAACTATATCGCTTCAAAAATTTCTGCAGCCTCAGCGGAGGAGTTGATGCGAAAATTGATCGAACCACAGGAACGCGGAGAGTTGATTGCAGTCCTTTTGATCGGACAAAAAGTGTTTTTGCTGCGTTTTTTGGACACGATACGGCCTTACGTACGTTCCACATTGGATGAACTGCGGCATCAATTAGGTCTGCGGCTAGTCATGTTGACAGGAGACCATGAAAACAGCGCCAAACGCATCGCATATGAACTGGGAATTAAAGAATACCACGCCGATTTGCGCCCTGAAGATAAACTGCGATATGTCAGTCGGTTGGCGGAAACTGAAGGATTGGCGATGATCGGCGATGGCGTTAATGACGCCCCCGCCCTAGCTCGCGCCACCGTGGGAATCTGCATGGGAGAGGTGGGCAGCACGGCGGCTATTGACGCCGCAGATGTCGTTCTGTTACATGATAAGATTGAGCTGCTGACCTGGTTAATAAAAAAAGCGCGTCAAACTCAAAAAATTGTAAAACAAAATTTGACGTTGGCCGCTATTGTCATCTTGGCGGCCAGCATCCCTGCTCTAGCGGGTTTTGTGCCGCTTTGGCTGGCGGTTGTCATGCATGAAGGCGGCACCGTCCTCGTAGGCTTAAACGGCTTGCGTTTGCTCCGGCGATAAACAAGGAGGGTGACTGAAATGGCGATGAAACCTAAGGCGACGGTAGTGACAGCCCTGCAGCATGAAAGTGATAAATTTAAGGAATATTTTCTGTGGATTAGGGACAATATGCCGGAGGTGTTCTTCGAGGAGATCACTCAGGCGCAGCTCATGCTGATTGTGCATAACCTCATGGAGTTCGATTCTCAAGGATATTATTCCAGCATCCATTTGAAAAATATGGCTCTTGTCATGGGCTTGGAAGAACCAGAGGCCGATCTTAAAGTTCTCAAAAATTATTCAATCTATGGCATTGAAAGTTACCAAACCTATCTGTCGCAAACTCCTCCGCCCTTTTTGAAAACAGAACGCAATCTGCGCTTGGTCGTGATTCACCTTTTTTCCGACTCCCCAACAATGCTGCAACGGCCTGACTCCGTAAACCGAAGACAACTTTGGAATGCATTAATCGAACAAAGGCCTGAGGTGACTGATGCTCAATTTAATCAGGCTGTCAACGGGATCAGCGCTGCGTTTTTAAATTCGCTGCCAAGTGAGAGACTGGCGCTGGCGATTGCAATGTATTGCCGCGCAACTACGCGCGATCAATGTCAATATGAAGTGCAATATAATGAGGATTGGGAAGCTAAGCAATCGCCTTCGATGCAGATCATTTTAGCGTGGCGGAACACCCCAAAACACAATTTTCTTTATCGTCTTGTCCGCATTGTGCACAGGCACGGTCTAGCGGTGAAGCGGATCAGCGCCAGCTGCTTGAATCCCTATCAAGCGAATAGCATTCTAGTCATAGCGCTGGATTTACATGGACAAAATGGCGCCGCTGTATGGGAAGTCGCCAATATTATCGAGCTTGTTAAAGAACTCATCACTGTTAAATATTTCGCAAGTTTCGACGCCATCGATCATTATCTTGTTCAAAAGAACGTGGTTTCCGGCAATATGGGCAACCTGCTGCGCGCGATGGAAAATTTTATTCATCAAGCCCTGCTTCACTTGGATGTTAATTTATATACTTTAGAACATATCGAAGAAGGGCTTTGCCGCCATCCCGAGTTGACCGCCGCATTATGCGAAGCGTTCAAGTTGAGATTTGATCCAGATCAACATAATGAAGAAAAATATTGCCGGCTGCGTGAAACTTTTCTTTTAGATGTCGGCAAACTCGATACTGGGCATGAAGAGAATGATATCCGACGTAAAAATGTTCTGCGGCAAGGAATGAATTTCATTCACCATATACTCAAAACAAATTTTTACCGCCCCAATTACACAGCTCTCAGTTTTCGTATGGATCCAAATTATTTGGAAGAAATTCCTTTTGATCGCTCTAAGAAATTTCCGGAACTGCCCTATGCCGTTTTTTTTATTAAAGGAATGCACTTTTTCGGTTTTCATATTCGCTTTAAGGATTTGGCCCGCGGCGGTTTGCGTACAGTCTTTCCAGAACATGCTGAACGCATGGTTTTAGAACGCAATATGACGTTCACCGAATGCTATAATCTCGCCTATACGCAACAAATGAAAAACAAAGACATTCCTGAAGGCGGAGCCAAAGGCATTATCTTTTTAAAACCCTACGATCGGCTCGAGTCAGAGGCGGCTATTTATCAGAGCGAGTTGCAAGATTCAGAGCTCACTCCCACTGAAATAGAGCGGCGAGTGGAAACGTTCCACCAGGAACAACGCACCGAACATCTCTATCAAGCTCAACGTTCGTTTATTGAAAATCTCATCCCATTAGTCAATTGCGATTCCGATGGCCGCCTGCGCGCTAAAGATATTCTAGATTACTGGAATCGGCCCGAATATATCTATTTGGGACCTGATGAAAACATGCACGACGTCATGATTCAATGGATTGCCGCATATAGTAAAAAATGCCGCTACAAGCCGGGAGGTTCCTTTATTTCCGGAAAACCTGAAGTGGGAATCAATCACAAAGAATATGGCGTAACTTCCTTAGGATTGAATGTTTACCTGGACGCCGTATTGCGTTACATGCAGATCGACCCTCTTAAAGAAGAATTTACCGTAAAGATGTCTGGAGGCCCCGATGGAGATGTCGCAGGCAATGAAATCTGCAACTTGCATCGTTATTATCCGAAGACGGCGAAATTGATCGCTCTGACCGATGCGACAGGAACCATCAATGATCCCAAAGGGCTTGATCTAGAGGTCTTAGTCGGCCTGTTTCAGCGAGGACAAGGCATCCGCTATTATCCTCCAAACTATTTGCATGAAGACGCTTTTTTGGTGGATAAATTCACCAAACGTTTTCAAACCCCCCTGGTCCAGCAGACTTTGTGCTGGCGGAAACAAAAGGGCGAGACGACGCAAGACTGGCTGTCAGGCAGCGACCTTAACCAACTTCTACGCTACAATGTTCATCAAACTTCAGCCGACGTGTTTATTCCGGGCGGAGGGCGTCCTCGGACTCTCAATGAAACGAATTATAAAGAATTCTTCGATTCCACGGGGAAAATAACGGCCCGCGCGATTATAGAGGGAGCTAATCTATATCTGACTCCCAAGGCGCGGCGCGCTTTGGAAGAAGCCGGAGTATTGATCATCAAAGACAGCTCCGCTAATAAAACCGGAGTGATCTGCTCCTCTTTTGAGGTATTATGCGGGCTTACGCTGGGCGATGAACGGTTTATTAAAAATAAGCCGATTCTCGTGAAAGAGATATTAGAACGTTTGCAGCGGTGCGCCGCCAATGAGGCTTCCCTACTGTTGCGTACGCGTAGTGAAACAGGAGAATTCCTTACGGAGATTTCCGACCGCATCTCCAAGCGCATCAATCAGTTCACCGACCAGTTGCTGGCCTATCTGGAGGGCGTAACATTGTCGGACGATCCCAACGATCCGCTTGTTCATTGTTTTTTGAGCTACTGCCTGCCGACTTTACGCTTGCATTTCCAAAGCGACCTCCTTCGTGAGATCCCTGAGCCGCATAAAAAAGCGATCATCGCCTGCCATATCGCCGCCGCATTAGTCTATCAAAAGGGACTGTCCTGGTTTCCCTCCGTTGTCGACATCCTGCCTGTGCTGCTGGAACAGCATGGAGAGAAGGGACAGGGACAATAGGGACAAGATTTTGATGTCCACTGCCGCTATAGAACTTCCCCACACGCTGCGCGATTTTTTTATTGTCCCTTTGCTTAAGTAGCGTGTGGAGAAGTCCTATGGAAACAAACGAGGTGATTATTTACCTGGATTTACTTTTCCAGCGTATTTTGCAGAGCCCGTCATGTTAGCATGCATCATATAAGCTTGACCTTTGTGTTCAAGAATGATTTTATAACCCGGAGTCGCTTCCTCTGTGTATACTTGTTCAGGCAATGTAAGCCCTAAAGCGGAACTGTGCCAAGTGACTCCTATGGTTCTCAATAGCTTAAATTCATTCAGAGAATCTGGGTTGCTCATATTTACCCCCAATAGACTTGCCAAAGCGCTCTTGGTGGCTTTCAGAACATCCGGGTTCGGTGGAAAAGACGCAGAAGGTGGTGATTCAGGTAATTCTTTTACATTTTCAATACATCCACCACCGCCATTCTCATCTGTTAGAACAATGTATTCCTTGCCCCTAAACTGAAAAATAAAGCGATAACCTGTCTCTCCGAACTCTTTCTCACTTATGACCTTTACTTCACTTTCATGAAAGGCATTGCCGTCGTGAGGAGCGATTGTCATTATGGCATGCTTGCGGACCGCCTCTCGAATAAAAACAAAAGGCTTAGGAATATCTTCTACGTGCGGCGGCGCTGAATCACTTGTCTTTTTTGGCTTCTTCTTTTGTTTTGTTGATTGATCTATCTTTTCTGGCTGGCTCGCTTTTTTTGTAATTAGCTTTCCGTTTTTTCCATCTTTCCCTATGTGAACAGTATGATCTTCACCCTTATAGGAAATGATGAACTCATATTTGTTTCCGGAAATTTCCTTCCAACTTTTCACTTTTGCATCATTGTTGGCAGCTACAACGCGTCTGGCGGTTGCTTGAATCATTTTTGAAGGACCATTGGGCTCTGGGGCGTTATTATTAACGTTATCTTGATTAATGTTATTTTGCGCATTCTGTTTTTGAACCATCTCTCCCATAGGGTAGAGCTCTGCCAACTTCGCATCTCTTAACTCGCAAATGGCATTGAGCGCCTGAGTTGAGCTGAAGACAGCGCCTATGCCGATAAGATGATGAGCGCGCCAATGTTGGAGACTGGCCTTATTGAGATAGATTGATTCTCCATTTTTGCCTTGCACAGTTTCAATTTTGTCGCCGCAGCAAAACAGTTTTAAGAAAAATGCAGTGCACTTATTGTGGTATCTAATGCCTACTTTGCCTGTCGCCGCGACCGTATCAAAGTCGCCAACATCAGCATCTAATCTATTGCCAAAAAGGATACGATCCCCAATATAACCGTAATCAAAATTTAAAGATCCCATACTTATTACCTCATTTAATGGTTTAATTTATTAAAAGGAATACAGATTCTATAATAATTCTATTTTTCTGTCTCTATTTTTTTGTTTTCCTAACTGGTTTTGTCAAAAACATCAACTCAGCGCTCTAACCTGTCGAGCGCTAAATTTGCTCTTGCCTTTAATCCTTTTTCTAGGTATAGTAGGCTAAAGAAGGACGTGGTGCAAAAGTCAGGACAACGCTTTTTATGTCGTCCTTACAGGACTCAAACATTTGTTGTGATACCCCCAGGCCTTCGCTTCCGCTGCGGCCTGGGCTGTAACATTCCGGTCCTTCGGACCTGTCTAAACCATTCCTAAAGGTCCGAAGGACCGGAATGTTACAGCCCAGGTCGCAGCGGAAGCGAAGGCCTGGGTTATCACAACAAATGTTTGAGTCCTGTAAGGACGACATAAACCATGTTGCCCGATTTAAGACGAAGATGTGTAGATTATGAATGCTTTAAAACCTGCGATGACAAAACGATCGGCTAAGCGCGATCGCGAGCATAAAGTGTTGTTGGGATTGGTGCGCCATTACCTAATGACTGGAAAACCTGTCGGCTCGGACACGCTGAAAGAAGCAGGATTTGAGGATTTAAGTTCAGCCACTATCCGGAATTATTTTGCCGGCCTGGAGCGCGAAGGGTACTTAACGCAACCCCACTCATCAGGGGGGCGTATACCAACACACGCGGCCTATCGCCTCTACGCTCGCGAATATGAGGATGCGACGGCGATTACGCCGCTTGAAGCGCAGGCGCTCCTCCAGCTACGCCAAGCGGAAACGCGTGAAATCGCCTCTTATATGCAGCAAGCGGCGGAGACTTTAAGCGCTTTGAGCGGCGCAGCGGTGTTTTTCTCGGCGCCGCGCTTCGATCAGGATTATGTCGTGGGACTCAGGTTAATGCCCATTGATGCGAGGCGCTGCCTATGTGTGATTATTACAGACTTTGGGGTCATCCGGACGGAAACGCTAAACCTCGAAGCTAAATTAAGCTCTTTTGCCGCAAAGCGCATTGAATCTTACTTCAACTGGCGCTTGACCGGTCATGATAAACCGGAAAATTTTAATAAGGAGGAAGAGCTCCTAGCCCAAAAAATTTACAACGAATTAATGATTCGCCATATCGTAGGGCACTCCAATTTTGTGGAGACAGAGCTATATCGCACAGGCTATTCCCAACTGCTTGCGCATCCGGAATTTCGCGATGGCGCCGCTTTAGGAAACAGCTTAGCTCTTTTTGAAAACGCTCACAGCTTGCGTTTATTAGTTAAGGAATGTTGCACAGTGAATAAGTTAAAATGCTGGATTGGAGATGATTTAGCGGCTTACGCTCCATTGCCTTTAGACTGCGCAGTAATCGCCGCCCCGTACCAAATTAATCAAAGCGTTGCGGGGGCGGCGGGCTTATTAGGGCCAACGCGATTGCCCTATCCAGAGCTATTTGGATTGATAAAGGAATTCACCAATAGCGTCAGCGAAGCCCTAACGCGCAACTTATACAAATTTAAGATCTCTTTTCGCCAGCCTCACAGCGGGCCGCGCGAACTTGGACAGGATGTTCCTCGTCCCGCGCTGCTGGAAATAATAATAGAAAATAAGGAGCAGTAATGACTGAAGACTCTCAAAATAACGCTCGGCCGATCTCGGAAAATGAGCAAAACAAATCATCCACCGCAAACGGCGATGCGTTGAGCGCTCCGGCGTTTGTCACAATTCCGGAAAATGAACTCGAACGGCTGCAGCAAGGAGCCGCCGAATACAAAGATAAATACCTTCGATTGCTGGCTGAAATGGACAATGCGCGCAAACGCATGCAGAAAGAGCGGCAAGAGCTGGTGCAGCAAGCTGCGGAAAACATCATCGTCGAATTTCTAAATCCGATTGATCATATGGAAAATGCGCTGAAATTCACGCAACAGATGTCCGAAGATGTCAAGCATTGGGCCATCGGCTTCCAGATGATTTTAAATCAATTTAAGGATGTTTTGACAGGTCATGGCGTTACGGTTTTCATTTCAAAAGGAACTCCTTTCGATCCGCATCGCCATGAAGCGATTGAAATGGTGGCGACCCAAGATCATCCTCCAGACTGCGTGGTGGAGGAAAATGTCCGAGGCTACAAAATGGGTGAAAAAGTCATTCGCCCGGCTAGGGTGAAAGTTTCAAAATCTCCGGAAGAGTCCTCTTCAGAGGCGAAACCGCAAGAAAATAAATAATTCAATAAAGCAAGGAGCAGCGCTATGAGTCAACAACAAAAAAAAGGTAAAATAATAGGAATCGACCTAGGAACGACCAATTCTTGCGTCGCTGTCATGGAAGGGGGTTCTCCAAAAGTCATCGCTTCCGCAGAAGGCGGGCGCACAACCCCATCAGTCGTTGCCTATAAAGGCGGCGAAAGATTAGTAGGCGTTCCCGCTAAACGCCAAGCAGTCACTAATCCTGAAAACACAATCACATCGTCAAAACGCTTCATCGGACGTAAGTATAATGAGGTGGCTTCTGAAATCAAAACGGTGCCATACAAGGTGGTCAGCAACAGCAACGGAGACGCCGTCTTTGAAGTGCAAGGCAAAATCGTCACTCCGGAAGAGATCGCAGCGCAGATTTTGGTTAAGATGAAAGAAACTGCAGAGGCTTATTTAGGAGAAAAAGTAACGGAAGCCGTCATTACCGTCCCAGCGTACTTCAATGACTCCCAACGTCAGTCGACCAAAGACGCCGGACGCATTGCCGGATTGGACGTCAAGCGCATCATCCCTGAACCCACCGCGGCAGCCCTCGCCTATGGTTTAGATAAAGAGCATAGCGATAAAAAGATCGCTGTATTCGATTTAGGCGGCGGCACATTTGACATCTCTATTTTGGAAATCGGCGATGGCGTTTTCGAAGTGCTGTCCACCAACGGCGACACTCACCTCGGCGGCGACGACTACGACAATGAGATCTTAAAGTGGCTGCTTGACACCTTCAAACAAGAGCACGGCATCGATCTGCGCAACGATAAAATGGCCTTGCAACGTCTGCGTGATGCAGCGGAAAAAGCCAAAATGGAGCTGTCCGGCACGCAAACCACAGAAATTAATCAACCGTTTATTACGATGGACGCTTCAGGTCCAAAACACCTGTCAATGACGCTGACCCGCGCCAAATTAGAGAGCTTAACGGCTGCACTAACCGAGCGAACACGCGAACCATGCTTAAAGGCTTTAAAAGATGCAAAGTTGAATAAAGAAGAGATTGGCGAAATTATTCTTGTAGGGGGAATGACGCGCATGCCTGCCGTGCAAGAGATGGTGAAAACTATTTTCGGCAAAGAAGGTCATAAGGGAGTCAACCCTGATGAAGTGGTGGCTGTCGGCGCCGCTATTCAGGGCGGCGTATTAAGCGGAACAGTCAAAGATGTGCTTCTGCTCGATGTAACCCCCCTGACGCTAGGCATCGAAACAATGGGTTCCGTAATGACTCCCCTTGTTGAACGCAACACCACAATTCCCACGCAGAAAAAGCAAATTTTCTCCACAGCGGCGGACAATCAACCTGCTGTCACCATTCGCGTGCTGCAAGGCGAACGCAAGATGGCGAATGACAACAAGGAAGTTGGGCGTTTTGATTTAACGGATATTCCACCTTCTCCTCGCGGAATTCCCCAAATTGAGGTTGCTTTTGATATTGATGCGGATGGCATTCTGCACGTATCAGCTAAGGACTTGTCTTCCGGAAAAGAGCAAAAGATCCGCATTGAAGCTCAGTCAGGTCTAAAAGAAGATGATATTAAACGCATGCTGCGGGACGCTGAAGATCATGCCGAGGATGATAAGCAACGCAGGGAAGAGGCTGAAACGCGCAACGAAGCCGACTCGATGGTGTTCCGCGCTGAAAAAGCCTTGCGAGACTATCATGATAAACTTCAAAAAAACATCATCGATGACGTTCAAAGCAGAATCGACGCTGTTAAAAAAGCGCTGGAAGGGACTGACATGGGTCGCATTAAAGCCGCCAAGCAAGAGCTGGAATCTCATATGCAGCATATTGGCGAGGCGATGGCTAAAGGCGCAGGCGGCGCAGCGCAGCATGCTGAAGCGCATCAGCAGCAGGCGCACGCTCAATCAGGCGCTCAATCTCAAGAGCAGGCCCAATCGCATAAGGACAATAATATCGAAGAAGCGGAAGTCGAAATTATTGAAGATGAAGATAAGAAGAAGTAATCGATAGAGATTGAAGAGTGTTAAATTAAAAATTCAACGCAAAGGCGCAAAGACGCAAAGGCGCAAAGAGATTGAATCCATTATCGCT
>Ga0207104_1156_pt1 | contig 16845 bp, 20 predicted proteins | sample Alteio_BWMinHeat_79_FD_153538 | JGI IMG/M metagenome (GOLD analysis project Ga0207104, IMG submission 153538) | Enriched cells from forest soil in Barre Woods Harvard Forest LTER site, Petersham, Massachusetts, United States -... | ecosystem: Environmental > Terrestrial > Soil > Temperate forest >...
TTCCGTAACGATCTAATGATGTCAGCCATCCCGTCAGTTCATCTCGATGAACCAATATTCCTTGTTGGTTCTGTAAGAGAATTTGCCCTAACATTTCTACAGTGCTATCTTCTGTTTTATAGCGCTTTAAAATTGGTTCATTAATCACTGATTCTTGGTAGCTCTTGACCATCTCTTCTAATTTGCTATTCTCCTTTTTCGCCGCTTGTTTCAATTTTTCTTTTAAGGCAGCTTTTTGGGCATCTATAATCATGTTTTGCTTCTCAAAATGAGATTGTTGAATTTTATGCTCTTCCATCGATTCCAAAATTAATCGTTCCAGAGGTTTCATAACTTCGGCAATGGCAGGCGATTTGAGAAGAGAAGGACGGCCAATTACTGCGCCCCAGAGATTGGGAACAACGATCCAGTTATCCTTTTGTTTTGGATAAATGCCAAGCTTTCTGCCGATTAATGATCCCAGAATCACAAACAATGCGGCAGCTGAAAAATCAGGAGGAATCTGCATCCGTTCGGCAATATCCAAAATCCACCCTTTCAAAGAGTTCGGAAGAAGGGCATCGTTAAATTGCGCGACCTCTGGCAAACTTTCTGGCAAAGGAATTGGGATTGCCCAGTCATTACCAAGTAGGGTTGGAGATTTGGTTCTGAGCCATCTTTTGAGATGCTCGATGTTTTTATCCTTGCAATGAGAATGGAAACAATGAAATCCAGCTTTTGCGTATCCATTCGTATGGGCTTCAAAGTAATGAGTACCAAAATCATTTGTGGTATGAGAAGAGACCCATGGACAAATCATTTCCCATCCTCCAGGCTTACTGGGAATGGGATTTCGAAGCATGTTTTTTTCTTGCAGGGCTTTCAGAATAGGATCGTGTTCTACACCTAACCGAGATTCTTTTTGAGAAACTGAATTTACATCCATTTTGAAAGCAGACATAAATTGCTCAACACCGTAGGATTGATGGTGATTTTCTTGAATGACATGGGTTAAATACGGTTCTGATTTACGATGATGAAAGCCAGGAAGGCGCATGACTCGAGGAAGATCACAAACTTTAGCGTCTCCTTGAAATTGTTTTGCCAAGATTTTTTGAATATTAGTGAACTGATCGAGCTCCACTCCTTCTACAATCCAATAAACATGATATTTCCCTTGGCTAGATTGAATGATGAGATGAGGTTCTAAAGGAGAATCATAGACAGCATTTAAAGGAGCTCCATCAAGATCGACAAATACAGCTCTAATTTTTGTTATGTTAGCTCCACTGCGTCCTCGGCCATCCGTGGCATTAACTGTGAAAAAGATTCCAGCTCCCAGTTGATTCAAACGCAGTAATTCAGCATGATGCTGATCAAATGTTCCATGTAAAATGCGAGTCAGATAAGAGGCATTGCTCGTTTTACAATCGGCAAATGTTTGAAAGGTAAAAAATCCTTCTTCATCAAAACGAGTCAAAAACTTTGAGGCTATGTTCGGCTGTGGCTCATCTGGCCTATTGATATTTTCAATCACGGGATTACCATTGTTGTGGATTACTTCTTTCTTTACGTTTATGCAAACACTTGAGCAGCCTTCTCAAAAATGGCCCGCTCTATTTCCTTGCTGAGTTCTTTTTCTAAAGGGTGAAAAATGGCAACATTGATATCGCCGACCTTTTTGGTGGGATAAGTGATTCGAAACCCTTTCCCATCAAGACGGGTATGAACTCCAATGGAGCTCAAGTAAAAGCAGTCACCTATCACGATGCTGGCAAAGCCAATCAATCCCTCACGAGGTTTGATCGGTACTATTTCGACTTTTTTGATGTTCATAGTTTTTCGGGTTGTTACGTTTATCGATTTTCATAAGCAAAGCAAAAAAATCGTAAACTTGATGCTTGGACTGGTCATCGGAACAGCCCATGGCATTTTGAGCTTGTGGTGAAGTTTGATTTTTTTGCTTTTGCTTCATGCTTGAAATTTTAGCATGAATTTTAGACAGGTCGTTTGATTTCTGAATGAGTCAGAATTTGGGAAATTCCGAACAGCTTTTCTCGAGAGAGCAGGAAGATTCCGAATCAGAATGAGTCAGAATTCTGAAAGGAAAATAAACATGAAAACAGAGGTTTGAATGAAAAAATGGAGAATAAAATTAGGCAGAGATTTTGCCATATTTGATATAGGCATCTACAGGGAATGGTGGGATCGTATGCCCTTCGTTTTTTGGAAGAACATCAAATAATTTATCATTAGAAATTTTGAATGGTAATTCATCTATTTTGACATATCTGCCGTTGAAAACATTGGAATTCCTAAAGAAAATATTCTTCAATAAACCTTTAATGCCTATGTCATTCCTCTTTGCTGGCAAATCTTCATCATCAAGTATAGCTCCCTTAGGAAGTTCCAGAAGATCCATGGCAAATTTGTATGCCCTACTTCCATCTCTGCATGTTACAACAAAATAAGGAACGTATTCTCTATCGGTGTGATGCAAAATAATCCAGATCTGACAATCAAAGGGGTGAATGAAAAGTTCTAAAGCTGTAATGATGAATGTTTCAGGTTTTTGCTCATAAAAAATAGCTGGAGGGGCTTCATTTATCGCAGGCAATGAAGCTGAAAGATTGTTTTCAATGCCGCTGGCTTTAGCTAAACTGGTGAGTAGATATCGGCAAATAGCTTTAAAAGCAAATTTGATTTGGTTTTTATCGGAAAAAACTCTGACTTTTTCTTTAAAAATTAGATTGGGTAATCCATTTTTTGTCCATTCCTGGAGGGTAGTAATATTATCCCAGGAATTCCATAAAGCCATATCTCTTTTTCCTCGAAAGTGCTCAGCGTCCCTACAAAATGTTCTGATATTATCGGAGAAGATGATTTCTCTGATGAACTTGCTGTCATTATTGGACGCTATGGAGGCGTAGGGAGTAATCAAGTTTTCTGTTTCTCCACAATCTAGAACAGCTCTTAGAAGTTTGAGAAATGGGTCTATAAGTAGAAGAGGTCTCTCTTCAATAGGATATTCAGTGAGCTTGACCTTATTTTTTATGTCAGCAAAGAATGTTGGATTAATGGCTTCCTTCAATCGAGGAAAACAGTCGATTTTTTTCCTCAGATCCGATGTTGCTTGATGTACATCTTTAATTACTGCTAAAGCGATATTCTCAAAATGTTTTTGATCCTGAATTTTCATTTTTGATAATTCAGCGATGCTTCTTTGCAGACATTCATGAGAGTCGATAAGATTGATAAGATCGCGAATGGCATAGATAAGACCTTCTAAGGAATCATCCGAGTCAAAATCTTTCAAAAGGCAGCTTAAAATAGTTTTTACATCTTTCATCATCAAAAACTTATTAGTGCGAAACATGAAACTGTATAGAAATTAGTCAACATTTTCAATGGGATTTCACAGGCGAAGCAGAAGAAGCATGAATATCAGATCCATTTCAGGAGAAATTTAAATTCAAGCTTGTTGGCAAACCTTATGTAACTTTGTAATTGCAACCTTTCCTAAATTGCCATAGAATGACTCATCAAAAGATGATGCAAAGGAAGCTTCCTAGCGAAAAAGCATAAACTCATTCCCTGTTGTAGTAGCAACAATCGAAAATATAAATTAGGTGATCGTATGGTCTTTGTAAGTGCTAAATCAGGCCCTCCAAATATTGGAGATCCACCAAGTATGTTTACTGTTCAATATTTCGATGAACAAGGCAACATGATCATCCGAAGTGGTGGAAAACGAACTTGGAGGTGTAATAATCCAGGGGCGCTTCTTAAAAGCCCTTATAGTATGAGTAAGGATAGACGTGCAATCGGCTCAGCAGGATTTGGGGAGTATGAGTATGCTGTTTATCCTGATTATGAAATCGGACGTGCAGGACTTCCTAGTGATCAGGCATCTATGGCGCTTTTCCTTGCAACAGAAGAATCTTCCTGGATGACAGGACAGATCTTAACTGTTGACGGTGGGCATTCGATAGCTCTCTCTATAGCAAAAGACTCCTAAACAATCCTTTCCAAACTCATTTTAAATTCATTCGATTGTATTCAAAGAAGTTAGGAGATCTAAAACCCACTCAAAACTTGTCCAGGGAGCTGGTTTGATAATTATCATGAAATTGAACGAGTTATTTTTGCAAACAACTTCATGAGAACCAAATGCAAAATTCTTCGATGTTGCATAGTAAAAAGTATTTTTATTAATCGTTAGAGTTTTATTAGTACATTCTTGATCGCTAATAGTAGGTGGAACTGAAATTGAAAAGGCTGAGTCCGTTTGAGCGCATAAAACTCTTATAAAAGATCCTGAAGATTCTTTATGTTCAAAAATAAATTCGACTTCTTCTAAGTGATCTTTATTTTTTCCAAAACCAAAACCGCCATTCAGAATGTAATTTCGATTCTTTAAGGAAATATTCAATGGCTGCGTTGCTTGTAGGAATTTAGTGGGGATATATTCTTTAGTAAGAGCATACTGCATCAACTCTTCCGCTCTACTGTGTGTCCAATAACCAACTGGAACACTTACCACAGGCTCTTCGTGACGACAGCTGTAAGACAATTCAGAAAAGGGAATCTTTAAAAGATGCTTGGCAATTTCTATATCTACAGGCAATAAGTTTTTACAAAACAAAACAATTTCTTGATGAGAAAAAGTTCCTTTTAGGAAGGTCATTTCGATTCTAGTTCGCTCTATCTCAATGGTGGCAGCCTCTTGTTTTCGATAATTCTTCCCAAACCACAAAACATTGTTGTTAACAAATTGCCCTATGGGAGCTGGAGACTCTGCTGCTGTTGCTATTTCATTATTTCGCCATAAACAAGGGTAGTCATAAGCAGGAGGTGCCCAATCGTACAGAAATTGCTTAATTACCAACGTTCTATCGGCTCCTTCAAAAACTTGCCGAAAGGTTGACCTGTTATTTTCACGTCTATTGCTGTCGATCGTTGATTCAGAACGCAGAGATTGCTCTCGTATAACAACTCCTGAAGGAAGAGAGGTGGAAACAAATATTGCAAAATTACATTGTTTTTGCGCTTCGCTAGGGTTACAAGATGTTAATTCAATATTAGTGTCCACGATGCTTCTCTTTCTTTTTCTCTTGTTTTAAGAAAAATTGTTCATCTTTGCGAGCTTGCTTTTCAGCACTGCTTATGCTTTTTTTCTCTATCTTTTTCTTTTCAATTTCTTCTCGCATGTAATCTTGCGCTAAAGTTGATGGCTTTGACGTTTCTTTCATTCTTGCCATTTCTCGGCGCACTTCTCTCTGCACCCTTTTTGGATTCATCCGTTGAATTTGAATGGTGATTTCCTTGGCCTCTCCAAATTTCAGCTCATGATAGTGATTTAAAACAAACTCATGCACTTCGGGGTCAGAGGGCTCGGCACCAAAAATATGCCGAGCGACTGCATACCCTTCTTTGTCGGTCCTTTCAAAAGTCCCCACCCAGAATCGCTTGTCAAAGAAAATGGTTGCTTTAACTGTAGCCATATTGAAAATATGATTAAGGTGTAATACCAATATATAAATCTAAAACAATATTTTGATGATCAGCTGCTCTTTTATCATAAATCTCAAAATCTGTCTTGTAAGAACGATGCCCACCTAATTGCTTTGAAGACATTTTCCAAATTTCTTTCCAAGCATTCACGATGACATCAGGCATCGGTGCAGGACCAGTTGTAAACTTTGCATATTGTTGTCTTGGAATCGCTAGCTGTTGAAATCCTTCAGGCAATAGATCATTAAAAGAGGAAACTTCTTCACCAATAAAATAGGTATATTCTCCATTGTGATCTGTTTCGTAGTCTGTGTATGCACAAAATGTAGTACCAGGTCTTTTTCGATTTGCAATTTTTTCAGCCAATCCTTGATGGAAATATTTTTGAACACAAGGAAAAATATTTCCTTTCATCTTGTCTAGCTCTTTTTCATTGCTAGTGCGAACACAAATGCCAACCAATTTGATCTCAGGCATTGTTACCAATTCTTTTTGCATCTTTCCCTCGTTTAAATTCCATAGATTAGATTCTTCTAAAAGCTGTTTTACCCTTGGAACAGTTTGAAGAGCATCAATTTCATGTTTTTGCAATAGATAAGCAAACGGGAAAAAACTCTGACCATGTTCTACCCATCCTACAAACCATCTAACTTTCAAATTCTTACCATTTTCATCAACCGAGCTACCCAGTCCAGTTTTGCCAAATAATTTCCATCCGTGCGGTATCTCTTCCTTAAACAGAAGATTTTTCGTCATCTGAAGAGCATTACTTGAAATCGGCAATTTTTCTCGGATCATTTTTTGAACAAACTCAACTTGTTCTTTCGGAGAAATTTTTAAAGATGAACTTACCCATGCAGGATTGATCGGTCCTGGGGGAATCATTCCAGCAGAGAAATCCTGATTTCCATACTCAAATGAGGATAAATATTGCTCGATTGTTTCAAGACCAAATTTTAATGCGATAATTTTTGAAAACCAAATGCAAGAGCGGTTCATCCAAGTCTGTGGAGTCTGAGATCGCTTCCATGATTCCAAGAAATCATCATATCCTTCCTGAAAATGCCAGGTTGGAGTCTGCTCATCTTGTAAAATCCCTGCGTCATATCCCATTAAGCTCATATCCCATTAAGCTTAGAACAATTTTAAAAGAAGAGGCAGGAGTAACACGTTCCCCAATGTTAGAACCAAATTCTTTGATAATTTCACTCGTAGAACCATCGATAAGAATGAAATTTTCTTCTCCACGGAGCTGCTGACAAGAAAATCCTAAAAACATCAATAATACGAAAAATATTCTCATCATTCTTCTCCTCTGGACTATGAAGCTAGAAAAGATAGCATACTTTGATAAGGCTTGAAAAGAAGTAATTTTTGGGGATTGAAAGTTCTGAATGCGTCTCTCCACCTCCAATTGGTTGGATCCTCACGGTACCCAATCATAGTAGAAAATGGCTCACGGACTTCCGTGAGCATTTTTTTACCCTCTAATTTTAAGTTCTGAAACACCAAATTCAACAATTCACGTTTTTCATCAACTTCAGAACTTTCGAAGATTTCTCTGGCACGCGCCGCTAAAGTCATTACCATATTCGCTGAGATATAGAAGTTTTGGTCTGCTCTTTCATGATTCTTCATCTCTTCGGCAATCTCAATCTGACGTTTTTTGTATTCTCGAACTTTTTCAAGATAGAGCTTTTCATCAATGAGTCCGTCCAACTTATCATCGTAAATTTGACTTAACCTTTTTTGGATTTTATCTCTTTCTTTTTGAAGAGAAGTAAGACTTTCTTTATGAAACTGATCCTCTGATTCATGAATTTCTTTGAGATATTTGGTGACACTGCCTATTTGTTCTTCACTCAAAGCGATTTGATCCAAATATTCTGATAGAGTTTTAACCAACTCCTCTTCTTTTACATAAACTCGTTTGCAAATCTTTTTAGCGTTGGTGCAGCTATAATAAACATAGCGACCTTTATGAATTTCGGGAGTAACCACACATCCGCAAGTAGAACAAGAAATCAACCCTTTGAAGATAGCTGAAGAACATAGCTGCGAGCAAACATGACGCCCATATCCCAGCGCAAAATATCAGAGCTATTGGATCTGAGATTTAAGTCCTTTGGTAATTTCTTGTTGAACATGGAAAAGATCCGGTCCCTTTATGACTTTCAATATTCCAGTAGCGAGCTTTGTTAAGCCACCCGCTTCATCTCCGACTAGTTGTTGTACAGTAACATTCAATCCCTTCAAAGCCGTTTGGGTAACCTTATACCAAGTTTCCGCATCTCTTTTTTCTTCGATTTGCTCAGCTAAAATGAATCCGGCGACCGGATCCATTAAAATAAGAGTCATCTCATCCATGATAAAATTTTCATCAAGTGCACCTGGAATATTCTTATGAGGCATATTTAGTGCAAGTCTTTCAGTCTCTTCGCTTCCAAAAGCTATTATCTGTTTATCAAGTGTCTTGCTGACTTTCCGTAACGCAGAAATAGAAGTTCCTACAAATGTGTTTATGGCGGTCATTTCGAAAAATTCATGGAGATCGGGAATACCACTGTTCCCATTTTGATGGAAGATCACGAAAGTTGCTAGGATCATATTATGCAGCCACGCTTGCCCAGAGGAAGATTCAAAAAACTCCACCACATTTGGATCGGTCTTTCCTTTTAGCTTTTCTTTCCTCTCTATCCATGGTGCAATATTTTCTAGTTTTTTTCTCTTCGGTTTGAGATGCTATATTCACTGGCTTGCTTGGGTGATTGTTTTCGTGGAAGAAAAAAATCTACTAGGCAAGCCTTTTTATTTAAATATTTAAGTGGTGATTGCTTTAAAAAAAATTACATGGACACATAAAAATAGGACGGAAATGGCAGCTCAGGCTACCAATTGGACGAAGTTAAACCAATAGCCCGCACATAGATGTTTTTTTTAAAGCATTACAAAATGAGCCCCAAACATGAAGAACACTTGCTACATCACCTTCAAATTAAGTGATAATTTCACAAAAACCAGTGAAATTTTGTGAAATTGACAGTCTTTCCTCTCTATTTTTCACAAAAAGATGCTATTTTTGTGAATAGACCTCTTCGGAAACAAACATTTTGCTAATTCCAAATTATAAATTCCTGCAATAGGATTAAATGCAATTGTAGCTACTTTAGAGGATCTGATCCATTATGTAATCACCTCGATCAAGAACTGATTAAGACATTTGTAGTGAATCATGAATCTCTCATTTTAGTTTTCCAGCCTTATACTGTAGGTGGATTGGGTGATGTTCCCTTTACAGTTAAAATTCCGTTCACTGAGCTAATTGGAAAATGGCAAGCAGGCAATCCACTGGAAAAGCATCTACCAATTACTAAAAACTTTCTTTCTTCATGGGATAAAGACAATTGGATCAGCGATGTCCAAGAAGATCATTCGATTGCATATCAAAGGGAGGAGGCTAAATAAACCATTCCACATTTTTCCATGTTCCTAAATCCTTTTTCTTAACTTGAAGTCTTGTCTTCCAATCATCGACATGGATCTCTAATTTATGATCGTCTGGATCGAGGAAATAGAGAGACTTCCCAGGTGAGGTGTTTTCTTTAAATATTTTGATATCATGGCTGATAATTTTCTGACTCAGTAACTCAGAATGTTCATCACTTACAATGAAAGCATAATGAGTGTAACAAGGATTTGCAATCCGTTTTTCATCATGATTCAGGCAAAACCAAAACTCTCCTACTAAAAAATAGGCGCCCTTATCCCATTTACACAATGGCGTAAGCTGCAACAAATCCTTGTAGAATGCAAATGAAGAGTCGACATCTTTTACAGCTAATGTGATATGATTGATACCTGTGAGCATAGACTAACCTCTTTATTGCTCAAGATGACATTTTATTCCCTTTGCTTCTAAGCGCGTATTACTTTTTTTCTAAAAACGTAACTTATTCCCTAGAGGGGGAAATTCTTTAACGTCTTTATTATAAGATAGTTATAAATCATCTCAATTGTCATAACATATTTATTCTGAACTACATACAAAAACATAACTTTCTAAGTGTAGCCAGTAAAATGAAAAATCTATTTTTCTATAAAAACTCTTGCATATATATGAAATTAGATATATGTATTTGATTTTAACAAAAATAGGTAGCCAGAAATGTACGTAGAAGAAATAAAACACAAGCGCAATGGGAAAACTTATGTGTCGACTCTTGTCAGAGAGAGCTACCGAAATGGGGGAAAAGTTTTACACAGAACCATTTCAAATATTTCCAATTTACCAAGAAACTGCATCCAACAGATAAAAAACATGCTTAAGAATGATGGTGCATCTAAAATTTCCATCGAAGATCTTGCTGTTTCTAACTCAAGAGAGTATGGCGCTTCAAAAGCGCTTGTCGAACTAGCTAAAGACATAGGCCTCGATAAAATAATTTATTCTAAACCAGTTAACTGGAGCCAAAATGTTCTTGCAATGATTGCTGGAAGAATTATGTATCCCGGCAGCAAGCTATCATTAACAAACATGTATCTTGAGACGGTTCTCTGGGAATTATGTGGTCATGAAAGAGATTCTCATCCAGATGTAAATAAAGATTGTTATGATCCAATGGATGAATTACTCAAACGAAAAAAGTCCATACAAAAGCAACTAGCAAATAAGCATTTAAATAATGGCTGTATTGTTTTATATGACATCACTTCTACATATTTTGAAGGTGAATACGAGGATTCCGACCTTGTTAAATTTGGATATAATCGAGATTATAAAAGAGGGCATGAGCAAGTCAATATTGGATTACTAACCAATGTTGAAGGGTGCCCGATTGCCGTGGAAACATTTGCAGGCAATACGACAGATCAGGTTACTGTAAAGGGCCAAGTTGAAAAACTCATAAACGATTATAAAATAAAAGATGTTATTTTTGTCGGAGATAGAGGAATGCTCACTCCGAAACGCATCACAGAAGTAAATAAAGAGGGGTATAAAACAATTACAGCGTTAACCCACGCTCAGATGCAAGACTTGATTTCGAAAGGAGTTATTACAGTATCTCTTTTCAAAATCAACGAATATCCAGAAGTAAGAGATCTTGACAACACAAAAATTAGGTATGTTTTGTGTCTTAACCCCAAAAGACAAAAAACTGACTGCCAAACTCGATTGAATCTAATTAATGCGACAATTTTAAAGTTGGATAAAATTAAAAACACTAAAAAGAAGTATACCCAAGAGAAAATAGGGGCTCGTGTAGGAAAAATTTGGGCAAAATACGGAACTGAAAAATATTTTGAGTGGTCAGTCGTAAATAACAAGCTGGAATATCGTCTCCTTCAAGAAATTGTCGATAAAGAAAAAAGAATTGATGGATGCTATATCATCCGCACAGATACGGAAGCAGAAACACTGTCTTCAAAAGATGTCTACAAGACCTATAAAAAATTAATTCACGTCGAACAGGCTTTTCGAATCATCAAAACACATTCATTGGAAATCAGACCTGTCTTCCATCATTTGGACCATAGAATTCAAGCGCATGTTTTTTTGTGTATGCTTTCTTACTATTTACAGTGGCATATGAATCAGAGGTTACTCGATGTATACCAAAGCGATGGCGCCGGCAAACATAGACGATGGACATTTTTACAAGTAATAGAGCGCTTGAAATCGATCAGAAGTCAAACTGTACAGATGGGTGGTGTTAACCTTCCTAATGTTATTTCAACTCCAGATGAGGAGCAAAAAATGCTGCTTAACGCCCTACAGTTAAAGCTGTAGCCAGACTTTGGAAATTTTTTTCTTGTTTAAGTCTATCATTTTTAATGAGATATCTCCGAATTCCCGGAATAAGTTACGTATAAAGGTCCATTCCGGCTTTTACAGAATCCAAGCTCTTGCTAAGAACGATGACTCTCTTCCCTGGGTACGGATCCGGAACAGTTGAAGCGATTGCATACGTTTTTCGACCAATGATTAGGGCATCAATGCTGGCAAGCAGTTTTTGAAAACCGTAATCTTCATCAAATCCGCCGATGCGATCCAGCCAATCCAAGCTGTCGTCTTTCCGGGCAATGTATCCATCAATGCTCAGCGCAATATAAACCGAGATTTTAGGTCTTTCTTTTTTTTCATTGTTTTTCATAAGGATTCTATTGAAAAATTTCTAATGGATCATAGCATTGACCGAGAGGAATTTCCAGAGAAAAAGATTAACAATACTCTTCACTTTCTGTATAGTCTATGTCAGCCTATTGATTTTTATAATTTTTAATGTTATAATGATATTAAGTCAACGTTTTGTTTAATTAAAAGACAAATTAGGTATTAAATAATTATGACATCTTCTAATCCAATTCCTCCTGTATCAACTGCTCTTGTTCTTTATGATCCGACTCTTCCACATATTGCCCTTAAGGCGCATTTGGAAGATGCCGCCGATAAGGCAGTCGGGCATTCTCTTGAAGTTGAAAAGTTTGAATCCCAACACCTTTCTCTTGAGGGTCGACTTGTCTACCTAGCGCAAAATCTTCCGAAAATGGTTCCATTCCCTTTTTCCGGTGTAATCGCTCTGCAAGCTGGAGACGGATCAATTGTCCAAGCTTGCCACTGCCCTAATCAGGCCGAATTCTCGGAAGACCAAGTTTTCAATGTACTTTCAATAGGCAAGTTATTTACTGCGACAGCCGTGATGCAATTAATCGAAGACGGGAAGTTTTCTTTGGATACTCCATTAAGCGAACTTCTTAAAGAAGATGAACTCGATCTGCCTCTCAGCGCTCCCTATTTAGAACAGAAGCCTGATGCAGAATCTCTGCAGCAGCTTAAAAAGCACTCTTCAGAAATTACACTTGCAAATCTCTTATCCCACACGGCGGGGTTTGTTGAAAGACCAGGATCAGAAAGCGAAGGCATTGCTCCTGGAGAGAACTGGAATCGCGAACACATTGGCAAAGACTGCTATTCCAACTACGGATATCAACTGCTGGCTAGAATCATTGGAAAGCATACGAGCTGCGGCATTTTATTGACAGATCATGAAGCAAAATTCCGAGCTCACATCGAGGAAAAAATTTTCAAACCTGCCGGAATGGAGGGGGCTATTCGCGAGATCCGTTCGCCTTCGGAACATCGGCTTGATTGCTTTGAAGTTTCTGAACAGGGAGCGACCACACGAATCGAATCTCCAGATCCATATCCTCATGGCAATGGCTGTTGGAGAATGACGGCCGCCGATTTACTGGCTTTCGGATCCGCTATTCGAAAGCATCATACGCTCATCAAAGAAAGTTCATTTAAAACAATAATGGAATATCCAGGACTGCTTGGTTTTTGGAAAGATCACGATCCAAAATCCGGCGATGTTTCTGGATATGGGCATCCTGGAGGAGGCCCTGGCATGTCATCTTTTTTTAATGTCTGGGAAACTGATCCTCCAATTACTGCGGTGGTATTGTCTAATTACTCGGGATGCGAGATGGTAAAACCCTTCTTAGATCCCATGATGCAGCAGTAAACTGATTTTTTTTATTAAATCCTGTGTTTAGCTATTTAAAAATCGCAAAAATGGACAAGCTTCATTTTCCATTATGGAGTAATTTTATGGGTAAAAGTTAATGAGTAGCCGTTGAAGATGGACCAAGCAGAAGAATACGTGAGAAGAGTATTGAAGGTGATGATCTACATCGAGGAAAATCTCGATGAAGAACTGACCATGGAAGAGCTGTCAAAAGTGGCTTGCTACTCCCCTTTCCATTTTCATCGTATTTTCCAAGCAATTGCTGGAGAAACGGTGCATCGATACGTCAAAAGATTGAGAATGCAAACTGCAGCTGGCAAGCTAAGGTATACTGACCGGTCAGTTACCGAAATTGCATTGGATGCCAATTTTGAGACTCCTTCGGCTTTCACAAAAGCTTTTAAGCAGTTTATGGGATCGTCGCCTAAGAACTATCAATCTCTGTATGCTGCGGTAGATATAATGACCCAGAAAATTAAGGAGTTATCCATGATCAAACCAGATAAAATCGAAAAATCCCTTCCAGATATGCATCTTCTTTTTATCAGAAGATATGGAAATTATATCCAATCCCCTTGGTCGGCTTGGCAGGCTATGATCGGCTTCATCAATGAAAAGCGATTAGACCGCTCGAAAATGCGATATTTTGGCATTTCCCATGACGATCCTCAGGTGACCAGCGAGGACAAACTGCGTTATGATGCTGCTATTCTTGCAGTGTTTTTGTGTAATATAAGACACCCAGTCTTCTTGATTGGGTGTTTCTGTTACAGAGTCGAGCAGTAAATTGATTGTCAGTACTATCTAAGAAGCTTCCGCTTTAAGAAGCAGATTTTTCAAATCCTTGCTCATATTTTTAACTGTTCCAGGCGGCTTTTCAAGTTGCATTAACCCTCCATAAGAATTACATAGAGCAGCGCTATGGATAATATCCTTCGTTAGGGGAAGAATTTTTTCTTCTAATGAGGAGGATAAGTAATGATTTAAAAGGGCTTTATGCGCTTCAAATTGAAAATTGCATCTAACATCTCCTACGCCAGGAGTTATATTAAAATCACATTCTTCGATAACCCTTTTTTTTATGATCACAAAATCATTTTTGTTTTTCTGATCTTCACATTCTCTGTCTTTGCATTTTGTTAAAATAAATAAGATATATCCTCCGAGAACTGTAACTAATATCCCTGACACAAAACCTGGGATTTGGTTCAAAATCAGATCAATCATAAATCACCAAAATTGAAAAATTTAAATAGCAGTCCAACATATCTAAACAAACATAGTGCTCCAACAGCCATGAGAGGCATTATTGTTACATGCATTCCCTTTCAAAAAGGACATGGATAGCATCACATGCAATCAAGGATCGATCAGTTTTCCTGTCTTTTCTCAGTCGATGGATATAAAGCTCTGTGAATGCCTGTTCCGCTTCTTCTGTCAAATAAATGGTTGCTTTGATCTTTTTCTTATTGCGTCGCTTTACCGATATCTCGGCTTGACGACTCACCTCTTCTACTTCTTGTTGTTTTGCCATTTCTTTATTATCATCCATAAAGCAATATACCTCTTTAATGTCATCATCCAAATAAAGCATATGAAATAGATTGCTATGTTGTCAATACGCTTTTACACTTATGCCGCTTAACGCCTATATATGATAAATAACTAAAGATCTATAATGTATCAGTGTCTCAACCGCCAAAACTTTGAGTTGCCACAAAAAGAATTTTGAGCTACATTTTGTTGTTTATAAAGCCGATTATAAACAAGTCTTCCTCGGATTTTGCATTTTGTTGTCGATATGCCAATTTTGCAAAGATGGTGGGAAGGTGTAAACGCTTTTATTGTGAGCATGGAAAAAATGAAGGTTAAACAAAGGAGTCAACAATGACACTGAGTGAGGAAGCGATGTCTTATCTGGAGAAGCATATTCCAGAGCTAGCAAATGTGGCATTTAAGCAAGCTTATTGGGCGGCCCTTGCATCTGGCAGTAGTGTGCTTATCAGTGAAAATGGGGATCTAGTTGAGGTGTTTCCTGATGGAAGGCATAAATTTATCAAACATTTAGCTCCTGCAATACCGGTCACTCTAGGTCAAAGGTTGGAAATCAATGAATAAAGAAATTCTCCGTTTACGTATGTTTGCAGGCCCAAATGGCTCAGGTAAAAGTACATTCAAATCCATCATTCGCCCTGAATTGCTTGGCATATTCATCAACCCAGATGAAATTGAGAAGGAGATTCGAGATTTTGATTTTTTGGATCTAGAAAGCTATAGTGTACAAACAACAAAAGAAGAAATTCTGGATTTTTTCATCAAGTCTCAACTCCTAAAAACTGCTGATCTGCTGGATGATGCGCATGAATTGCGCTTTAATGATGGCAAGTTGAGTTTTTTCAACGCAGGAGTGAATAGTTATTTTGCATCAGTTGCAGCAGATTTTATTCGTCACAAGCTTATTGAATGTTCAAAATCCTTTACTTTCGAAACAGTGATGTCCTTCCCTGACAAGGTTGAATTTCTTCGTACAGCACAGTCTAGAGGCTATAGAACCTATTTATACTATGTTGCGACAGAAGATCCTGCGATTAATATCTCTCGCGTAAGATATCGGGTAAAAATGGGTGGTCATTCTGTACCAGAAGATAAGATCGTAAGCCGCTATAAACGCTCTCTAGATTTGCTGAAGGAGGCTATCTCATTTACTAATCGCGCTTACATTTTTGATAATTCGACTCATGAACACATTTGGTTAGCGGAAATTACAGATGGACACTTATTGGAAATGAAAACGGATCAGGTCCCTGCATGGTTTAAGAAGGCTTTGGGAAGCAAATTTAATATAGGAAGTAAGGAGCCAAAGTAGCCATGACATTAATTCCAACAATGATTGAGTCATCTGTGAAATTTGGTTTAGAAACCTATGAGCAGGCCAAAGCATTTCAAGCTAATTTGGTTTGGAAAAAGTTGGATGAGATTACCCTAGAAGAGGCTCTCTCCCAGTGGCTATCAACATTGTCTCATAAAACACAGATCAATTATCGATCTGGCATTCGCAGATTGATTGAACTTGGGTTGCTCAATCCAATGATGACTCTGCAAGCATTCGCTCTGACTAATCATGAGGCCATTATTGACCGCATTAAACTCATTCAGGAGTGGGCGGAATCCAGCAGGCAAGCACGAGCGGCCTGCTATATTTCCTTTACAGGATTTTTAAATAGACGCCTTCAAGGCGTTGTCAAAAAGGCTTTGCCTAGTAATGAAGGAAGCGCGAAAACATTTTTTAGAATAGGCGACAAGGTCAAAACTCAAGCCATGACGCAGGCGCAGTGGATCGCCTTTTTCAAAGAGCTTGAAAAGATCAACTCTCGGGATTGTTTGATTGGCAAGGTGATACTGCAGGGTGGGAAACGAGTGAACGAGGTGTTGTCATTGCAAACCCATCAAATTGATTGGGAGCGCTGTGAAATCACGTTTCCCCAATTGAAAATGAAGGGCGTTTATAAAGAAACGGTCATTACATACTCAGATGGCATCATGAGAAGTCTTCAACAGTATATTGGAGACAGGTCTGGACCGGTTTTTATCACGCGATTTGGAAAGTCTGTGATGATTAATCAGGTGGCTGTGACATTTGCCAAAGCCGGAAAAAAAGCTGGAATCCCATTTAAAATCACCCCACACGTTTTGAGAGCCTCCGCTGTCACCTATCTTAAGCAGCAAGGCTTTCACGACAGCGACATTATGCGCGTTACAGGGCACGCGACATCGGAGATGGTCTTTGCCTATGATAAATCCGCTCGTTCAGACAATGCCAGCAAAA